>FLOH01000908.1_pt1 | contig 51573 bp, 49 predicted proteins | sample 756751 | NCBI WGS metagenome assembly FLOH01 (sample SAMEA4026879, study PRJEB14308) | marine metagenome | biome: coastal water; material: water | depth 74 m | reverse complement strand
CAGATGAGGAAGCGTATTAACATGAAATCGCAGCACCAAGAGGTGTTTGCTTAATATGTTGGATGCCCGGAAAGTGTCTCTTATTTTTTAAGCGATCTTGTCCGAATTACTTTGACGACTTACAGTGTCTGTAAGTGTAATAAAAACAACGTGAGGCAAATGATTAGAAATCCGTTGCTCTATCCAGCTGAGCTACCGGAGCCGATAATGTGCTAAAATAGCGTGCCATATTATTTGATAGGTCCTGAATAAGCAAGTCAAAGGGAAGGACCAGATTCAAGTATTCAAAATTGATGAGGATGCCCGTGAGTTTTACTCCAGAAAGAGTTTCCGGATTTTCTGAACCAGTTTTTTAAGGGGGTGACCCTCAATTCGTTTTGGATCATTGATGTTTTTGCGGACTGAATCAAAACCGATCCTCGGGGTCTTAACGATTTTGTCCAGCAGAAAATATGCTCCAAAAGCATGGAAATTGTGCCTCAACAAAACATCCTTGGATCGTCGATTGTCATAAGGCAAAAGCAGGGATTTCATTTTATCTACACTGGAGGATTTTATCAGATAAGCGAAATGCCCGGAGTTCACACTTTTGCCTTCCGTCTTTCTTGGCCGGCCGAATATCTCATTCACAGGCTCACAATCCAGTTTGTGCCACCCCAGCCAGAGCATATCCCAATCCTCAGGGACGTCCGCCTCCTTGATATCACCAAAATCTTTTAAAAACCGTCTGGTGAAAACCGCATCATCCTCAAACACAAGCCCTATATCACAGCTGGGGTCTTCAGCAATTTTTTCCCAGACATGGACATGACTCAAAAGCGTCCCCAGACTTCCCGGCAGTCGCAATTTGAAGTCCTCACTCAAATACCCGCGTTTCTGGTAATCTTCTATATCCACATCCAGTCCATAGACTGCTGGAAACCATTCCACATCCAGACCTGCCTTCCTGGCATACCGATAAAAGTTTTTCCGTCGACCAGGACTTCGTTCAAGACTGATGAGATAGGCTTTGTCATATTGCATTGATAAGTTCCTCAGAGATAACGTATTTCAGGGATAGCAAATATCCAGCCCTAATATTGGTTGTCAAAAATATTTCACTCCGAATTTACCTGCCTGAAGTGATGATCAAGGCTTGCAGGGTGACCCCGCATAAATTTAATTTCACTGCTTCAATAACAACCAGATAAATAAGGTATACTCATATGCGCCTCTTCTCATTCTCCACAAACCTTCTCCTCACGCTTATAGTTGGGATATTCACCTTGAACAGTTGTATATATCTCCCATCAAATAATAAGCATGCTGAGATTCATGCCATTATCGACAAGGCAAATGCTGATTTTTATCTCGATCACAGGATCTGGTATCAGGATGTTCATGCCACTATTGAAGGTCATACTATCACCCTTTCAGGTGAAGCATTCTATTCCATTCCAGTACAGGGTATTGGACGCAAACTGAAAAAAGCGGGATACAACTTTGAATTGATCGATTCCGTTTACTACCTGCCCGAATCATTTCCAGAGGACAAAGCTTATGGAATTATTACTGAACCTTATGTCATGGGTCGCTATACGCCCGTAGACCATAAGCAGGAAGGTACAGAAATGCTATGGGGTGAGCCTGTACGCCTGGTCCGTGAAAAAGATGACTACGTGCAGGTTCAATCAGCCATTGGTTATCTCGGGTATATCCCTAAAAACTCATTGCGACGGGTCACTCTTCAGGAGTGGAATCGCTATCATATGGGGAAACAGGCTGTCTTCACAAAAAATGACACCCTGGAGAATAGAATGATCTTCCTCATGGGAACGCGTCTACCCTATCTTGAAAATGATTTGCTGCTGCTTGCAGATGGTAGCGAGTTAAAACTCTCGAGAGATCACTATAAAATTATTGATCCAGCAACCAATCCACTTCGTCAGGAGATTCTCACAACAGCCCAACAATATCTCGGTCTACCCTATGTCTGGGGCGGTCGATCTTCTGAAGGTGTTGATTGTTCAGGATTCGTGATGCAGAGTTATGGGTTGAATAATATTTACCTGCCTCGAGATTCAGATGAGATCGCCAATGTAGGTCGCATGGTGGGATATCCAGGCTGGATGGATGCCATGCTTCCAGGAGATTTGATGTTTTTTGCAGGAAGCCGCCGCATGATTACACATACGGCCATCTATATGGGTGATGGCAAAGTCATTCACAGTCTGGGAAAGGGGGTTCAGATTGAGAGCCTGAATCCCGAAGATCCAGATTATGCAGAAAGTCTGGGCCGACGATTTGCTTTTGCAAAACGCATTTTTGAATAGCAGGCACATGCGACACAGCGCCCTCATTTTAATATTGCCCCTGGTGGGTAATATGCTCTTCAGCTGTTCATCCCCAATAGATACACACCGCATCATGACCTACAATATCAGGCATGGTTTAGGCATGGATGGTGTACTGGACCTTGAGCGTACCGCTCGAGTTATAAAAGCTGCCAATGCAGATATAGTTATTCTGAACGAAGTTGATGATGGCACCGCCAGATCCTTTGGTGTTCATCAGGCTGACAGCCTGGGAGCCCTGCTAGGCTTATTCGCTGTATTTGGTCCATCCATCAATTACGATGGGGGTCAATACGGAAATGCACTCCTATCCCGCTATCCCATCCTTGATTTTCATGTCGTTGATTTATCCACGGATAGTCTTTTAGAGGGCAGGAGTGTCCTTCTAAGCCGAGTTGACTTCAGAGATGATACTCTCACCATCATGGGGACGCATCTGGGTTTAAGTCCGGAAGAACGATGGGAGCAAGTCCTGGGCATTCTGGAGGTCCTGCCTGAGGATAACAGCGTGCTGCTAGCTGGCGATTTCAACTTTGAATCAAGTTCGGAAGCATATAGTCTGCTTACAAAATCATTGCGGGATGGTATTGCTGAATCCACAGTGGAGCCGCGCCCCACATTTCCTGCAAATAATCCTGATCGGCGTATTGATTATATTTTTATTGGTGAAAGTATTGAAGTGGAAAAGCGTGGTGAATTTCAGCATCCCGAGATTTCGACTGCCTCAGATCACCAACCCCAGGTCCTGCATTTCAGGGGGAGCCCCCACGGGTCGACTCAGTAAGCAATCCGTGGTTCAAGATTCATAACACTGTCTTCCCAAACTTTCGAGAGTGGATAAAAAAAAGCGACGAACCAGTCGCCGCTTTTATAAATCGATATATTCTAAGCGATTAACTCGACATAGATCTGAGTTTCTTCTCAAATTCTGAAAGTTGCTCTGGAGGAAGATCTACCTCAATTTCCACTTCCTTTACCTTCTCAGAAGCCACTGCCGGTGCTGGTCGTGCTACAGGAGGTTCAGGTTCATCACTAAATGATGGTAATTCTACAGAAGGTTCTGGCTCCACAATGGGAGGTGGTGTTTTTAACTCTGTGGTTGGGGGTGCTGGGGTTGCCTGTGGCGCAGGAGCAGCCGTTGGTACAGGCGTTGCCTGCGGTGCAGGCCGGGGTGAGGAAGCTAAGATATTGTCTTTTGGTATGGGTTTAATTCCCTGCAATTGTCCCAACATGGCTTTCACTTCGTCATTAAACTGACTGACAGTGGATTCCATGCGGCGCATCAACTCATCCATGAGGACCTGTCCATAATTCGAATCAATCCCATTCATGAGATTTCCCAGGTTGTCTTTCAGATATTTCATCCTGCTATCAGCATTCTTTAAATCGATGTCGCCCATTCTTCCTCCGGCTCTAATTGAATCTGAATTTAAAAGACCACCCCTCTCAAAGCAAGGGCACATTCAGATGTTGGTCTATGGGATATTTTATTTCTTTCGGGGACTATTCTTCCGAAAATAACTGTTAAGCCAGGCCCTTTGGAAATTTTCATAATTACCCTTCTCGATCGCCCGACGAATGTCTGCCATGAGGTCCTGGTAAAAGGTAAGGTTATGAATGGTTGCCAGGGTTTCAGCCAGCGGATCCTTTGAGAAAAAGAGATAGCGCAGGACCATGCGAGAATAGGTTTGACAGGTATAGCAGCGGCAAGCAGTATCCAGAGGATACTTATCCTTACGGAAGACTTTGTCCATGATGCGCAGTTTGCCCATCCTGGTAAACAAGGTCCCCTGTCTTGCATAGCGTGTGGGAATGACACAATCAAACATATCAATTCCCCGTTCAACGGAAGCCAGGATATCCTCAGGTAGTCCGACCCCCATGAGGTATCGAGGTTTCATGGGTGGCAGCAAGGGCGTGGTGTAGCCAACAACTTCCTTCAGAAGATCAAGACCCTCACCCACACTTACGCCCCCGATGGCAAAACCATCAAATGGAATATTGGTTATCTCCATGGCGCTCTGACGTCTTAATGATTGGTATATACCACCCTGGACAATCCCAAACATGAATTGGTGATCCTGAAGGGGGTATTCTCTACTTCTCTCGGCCCAACGCGTCGTGCGTTCAACTGATTTCTGGACATATTCCTGAGGGGCTTTGTAATCCACACATTCATCAAAAGCCATAACAATGTCTGAACCCAGGTCACGCTGGATGGCCATGGATTGTTCAGGTCCCAGGAAAATTTTCTCTCCATCTTCTTCAAATTGGAATGTGACACCTTTTTCTGTAATCTCACTACCTTCCATTGAAAAAACTTGAAAGCCACCGGAATCCGTCAGGATAGTTCCCTCCCAACCCATAAAGCGATGGAGACCACCTGCCCGCTTCACGGTTTGAAGTCTTTCCCCCAAAGAGAGGTGATAGGTATTTGCCAGAACCACCTGTGCACCGGATTCTGCAACATCCCGCATGGGCGTGGAACGAATAAAACCAGCGGTTCCAACTGGCATAAAGGTGGGCGTCTCAACCTTACCATGCTCCGTGAAAAAATGTCCACGACGAGCTCCCGAAGGATCGGATCGCGTCAGCTTAAATTGTATATCTTTTTTACTCTCTACCATGAATCTATCCTCTCTAACAAATATTTCTGTACTTCAGGACGGTCTGTCTGACCTGACACGCCTCTTTGAATCTTCAATGAGACAATGGAACCACTCAGCAATAGATCCAGTGCAAGATACTCCGAGGACTGCTCTGTGAGCCCACAAAAATCGCCTATTGTGCTGCCCTTGAAATTTTCTGCATTATCCTCACTCAGTAAGAGCTCACATCCATCCAGACGTTGTGGCGTTCCTGTAGAATCAAAGTCGTAAATTTCAATTAAGATTTGCTCATCTTCAAAATCGCTTACTTGAATGAGATAGCGGGGTAGCGAGTCCAGACGAAGAATAAGCCAATCTTCTTCGTCTGCAACCAGGTGGGGCTCAACTTGTATGGTGGTAGCTGATAAATCATCCCGAGGTATCTTGAGTCCATAGAACCCTGGATAGCCCTGTAGCACACGCTCTGCGGGACTCTTACCCCGATGTTCCTCAAACCAGCCCGTCACCTGCAAGGTTCTGAAGAGGATAAACATCATAAATGCCAGAGTGATGATGCTAACGATATAATAAAGATTTATTTTTTTCATCATCGTCCCCCTGAATGTGTTCTAAGTGTTTGCGTGAGCGACAATCATCCACATATCCAGGGTATAATTCTCATGGTTTTCAACAGTAAAACCAGCTGCCTTCAAATCTTTCATGGCCTGAACCTTGGCCACGCGATGCGCTTTTGCAGGTCCCCGTTCTTTTTCTGATTGTGGATCCCAATCAAGAATGAGCACCTTGCCCTGGGGTTTTAAGGTACGACGGATCTCTGCCAGATTGTCCAGTGGGGATGTGAATTCATGATATATGGCTATGAGTACAGCAGCGTCAACTGAATCATCTTCAATATCCATTTTAACTTCATCTACCTTCAGAATCTGAATATTGTCTGGTGTGTTGCGCTGTTTGAGGAGGGATAACATCTCCTCTGACATATCGGCGGCGATGACCATGCCCTCGCCCATGGCAACTGCTGCTGGAAAAGTAAAAAAACCATTTCCACACCCCAGATCCAGAATGGTTTTGCCAGATCGAATCCCTAATTTCTGCAAAATGATATCTGGTTTCAACTCCTGATAGCGTTCAGCAGAAATAAGACGTTCAGCCCTGCTGGGGTCAAATTTTTTATGTGACATTTGAGTCTCCTGATTCAAAAAGCTTTTGTAAATCCTCGCTAAGTAACTGACTATGGTGATAATCAGATTGAAAACCATCCCAGGTCACAGGCAATACGCCCACCCCGGTGCTGGAAATGAATGCTTCATCCATTTCAGCTACATCATCCTCAGGTATCAAAGCTTCTTGCACTTTCATATCGCGTCTTTCAGCCAATTCCATGATGGTATCCCTGATGACTCCTGGTAAAACGCCCAGTTCTAAACAGGGTGTGAGCAGAACATCATCCTTGATGAAGAATATATTTCTAATGGCACACTCAGTAACAAAGCCATTACGATTAACAAAGACTGGCTCGAAAGCGCCAACTGCTTCTGCATCTTTTTTAGCAAGCATATTTCCTAAATAGTTGCCCGATTTAATAGCAGGGTGAAAGCGTAAAATGGGATAATTCTTTTCTTCCAGGAAGACAACCCTAACAGGCCAATCCTCTGGTTTATTGACGGGTCGTGAGGTCATGTATATGGCCGGAGTTGATTCAGACCGCCAGGGTGATCCCTTGCTTATTCCACGTGTAATAATGACGCGTACCAATGCGCTGTCCAGAGAATTCTTCAAAACGTATGCTTCTAATATCTCAGGTATTTTTGCCAGTTGCACAGCACTTTCCATCTGGATAGTATCCATGCCACTTTGCATCCGCTCCAGATGCTTCTCGAGCCGGAAAGGCTTGCCATGATTAACTCGGACGGTCTCAAACAGCATATCACCATATAGAAATCCCAGATCATTGAATGGGACCACGGCTTGTTCGGCTTCGACCCAAACCCCGTTTGTGTAGACTAGCATTGTGATTGATCCTTCATAGCGTGTAGGATAGCATAAATCAAGGCTGTGACAAATGGGAATGATTTGATAGATCGGAGGGGAAGGGTCTTAACGAACACCAGCGTATTGCCAACTGGACATGGAGCTTGCCAGGAAATCGTCTTGCTGAGGCTGTCTGTGTTCAAAGAGGTCGTAGATTGCCACACTCACCGCATTCGCTCGCAATGACGAGAAAAGATTTAGTGGGAACTTCAGTTATCATAAATCGTTAATCCTTGTTCTTAAATCAAAAACCACACTCCTTCTCCAGGGAACACATGGATGCTGCGAATTCACCAGAACAGCCTGAACCCCTTGAATATCGAACAAGGTACACTGATTGAAGATTTATGAAGTAGAGCTCACTGCAAAATTGCAAACCTCGCAGATCTAAAATCGTTAATCACTCCTACAATTCTCCGCGAAGGAGTGAAACGACTAACGCGATCTCGAGCTGTCAGTCTTCCAAGAGGTCGGAGATTGACACGCTCACTGCCTTCGCTCGCAATGACGAGGAAAGCATTAGGGGGGGTGTTATACTTCTAGAGCCTCTATAATAATTTAATTGCATGGACACTTCGATGAGCTCAGAGTCCACCGGCTGATCTACTAGAAACAACAAAGGGCCCGAAGACCCTTCATTGTATGACACCCACTTTGGGGGTCTGTTATTTGCGGACGACCTCAGCGTTGATGATTTCTCCCAGGACTTCGCCGCCACCTGCAAGGATCACCGTTACATTCGGTTCATCGCCTCTAACTTCAATATTTCCTTTTACCTTTGACTTCCCATCAATGGTAATGACCAATTCTTTATATTCTTTGGATCGAGGTTTTTTGTTGTCCCGATCAATGATGATATTCCCGTAAACTGTACTTTTTTCATGAAGTGCTATATCACCATTTACTGTGTTCACGTCACCTCTGATCATAGTCTGGGTTACTTTCATATCCCCATTGACGGTCTCCAGGTCACCTGCAATCTGGACTTCACTTTTGCAGCGAATTTCTCCATTTACCGTTGAGACATTCCCATTAATCTTAACTTCGCCACCCAGATCAATTGAGCCGTTAACGCAGGAGATGGCACTTACCTTTGAGTTTCGATCTATAGTTATGGCACCGTTTACGCAGGAGACTTCGCCGACTTCGCTGTTCTCACCCACATTGATCTCACCATTCACAGTTGTACAGCTTCCATCCACCCGGGCCTCATTGCCAATATTAATGCTGCCATTTACAGATCGTAAACTCCCGGTTTTGACTTCACCGTCAGCAACTGTAATATCTTTATTGATGTGTGTGTCTGACGACGCACTGCAGGCAATCATGACAGTGGCTAAGGCTACCAAAGCAGTATGTTTCATAAGTCTAATCTCCCAGGTCGTTTGCTTTAATCTGTTTAATTCATTCATCATGGTGGTTTGATATAACCAAGTGCTGTGCCACCCAACTATGTCACATACGTTAGTATATGTTATTATTGATTTTAGACCTAATATTTTAAGTGTTTTAGTGCTCAAAACGAACCTGAAAATCATCATAATGATATGTCACCATATCATCGTGATATAAGCGAGTTGATATTTTTAAAGCGCTTTTATTGGGGTGTGAATAAATCTGGGACAACGACCTGATTATGCAAAGCCGCCAGAGTTAATGGTGCTGTATCCTTGAGATAACTTTCCATTGATTCTATTTCAGTCTGGGGAATAGCATATCGACTCACGAATTTGATACGAAGCGGCGTATTCTCTGAGGGGTGAGACATCTGACCATTTAAGACTAGCTGCTCAACCAGTAAGTCATTGGGATTCAGTATTTTACTAGAACAGCCCTTTTCCTGCAATAAGGTTTTGAAGCTCTCTGCCTGGTAACCGTAGTGGGTGCATCCCAGAAAAGCGAAAATCTTTTCCGGTTTGGAGTCAAAGCGCTGCAATGCCTGGTTCACATAACCTTCTAATAAATCTCTACAGGCTTTCCCACTGGCATCATTGGATATAGCATGGGCCAATTCCGGGCATTCCTGGGCTGAAATTGCAGTAGGATCTGTCGCAATAAGTCGCGGATAGGTGCCTGCTTGTGTGGTGGTTTCTGTGGCAAAAATAATGAGCTTATGATCGGGGTGCTCACCCATATTGGCATTGATCAATGATACACCGGCATCGACAATACCCTTAACCTTAACTTTTGCCAAGGAAGCAAAATGGGTTTCATCATAGATTACGCTTAAGGTGTTGCAGGCAATAGCGATCTCATCTGGTGAATAGCGACTATATGCTGCGTTTAAGAATTGATCAAATAAATCTATTCGCTCTTGTTGTGTTTTGAGGGCATTATAGCCAATACGGTCATCTGGGGTAGCATTGACATACAGCAATTCTATTCCCTGCCCTATATTTTTCTGAGACAGTGACTGTTCCAATCCTGCACAGACTGATAAACCTCCCAGTCCCGAATCTGTAATCATCCAGCGCATGGAAAATCAAACCAGCATTTTATGATAGTGACCTGTGCACAGGTCTTTCAATATGGGGGTATGCACTCGCTTCATCTCTGTGATATCCTGAGAGGGGAGTTCATAAGTGATGACAGGAATAGCCTGTTCTTTGCACCAGGAGCCAAAGGAGCCCGGTGTGGCATAGCCAACATCTGGGACCAGCTCCAAACCACTGCGCCATGCAATATCTTTTGCTATGGCTGAGGCATCCGGGTCATCTATGCAACCAAGAAAACCGTGAATGGAAACAATAAGTTTGGGCTTAATTTCATGAATCAGTTTAATCAGTGCTTTTGTCTCAGTCTCGGAGCCGGCCATGCCTCCGGGACTCAGAGCAATATTTTGAGGAGTACCTGGACGATTGCGATAGTAGACAGGATCTGGTGTCCAGTTGCTGGTAGGGTAATTCCGATTGAGATCTACTCCCCGGGAATTACAGCGGGTACCTGCCAATACACCATCCGGATTAGCAGCCAGAATGATTGAGGATTTTAACTCATGAGCTTGAAGAGAACGAAGACATTCTGATAGGAGTACTGTGGAGAGTGATTCATCTCCATGGATGGATCCCATAAGTAGTATTTGTGGTGAGTCTGAGAGCGGTTCATAGATCTCAAGTACAGAACCCTTTTCACTAACTCCATACCCGCGGGATTTATGTGTGAGGGGTCCATACTCAGATAGAGGATGAGACATTTTTAATCTAGATTAAACTCAGGCTTGGGCTTGAATATTATTCGATGGCTGAACTTTGGGAATATCCTGATTTTTACAGGGAATGGTAAAGTAAAATACACTGCCCACGGGCTCAGCATCTTTATAGCCCACCTTGCCACCATGTTGTTCTATGGTCATTTGGGAAACAGCCAATCCCAGACCTGATCCGAGACCCTTGGCCGTTTTACGGGAAGTCAGCTGTGCATACTTATCGAATATTTTATCCTGCTGATCTTTGTCAACACCCGGTCCATTATCTGTAACGGTGAAATAAAGAAACGGTTCTCCGCCTTTCTGTATTTCCTCAAGCTTCACAACGATTTTGGTCCCTTTGGGTGTGTGCTCGATGGCATTTCCAATAAAATTGGTAATGACCTGTTCAATTTTTAATGCATCACAATAACAAGAGGGCAGACCATTTGGAGCAAAAAATGTGACTTCAGTTTCATTCTGGTCGGCAACTGGACCCAGCATTTCAATTGATGTATTGATGATGGGTTTCAGGGGTGTCTCAGTTTTATTTAGCACCATCTTGCCAGCTTCAAATTTAGACAGATCGAGCATCTCGTTCACCAGCTGGAGCATTTTTTGACTGGTTTTACGGATGGTTATGGCAATTTCTTTGATGCGGTCATAGGGTTTTTCACCCATTTTTAACAATTCAGCGAACCCAAATACGGATGTCAGCGGGCTTTTCAGGTCGTGAACGAGCACGGCAGTAAAATCGGCCTTGATGCGTAGGGCTTGCTCCATTTTTTCTTGCTCGGCTTTTCTGATAAGTCGGCTACGATAGAAAACGAATCCCAGGAAAAGCGCCAGAATGGCAAATGAAAATCCAAATACCACCCACATTACTGTAAAGGTTCTCTGGTATTCGATTTCTTTTATAAACGCTTCACCTTTGAGCTCATCCAGCTCCCGATCACGTTTATCCAGTTCGTAGCGAATTTCAAGCTCGGCAACACGACGATTACTCTGCTGCCGGTTAATCTCATCTCGCGTCAACTGAAGTGCCTTCTGATAAACCAGAGCTTTTCCAGCTTGACCAAATCTTGAATAGGCAACAGTCAGCAGGTGATTTGCCCTCTCGATAGTCAGATAATCTTGAATTTGTTCTGCAATCTCCAAGCCTGCCAACAGGGATTGTATGGCCTTTGTTTGATCGGCCTCCTGCATGTACAATTCACCCATCTGCAGGTATATCTCTGCTGATATGGCATTTTCACCATTGGTTTCGGCCAGCTCCTGACCCTGTTCGTAATAAAAAATTCCTTTGGGCGTGTCACCGGATTCCTGATAGACCCTGGCCACATCGCTTAAGGCAACGGCAATATCAGCAGGATTTCCAATGGATTGTTTCATTTCCAGTGCATCTAGAAAATATTTTTGGGCCGTGCTGAGCTGGAATTGATGATAGTGAAGTTCACCCAGACTGGTATAAAGGTTTGCCAGGAGTGTGAAGGCACCATTTTCATCAGCGATAATCAGGGCACGTTCAAGATGGGTTTTAGCTTCTTCAAAGCGGCGTAAAATCATCAGGGTTTGAGCAAGCTTGTTCTCGCTGCGGAGAACACCTTCGTAATCACTCAAATTCTCATGAATTGCCAGGGAGCGTTCGAAAAACCGAAGTGCTTTTTCTGTCTGACCCCACTGGGAAAAAACATCACCTATCTTCATGACGGTTGCGGCTACTTCTACCTCTTTGCCAATATCCTCAAATATCATGAGGGCTCTTAAAAAGTAATCCAGACTTTGATCACTTTGATTGAGCAAGCTGTATGTCCAACCGATTGTCCTGAGTGTTATAGCGAGCTGATAATCATCAGAAAGGGATTCAAAAATGTTAAGGGCCAGCATGGCATGATCCAGGGCTTCACGATAATTTGCCATTTCAATGTAATAGAGTGTCAGATTGGTATGGGCAACGGCCTGCCCGTATTGATCCTGTAAAGAAATGGCTAAATCTAGCGCAAGGTTGGCATAGCGCTGACTCTTGTCCCATTCCTTACCAGCATGTGCTTCAGAAAGTTGATTCATTAAATCAACAGTTTCACCCTCAGTGGTGCTGCGAAGGATTCTTTTCAGACTGTCAATTTCGGCGGATTCTTCAGCGAAAAGTCCTGAGGTCGTGAATAAGATTAAACTCGCAGTTAGTAATCTGACCAGTACTTTGATAATCAAGGTGACTCCACTAAATATTTATTGCTACTTCAGGTTTCAACTCAAACCCAACATAGAATGACCATCAATCTAGTTAATTTTTTATTGTGTGTCAATTTGTTGCTACTTTATTCTGAATGTTAAGAAATCTTAATTTTTCAATTGATTTGGAAACAAATCTCTGGTTTTTATATTTACAAACATATGAATAAATATATAAGCATGCTCCTCTTATGGGCACTATCGCTTTCTGCACAGGGAATAAATGCGGAAATTAAACTTGAGTTGAAAAATCTTGATGACGTCCCGCGACAGGCTGTCTCCCAACTTGCAACTGATATTACCTATTATATCGAAAGCACTGAATGGACCTTTGAAGATTTACCAACTGATTTTACCATCCAGGCAACCATTTATCTGGACAGCTACATGGAGTCAGGATCTCAGAAAATTTATACTGGTAAAGCTTTTTGGGGGAATGGCGATGATCAAAAGTATTTCGATAAAAGCTGGCAGTTCACTTTTAATCCCGGGGATGCGCTTTTACGTTCGAGAAGCTTTAATTCCCTGACCTCCTTTTTGGATTATTGGGTTCTGACGATACTTGGTGGAGACCTTGACACCTGGAGTCAGTTTGGTGGTAGTCAACTTTATACGGAGGCACGTCAGGTGGCCCGTAATGGCTCCAATGATTCATTCTCGCTTGGGTGGAAAGATCGTTTGGAAGATGTGGAAAAGTTGAGTCGCAGCCAGAATTTCAGAAAAATGAAATTTGCATACTATGAATCCATTGATCAGTGGGACTCTGGCAATAAAGAGGAAGCCCGTGCTACCCTGGCTGAATTGATGAGAAATTTAGAGACCAGCCTCAAGCTCCAGGATTCCCGCATTTTCACAACGAATTTTCTGAATGCCAAACATAAGGAATTAGCAGGCTTTCTACATGAAGTCGGTGAAGTCTCCTACTTGCAAAGGCTGAGCAGAGCTGATGAGGATCATCGCGATCACTATGATCAGATCTTGATAAACTGGTAAAGCCCCCATGGCAGTTTTTTTTACCTCCTCTAACCGCCTCTAACATATGATCATTTTACAGACCGAGCGTCTCCTGTTGCGGAGAATGACTCTGGATGATGACGATTTTATACTCGAGTTGCTCAATAGTCCCAAATGGATTAAGCACATCGGTAGTCGTGGTGTGGACACACTTGAAAAAGCTCGGGATTATCTGGAATCACGCGTTTTGCCAAACTATGAGGCTCTGGGGTTCGGTTTTTATATTATTGAGCGACTGGATGACCATGTCAGAATTGGCAATTGTGGCTTGACCCACCGGAATGGCATGGAACATGCAGATATTGGATATTCACTCCTCCAGGAGTATGAGGGGCATGGGTACGCCCATGAAGCGGCTAAAGCCGTGTTGAAATATGGGTTTGAAGTTCATAAATTGGACCATATCGAAGCAATTGTTACCAGGGACAATCAACGATCCCTTCACTTGTTGAGGAAATTGGGTATGCACTACAAAAAGTTGATAGAGTTGCCCGATGATGATGAAAAATTGATGCTTTTCGGTATTGATGCACCAAAAAAGGAGAAATTGAATGAGATTCATTAAATCAGTACTGTTGGTAAGCATGTTATTTGGCATGATGAGTTGTCAGGAAATCCTCACCAATGAAGAATGGTTGGCCACCCTTCCCCCACCCTGGACATTGACCCAGGAGCAGATGGACGAAACGCTTCCACTATTCCAACAACGCTTTCCTGATTTTCAAAACCGCCTTAAGTATATCGCATTGTGGCGAGTCGGTACTCCTTATGAAATCTTTAAATTAGGTGAAGAGACTGAGCCTGATCTTGACCCGATTATTCGATATGATGTCTCTGATTGCACCGGTCACAATCTTACCTCCCTGGCAGCAGCAAAAAGTTCAAGCTGGGAAGAAGCGCGTGAGAACATGGTCCAGATTCACTATAAAGCCGACTCCAATGACATCAAACAGCCAACCTACCGATCAAGATGGCATTATACTCTTGATCGAATCACCATGAATCCGAATACTGTGGATATAACCCAGACACTGCTCCCCAAAGCTGCACTGGATTCAGTTAATATTACTTTGAATAAAAAGGATGACGGAGAAGAATTTCTTGATCTGGGGTGGAATCGCAGCATGACAGCCTACTTTATACCTAATCATGAGATCACTACCGAACTCCTGGCAAAATTGCCCAAAATCGTCGGTGTAACCTTTGTAAAACCCAAATATTTCAAAATGGGTATTGTCATGGGCCATGAAGGAATGATCATTGATGGGAAATATCTGGTTCATGCTTCTCAAAGTGCCGGTGAAACGGTAAAGTTGGATTTTCTGAAATACTACTTTCCTGAGGAAGGTCCATTTTTTGGTGGTATCATGATTTTTGAATTTAAAGAAAATAGCTAAGCTCAACCGGGGGTAATATTATGATAACAAAAACGCTATCCACATCTAAACACAGCCAGTTTCTGAATATAACTTCACTGGTTATGGAAGCGCTTGCAGAAAGTGGTCTTAAATCTGGTATCCTGACTGTGTTTGTATCACATACCACAGCAGGGATCACCATAAATGAAAATGCTGATCCAGATGTAACCAGCGATATGCTCAACATCCTTGATCGCCTCATACCCTGGGAACACCCTGACTACAAGCACATCGAGGGGAATACAGCAGCCCACATGAAAGCTTCTCTCATTGGCAATTCTACTCAAATTATTGTGGAGAAAGGTCGTTTACAGCTCGGCACCTGGCAGGGGATTTATTTTTGTGAGTTTGATGGACCCCGCGAAAGAAAAATTCGCATAAAGGTGGTGGGGAAGTAAACTAAGGAATTCTATTCCTGAAAAGATCCTCTGAAATTTTGGCACCGCTATCGGGATGTTTTAAGGATCGCATAAGCACAAAGCTATAGAGAAGTGGATTAACATCCTGGATCTCATCCAACTCCTCCACGATATCTTCATCAATATACCCTAACAAGCTGAGCGCATAGTTTTGATTCAGGATATCGACTGCCGGTAAGGGGTAGTCACTTCCATAAAAAAGTCTGGAATGCAAATCTTTACGCGCCAGAATTTCCTTCAAAGAATTTCCCACCTGATTGAACAGGGTCATCCCGGAAATATCAGCAAAGAGTAGCCCCTCATAGCTGGGATCATCGAACAGACGCATAAAGAGCGTGAAATTGTCCGTTTCAGGGAGCCTGGGATCATCCAGATCCTGTGAGGTCCCGGAAGTTCCACAATGGCAAACAATAACTTTTACCTGTGCGTCAAGTGCACGGCGCAATAATTGAGGATTGCCAAGATGCTGTCTCCCCTGGGAGTCCAGAGCCAGCTCCGTACCGGCATGGCTCAAGAGCACCATATCCAGACGGTTCAAAGCAGCATAAAATGTGTCACACAAAGGGGATGATGGATCCATCCCCTGTACATTTGGCAACCATTTGACCACCCGGACCCCTTGAGCGGCCCATTTCTCCAGTTCAGCGACTGCATCCAGCCTGTAGGGATGCACTGACACAACCGGGATAATTTTTTCTGGATAGCGCTGGCTCAACCCCACGACATATTCATTAGGGATGTATATTTCAAAGTTATCTGGATCAGGGTCTCCGTTTTCCTTGTAGAATCGATCCAGCGCCAGACCAAAAACGCGAAATTCACCTGGTGTTTTTTCGATCTGCGCCAGGAGATATTCCAGATACTGTTCATCGGCCAGCGCTGCATCCGTTACACTGCCGGCATCCATGAAGTATTTGAATCGAGTAAGCTTGAAGGGGTGCAAATAGGATCGGGTATCTGGATGCACCTCGATACCGCTTGGCGTATTTCCAAGACCCAGGATATGGACATGATGGTCCATAAGTGTGTCAGCCCCAAAAGGAGCGAAGGCACTATCAACAAGAACCTGCGCCTGTGGGCTTAATGTTTTATCAATCTGAGGGACAAGATCGGTATCACATCCCGAGAAGCTCAGGAGGACAAGCAGGAACAGCACCTGGCCATATAAATGGAAAAGGGAGTGGCTCAGCACTCCCTTTTCCGAATTAGTCAGATGTCTAGAGGTTGGTTTCAGCAACCACACTTGAAACGTGAGAAGCAGTAACTTTTAACGCTGCTTTTTCATCATCATTGAGCTTGACTTCGATTATTTTTTCGATGCCACCTGCGCCAATGACACAGGGAACGCCGATAAACAAACCATCAATACCGTATTCACCCTCACACAATGCAGCGCTCGGGATGACGCGCTTTTTATCTAAGAGGTAGGCTTCAGCCATTTCTATTGCAGACTGGGCGGGACTGAAGAATGCTGAGCCATTGCCCAACAGTTTTACAATCTCACCACCAGCCATTCTGGTGCGTTTTTCAATGGCTTCCAATGTTTCAGCATCCAGCAATTCGGTTACTGGAACGCCACCAACAGTGGCCAGACGGGTCAGGGGAACCATGGTATCGCCATGTCCACCAAGGACCAAACATGAAACGTCCTGAGTTGAGTAACCAGTCTCCATTGCGATAAAGGCCTTGAATCGTGAAGAGTCCAGAGCTCCGGCCATACCAATGATCTTGTTTTTCGCGAATCCGGAAACTTTGTAAAATGCATAGACAATGGCATCCAATGGGTTGGAGACCACAATCACAAACGCATCGGGGGCATATTTTTTCACATTTTCAGCGACATTGGAAATGATTTTGAGATTAATCCCTAATAAATCATCTCTGGACATACCTGGTTTACGAGGAACACCGGCAGTGATAATAACGACATCAGAATCAGCAATATCAGCATAGTCACTGGTTCCCGTAATATTGACATCATATCCTTCCAGCGGGCGCATTTCCATAAGGTCCAGGGCTTTTCCCTTTACTGGTCCCTCAAAGTCAGGGATATCTAAAAGAACAACATCACCCAATTGTTTCTGGGCAGAGATAAGCGCCAGAATCTGACCAATCTGTCCACCACCGATAAGTGATATTTTTTTTCTACTCATGTGTAACTCCTTATGACGGGTTAAAAATAAATAATGATTATCTAAAAAGGTTCAATTCCTGTGCCACAATAGCGAACTTTCGCAAATAATGCTAAAACTATTGAGTGTCCCCTGTTCGCTTCCCACCCTTGATGATGGTTTCCCAAATATCCTCTATAACTTCAGCAGGGGGACGTCCTGCTGATTTTTCAATGAGACGATTTATCAAATCTTTTTCTCGCTCCGGGGTGAAGAGGGGCAGGCCTTGCTCAGTTTTTAAACCTCGAATTATAATAGCCTGATCAATTCTGTCCTGGATCAATTTTAAAATCTGTAAATCAAGTTCATCAATATTTTTTCGGTGTTCAGATATTTTCTCAGTCATGGATGATAATATAGACGAAAAGCGCACAAGCCGAGACTCATTTTCAAAACCTGATTCGTAATTCATAATTCCTAATTACATTGTGCCATGGTAGAACGCACATTTTTTTCTGAATGGATACTCCCCATTGTCGCTGAACCAATCCGAGATGGATATGTTTCTGTGGCTGAGGGGAAAATTACGGCGGTTGGCAGACAGAGTGATTTTACCGGGGATAAGAAAATCGTTCAAAATCTTGGTCATTCAGTGGTTTGCCCTGCTCTGGTAAATGCCCTGTTCCATCCAGACTACCCTGTTGCTGATCCGCAGACGACCCCTCGAGGTTCCTTTTTAAATTGGCTTCACTCAGGGAAAAATGCTTCCAGGCTAAGTTCCAAGCTGGAAGTTGAAAGTGAACTTCTCAGTGCCATTAAAAGAGGATATGATTACGGTACTGCTGCCATCGGTATCCGGACGAGACACCCTGAAATCAGTAAGCACCTCGAACATTCCGGACTCTATTCAGTTGTTTTTGAGATGCTCCATGGTTTCCGGGATAGCGATGGTTTTGAAATCTGGAAAAAACGCGGACGCTTTGCCAATACAGATCTAACTCGATTTCATCACGCTGGTGAGTTTTTATTTAATCTGGGTCCAGAAGTTTTCAGGCAAATTTCTCGATCTGAGGACAGGACTGCCATACCCATGTCATTTATGAAAGATGAGGAAATCTTTTTCATGAAGGGACAGGGACGGATATATCAATACCTCCTGGGCAAGGAGGATATGGATTACAGATGGCAACCACCAAAAACCTCATCTCTTAGATATTTTATAAATAATGCCTTTGCAGCTCAAGAAACAATTTTGAGTCAGGTTATCATGCTTGAAGAAGAAGAACTGGATCTGCTTAAAGCTAGATCTGAGGTTTTCCATATGTGCCTGCATCCCCGTTTCGATCGTCAATGGGAGTTGGGGACAGCCCCTGGTCAGTTAATTCAAGATAAGGGCTTTAATATATGTCTGGGCACATTTGCCGAGCATATGGATATTCGTGCCGAAATGAGATCTGCTTCTGCTGAGTATGGTTTCAAACCTGAAGAAATAATCAAAATGGCAACCCTCAACGGAGCAAGGGCCCTGGGTCTCGCAGATCGAATTGGAAGTATTGAGATGGGAAAAGATGCCAAGATTTTCTCAATCCCCTCCACGGCAAGTATTTCTGATCCCTACGATATCATTCTATTTACCAACGAACGATTGCGGCAGGTCTCCTAGACCAAACATTCTAATAATCAAAAGAGGCTGTCCCAAAAGGGTGGTCTTTTTTTAAAAAGTAACCGGGTGAAAGGTTAGGTGTTAGGGGTTAGAGGTATAGGGGTGAAAAGGTATATTCTTGGGTGTGTAGTTGTTGATATTATGAATAATCTGATGAAGCCAGGGACGAAATCAGACTGCCTCATTTTCTGAGACAGGCTCTTTCTATCAAAATAATTCTAAGTATTTGTTAAAAGGTCCAGCGTAACCCAAGGGTGGGAAGTGCTTGAAGACCATCTGCCCCAAATACAAAATTGTTACTGATTTCAACTTCTGTACCTATGGAGAGCTGCTCGTTAAAATTGTACCAGAGCTGGGGTTCACTTAAAAACACATACTGCTTTTCATCAGTCCCAAATTCATCCTGAGACCAGAAATCTGCAAATCCAGAAAATTCAATTTTACCATCCATAAGGGGCATAAACCAGGTTGCGGTGAGCTGGAAATCAGGTGAGTCAGCGCCCTGAGCCGCCCGGTAGAGTACATCCACAGGGAGAGCCACAAAGCCGAGATCCAGATAATAGTTTAAACCAAGCAGCCAAACTTGCGTGAGCGACCCAAAGGTAGCCACGCCATCATTGTACTGTATGGTGGCAGAAAGGTAATTGACTGGCAATGTGAAAGCTCTGGCAATTTCCCAGTAAGCGAGCGATACACCCCTGTCAGCTAGGGCGTCGTATTCCATATCAACAAACCAGAAGGTGGAACCAGACTGGTCTGCCTTAAACATTTCAAGAGTGGAAACCAAATACTCCCGATCTCCAGAGGCTTCATAATGAAGCTGAAGGTTTTGAGCAAAAACAAAAGCATTGAGGATCAAAAGGAAGCTGACGATTCTACGAATCATGGTGATACTCCTGAATTAATTGGTTAATTCTACATCTCACGAATAAAGCGACCCGGTTCATTGGCATCCTCTTTGAATTTCATGCGTCGCAAATAACGTTGATGAACTGAGACATTGCAATAGGCAACATAGGTATGAAATCCTTTTTCCTGAACCATCTCACGGAACTCCTGGAAAAAATAGCGAGCGCTTTCATAATCACGATACATGGGTATTTCATAATCCAGATGAATCTGGATAATCCCCTCCTCCAGCCGTTCATAGATAAACAGACCCACTGGAACCACATTTCTGGTAATAAAAACTGGGCGGTACTGTCGTAAATCATTAACAACTATATCTGGAAAATGCTTGCGTATATCATGCAGATAAAATTCAATAAAACGGGGCAAGAATATACTGGTATCCCATGATATTGGAATCAGATGGAAATGCTCCTTGGTCAGAGCAATTCGCACGAGATAGTAGATATTCACACCAACAATAAACCCGTTGACGACCAGGATCGGATAGAGTTGCAAAATAGCGCCATAGATTGTAAAAGCTATGGCTCCAACCATATTTATCCATCTCAATCGACGAATATTTGTCATGGTCAGTGAAACTGCCACCACTACTGAGGCGGTATATCCCAGCCATTCAGTCCAGTCGATTATCATAAGAGGGTCAAACTCCCATCGTTCCCATTCAATTTCACCTGGGCACCCAAAGGCAGGGTCATTTTTCGCATCCCATGGCCATAGGCCACACCTGATACGATGGGAAAGTCTACTTTGCCAATAATATCTCGCACCAGTTCATCTAAAAGAAAATCATCTTCGTCGCCATTTTCCCAGGTGTCAATAAACTGACCCAGCATGAGTCCGTTGATCCGATCTTCTCCATGGAAAAATCCAGCCATTTTAAATTGACTGAGCATGCGATCCAGATGTTGTGCATTTTCTCCAATATCTTCCAGAACCATGATACCACCCGCTACATCTGGAAAATAGGGGGTTCCCATGAGATTGTTGAATAAGGAAAGACAACCGCCTACCAGAGGTCCCTCCCCCATTCCCTGGGAGAGAATTGCATGGGGCATATCATTGGGGTTCTTAAGCACCTGACCTGACATGGGTTTACTGATTAAATCCCAAAATACCTGTTCGGTGAAGGGATCAATACCTTCCTCAGCGGCCATTTCAACGGCTGCCATCACACCAGAGATGGAGACCAATCCTGTTTCCACAGCCAGGGCACATTGGAGGGCGGTTATGTCAGAGTATCCAATGAAAAATTTTGGATGTTGTGCAATAAGCTCATAGTTCAGATCATCCAGAAAGCGGGGTGTACCATAACCTCCCCTACTGCAAATAATGGCATCTATATCATCATCTTCAAAGGCCCAGTGTATATCTGCCAATTGCTCGGGACCATGTCCAGCAAGATACTTGTTCTTACCTCTGAGGTTTGACCCTTCCCTAACCTTGAATCCTTTTGAGCGTAAATAATCGAGCCCTCGGTCAAGTTTTTCAGGTTTCGGGGTTGAGGCTGGTGAGATGACTGCAAAGGTGGCACCGGGTTGGATAGGATCAGGGGTGATCATGGATCTTCCTTATATTATAAAAAGAAGGGCACTCACTTGGAGTGCCCTATTCATGGATGTCTTTATAAATCGTCGAGAGCTTCTTTGGCCTCTGCTTGCAAACCACGATCGCTTTCGCTTGATGCATTGGCATTTATAGCCATATTAAACCAATCAGATGCTGCTTTTTCATTGTCAAGCTCATCATAGCAGTATCCGATGTAAAGCATATTGCGAATATCTTTTTTGTCCAGTTCATGGGCTTTCTTAAAAAATTCCAGGGCTTCTTCGGAAGAAGCTTCAGGGGGTGTCGCATAAATGATACTGGCGACCTGTCGTTCAAGCCATGACAAGTCTGACAGGGCATAATGCCAGCGCCCCATGACGTGGTAATTCCCCGCATTTGCAGGATCATACTTGATGGCCAGCATGGTATGATCTCTCATGCCATAGGAGTTTTTAATTTTTTGCTCTGTACCTTCGGCTTCACCTATTTGACCATGATGAATGGCATACCATTTATGTCCACCGGCACTTTTATCATTCAGGGCAAGTGCTTTTTCGGCGTATGTCCTGCCATCATAGATGTACTTCTTTTTATATTCAACATCGTTGGGTTTACGATCAGCAAAATCGAAATAGCCACGACTGATTTTCCATAATACTTCTTCATTTTGACCATCCAGGACCTCTGCCGCCTTAAGAAGTTTCATGGTGGCCTCGTAATCCTTGGCCTCGTGTGCAACCTCAGCCTGCATGAGCAGGTCAGCAAGGGGATCTACCAGAACCAGAGAGTCTTCGGGGGCATCCTGGGCGAAACTGAAAATGGCGACGCTCAAGATCAACATCATTAACACACTTCTTTTCATGTATCCTCCTTATTCATTATTCCTGGATAATATCATGGTGGTCAAAGAGCACCACGCGCTGCAACATTTTACCTGAACCGTCAAACTCTTCCAGCACAGTACGGTTTTCAGCATCAACATATTTGTAGCGTCTTTCGATGAGTACTTTTCCGGCAAGATCGTCCCGGAGAATTTCACGATCCTTGCGTCTATCCTCCCTGTACAGGGTAACACGGGAAGCCAGGGTCCTTCCCATTACACCGATGATGAAATAGCCTGTCTCACGCTCAAATTCATTGTATTCCCTGCGGATCATAAAGTTTGAATTGGCCGGCACAAAGGTGTTGCCAAAAATTGTCCGGAATAGCGCCATTTCTGTGGGATCATTTTGGAAGATGCTCTCTTCTCTGAGTCGTCCCGTGGCATCAAACAACTTACTGGAGCGGTGGTTACCCCGTTCATCATATTCATTTTCTATATGTTCGTGGAGGGTATGCTGCTCATTAAATCGTTTGATAAGAACTGGATTTTCTCCCCTGAGAATCACCAGGGTGAAGGCTTTATCTTTCAGGACTTTCAGGGGAACAGATTGAGCAGATCCAGGCTTGCCCCATCCGGCATAGGTATAGCTGGAGTCCTGTGCCTGGACACCTAAGCATGCGAGTAAAATGATAAATCCGATAATTAATTTCATGTTTGGCTTAAAAACTACACCCCGTGAGAAAAATACAAAGTGTTATGTGAATCTCCCCAACATTGGGCATGAATGGTGCGCCGGTCCCTGAGCCGTCACACGGAGCACTTCGGCTCCCCTTAGTATAGACTCCCTCCAAGTGCGAAAGGCAGGGCGTATGAAATTTCCACATTCTTGAAAAAAATGCTACCGGCGATTAGATCAAGACACTTGAATCACCGGTTTCAATGGACTAAAAAAAGGGCAACTTGAATCAGCTGCCCTTTGAGTAATAGAATCTGCCACTGGATTAGCGAAGCAGTGTAACCTTTTTAGAAACCGTCTCAGCGCCAGCTTGAATATTGACCAGATAAATACCTGATGGTAAAGCCAGGTCGCTCAAATCATTGCCGTTCCAGACCAGGGTGTAGTTTTGACCGGCAGGATGACTATCCTGGCTGTGGTTCCACACCAATTCACCTGTAAGACTGTAGATGCTTACACTGAGATTTGCCATCTCTGAGAGATCATAGGAGAGGGTGACTGAGGGATTGAATGGATTGGGATATAGTCTCACCAATTCCAGGGCTTGAGGTCGGATATTTGCACCTGGATTCACATAGGTAATGCTCGCTGTCCGATCGGTATGATCCGTTCGTGTGCCCCTATAATCCACATCAGATAATTGATAGGAGTAGCTCACGCCTTCTTTCACCTGGCTGTCTGTGAAAACATAGTCTGTTGAACGGGTTGTTGAGCCCTGACCTTCCAGCGCTTTTTGTGTGGCGAAGGAGGCAAGTTCTCTCCAGTCCTCACCATCCATCTTCCGAGAGAGGATAAAACCTTGATTCTCAATTTCTGAGTCAGTTACCCAATTCAATTCCACGCCTTTGAAGGATGACCGAGCAGTGAATGTGGAGAGCTCGACGGGGAGGGAAGAATCAGCGGTGAGAGTGAGCGTATAATTACTGGATGAATTATTCCAGTATATTGGGTTAGTGCAATCAACACCATTTGTTGGTGCTGACATGTAAAACTCCACTTTCCATGTACCGGCGGAGTTAACACTTGCTAGAAGATCTATTGTGCTCCCAGTGGTAGCCCAATATTGATTGTTTCCATCATTTGATTGCCAGGAAAGTAACACCTCTGTGAATGACGGTGGCGTTGCACCAGACTTATAAACCCGGTAAAAGAGGGAAACACCTGTAATATCACTTCCATTGTCTTTCCATACTCGTCCGTCCCCACCCTTAAGTAGAAAAGTACTAGATGAAGACATACTGCCATAATCCACCCCTTCAACCTCGGTGTCGAGTCTTTTTTTAACATTACCCGATCCTTGGTCAATGACAATATTGTTAGTCTCGGAAGCTCCGGTATTTTGATAAAATCCGGCCCCCGCGAATAGGATTCCTGGTAAAAGCATTAATACGAGTAACCAATGTTTCATATTTCCCTCCAAAATTATTTTTCAATAAGTCTTCGAATATATTTAATCTATATCTAATTTCAATATCATCATGTTATTTCAGCAGACTGATCTTCTCACTTTTTTCATACTTACCGGCCTGAATTCTGACAAAATAAATGCCTGAGGGCTGGCTGGTCCCCTGCCACTGGTAATTATAGCGACCTGGTGACAGCTCATCATTTTCAAGAACTGCAATTTCCTGGCCACGCATATTAAAAATACTGATTCTGGTCAGAGCCGTCTGAGGTATATCTACCACCAGGTTTACATCCGGGTTAAAGGGATTGGGATAGGGTGGATGTAAGGCATACTCACGGGGGACAAAGACCTCATCTACAGCAACCACATCCTGAATAACAATGCTTATGGTGAGCGTGTCTCCATCTGCAAAGAGCAGACTGGCCGGCAGCAAGGCCAGCATCATGAGGATCATATTAATATGTTTGTGAAACAAGGGCACTTACCTTCTTGTCGCCATCCGCAGCAGGGCTTCACCACCCTGGCCATCATTCACTATGAACTGAACTGCAGAGTAAGTGCCTGCCTGTGTGAAATCTGGTGTCCAGGTAAAGGTCGCTGTACCGTCCTCGTTGTCTGTAAGAACTGCTCCTGAAGGCAAATTACTACTGGTCCAGGTCAATGGATCGCTGTCAACATCTGAGGCGCTGAGACCAAAGGTGAGTTCAGTTCCTTCAGATCCAGTTTGATCTGAAATGGCTGCGATGACAGGTGCATCATTTACATTGGTTACTGTGATGGCAACAACTTCTGAGTCCGATCCGCCATGACCATCTTCAGCAGTGACTGTGATTGAAATCGCTTCTGAAGTGAAATAGTCATTTGCCGGTGTGAGGAATAAGGTATCATTGCTCACCACGGCCAGGACCGTTTCTGATGATCCACCATTTACTGAATAAGTAATTGTATTCTCTTCTGCATCCGTGGCTGACAATTCAATAAAAATCGCTATTTCCTCAGTCAGAGTCTGGCTGCCAATACTGGCCAGAACGGGAGCTGTATTCACTGTAACAGTATAAACAGCACTCACATTTGAGGAGCCATCCCAAAAACCCCCACCGCCACCGGCATAGCCCCCATAGGTATAGTTCAGGCTATCTCTAGAGAATCGACTGGCAACATAAAAAGTGCCGGCTGTGCTGATTGTATTCCCCAGATCCAGTACATATTCATCATTATTTCCACTGTCCTGATTGTAGCCAGCAGTTGCCCAGGTCCAGCCTGTTCCAGAAGGATCGCTATCCGTCTCAGAATAACCAATCCAGGCATAAATATCTGGTCCCTGGCCTGCTCCATCAGTCACCCCGGCCTCATAAACTTGAGCATAGGCGAGGAACTCATTGTTGGTTTCAAATGACCCTGTATTCGGATGCTGAAAATTGCACCAGTCCACATCATCGTTTGCAATGGTGATGGTGATGGATGCATCGTCTGTTTCTGCAAAAGCTACTGATCCCAATACCAGTAGAGATACAACTGAAATAATGACAAATTTGCGCATGATAAAACTCCTATCCCTTTTTCTATAGCGTGAAATATCGGCAATGAGCAAGCGTGCAACAATACAAGAATGCCTCGTTTTTCCAGATCAATTGTTGAAGTGATGCAGCTAACAGAAGTAGCCAATGGAGCAAACTGTTTAGGTTTTGCGTTCCTTCTTCTTGGCTGCAGGAAAGAGAATATTATTCAGGATAAGACGATATCCCGGTGAATTACGATGCAGGGATAACTGGGTTGGTGGATCTCCAACAAAGTGCTGATAATCCTCTGGATCATGCCCTCCCAGAAAGGTAAAAGTTCCCTTTCCAAAAGCACCATGGATGTATTTAACCTGTTCCTGACCGGGCACATCGCCCATGACCACCACATGCTTTTTGATGGTCGATCTTCGAAAGCCCGTGGTTTGTCCCATAAAACCCTTGATCACACCTACATGATTTTGAGTCAACATGGTGGGTACTGGATCCCATTTGGCTGAAAACTCAAACAGGGTGAAATAATCCGCCTCAGCTCCGCGAGCTATTGGTCGATCACTGGGTGGTTCATCAATATTACTGTACTCATAAACCATTGGATCCGTGATTATCTGGTAATTCTCAAAGGCCATGGTTTTTCCATAAGCCAGCTTGGATTGAGCCTGGGGATCAGCTGGTGTGTGATCATAAGGCGTTGCTGCAATATCTACACCCTCCGCAGAGAGGGCTATGTCCAGGGCATCTGTTGCGCTGCACATGGCAAAAAGAAATCCCCCATTCAGCACATAATCCCGAATTCTCCGTGCCACGGCCTTTTTCTCTTCTGTGACGCTGGGGTAACCCCTTAAGGCTGCAAATGCCTCATATTCAGTCTGTTGTTTCCGGTACCAGGCAGCATTGCGATAATTGCGATAAAATTTCCCATACTGGCCTGTAAAATCCTCGTGATGCAGGTGCAGCCAATCATAGTCAGTCAGCTTTCCATCCAGGACTTCAGCATCCCAGATCACATCATATTGAACTTCAGCATATTCCAATGCCAGCGTGACCGCATCATCCCAGGGTTGTTTTCCTGGCGGCGAATAAACCGCAACTTTGGGGGCTTTCTCCAGGAGTACAATATCCATATTGTTGTTTTCAATTGAGGCGTAAATATTTAGCTCAGCTCCAGGGGGGACCGTTTCAAATTTTACATCTCTTAACCGAAGTTCTCGCACCAGTTCTGAGTAATTATCGATGAGAAAACTACCGCCACGATAATTCAGCAACCACTCAATATCGATATCCCGCTCCAGGACCCAAAAAGCTACGCCATACGCTTTGAGGTGATCAGTTTGAGTTTCATCCATGGGTATCAAAATTTTCTGAGAGAAGAGGGTACCCATGAGCAGGAATATCCCCAATAATTGTTTCACCTGTATCATGAATCACCGCCAATAAGACTTCTTAGTCTGATTCTTAACTCCTGGATACCTAAATATTGGGGATGATTGATAATCACATCCTCATAAAATGGAATAGCGGCCTGAGGAGCGTTTTGTGTGAATTGAAACACCTCTCCCCGCCAGACCAGGACATGGGCTCTCCAGGGTGAATCGGAATAAGTGTCTAAAAAATCGTCCATTGCTTTCGCTGCCTCAATTGAATTACCAAGTGCCAGGTGTATCTGAATCGATCTCATACCTGCTTCATCTGCTATTGAATTTGAATCTCCTTGAATATCCCTCAAGGTCTTGATAGCCTCTGTGAGTTTGTGCTGTCCCACAAATCGTTCTGCTTTCAGATACTGTTGAAGTTTGGGGTCATTGTCCTCGCCATTGCCTTCCAGCAGTGCCATGAATTCGAGGCCATCATTAAATATTGGATCTGAAGGAGATGCCGCCCCGCTCAAATTTCGTAATTCCTTTTTCAGACGCGGAATGTCACCTTGATGGATTAGAATTTTGATTCTGGAGGCAACAATTTCTGGTGCATCTTCATCGATGTTCAAATCATTAACAATTTCATCCAGGGATTGGAGTGCGGCAGAAGTGTCACCTTTGACCAGCCACGCGTCCACCAATCTTACCCCCCCTGCCAGACGGATATCCTGCCGAGGGGCATTGGAGAAAATATTCTGGAAGCCCCGAATGGCTCTATCTACATCGCCACTCACCATGAGTTGTATCTCGGCGATATGAAATGATGCTTGAAAAGCCTCATTGGTGCGAGGAAGGAGAGTCTGGAGGCTGTCATAAAGCTTCAGGGTTCTTTCCAGTGATGCATCCTCACCACTGGGGATTCTAACATCCAGGGCAAGAAATTGATTTCCCGGGAAATAACCGCTCAAGGATTTGTAAGTTTCCTCACGGTGGAGACGATACTCATAGGTGGAGGCTAATTTCAGGAGCGCTTCACCTGCTTGCCGTTTATCCTTACTATTTGCTGATATAAACATGTATAAATCAGCAGCCGGAACCAGAGCCTGCTCAGCCATAAGGTCGTCAGCAATTGCCATAACGTGTTTCATGGAACGACTGACATTCGAGGCAAGAATAGTTCTGGCGCATTCCTCATACTGCTGTTGATGTAAAAGCAGTTTTGCCTGAGCTAAAACCAGGGCTTGATGGTCACCGGGCTTCATCAGCATCAGCTTCAAGTTGGCATTGATGATCTCGAAAGCACCATCATTCTCAAGGAGCCGGATGAGTTGATTGGCAATATGATCAAGCATACCAGGATTATTATCGAGATGCATGAAATATTCTTTACTGGCAAGATCATAATCATGCTTTGCTGCATGGATACGCGCAAGATCGATTGCAAATGCCCGGTGGACATTTAATGTTACTCTGCCCTCGGTTAACAACTCAATAGCTTCTATGGTTGCTCCTGCCTGTAGCATGGAATTGGTAAGCGAGGTGTATGCAAATTTATCATTCCGATTTTTTGCAAGGATTCGCTGCCAATCCTGGACTGCTTCTTCTTTTCGATCAAGGACGTAGAGCAGACGGCCCTTTTCAGCTGCAAGACGCGTATTCTTTGGTTGAGTCTTTAAAATGTCTTCAAGGATCTCCAGCAATACAGGGGCATTCTCCGGGCCTGGCATGAGACCACTCACCCGGAAATAAATATTATAATTGCGTGGATTTTTATACAGGATTTCCAGATAGAGATCCACGGCCTCTTCTGTTCTACCCAAACGAACCAGGGAGGATGCTCGTTTCTCCAGCAATTGGTCATTTGATTCTGTTCTGCTCGGAAAACCCTGTGCATTTGCCGTTTCCACAGAAAGCAGTTGAATCGATAAAAACAGGAGGAAGAGTCCTTTGACAGCTCTATTCATTGATTTCAGCCTCCAGATGGTTGAAGTATTCGCGGATCAGGGCTTGTTCTTCTCGCGTGTAATCCTGCTTTAGACTGAAGATGAGTTCTTCATACAACTGATTACGAGTTTCACCAAGATCATCTGGGAGTTCATTGCTCCCAGTCCAGAATGGATTCGATCCTGCAGTTTCTGATTTTCTCTTCTTGCTGAAATCCTTCTTGGTTGCCGAACGCTGAGCATCCAGAAGACGACTTAGTATACGTTCCTGCTGCTCGTGAATTTTTTGAGAGGGTCTTTTGCTTTTCAATTTTTGGGCAACCTCTTCCATTTCATCACCAATTTTACCCAGATCTCCCAGCATGCGAGAATCTGAGCCCATGCCATTCTCAATCTGTTTGAGAGCCTCCCGGAGTTGCATTTGTTGGCGGGCCAGCTGCTGCATCATGGAAGGATTTCCAGCACCCATTTGCATCAAGGTTTGCTGATTGAGACCTTGCTGCTGTCCAGCCATTTGCTGCAATTGCTGCATGTATTCACTAAATCCACTGGATTCTCCCGATTGCTGGAGTGATTCCATTGAATTTGCCAGCTTTCTGGCCATAAGATTTAAATTTTCACGGGCCGAGGCCTGTGATTGTGCAGATTGTCCGGGATTTCTTGCTTCCAGACCGTCGATAGCTGCCTGCATATGTGCTTGTATGGCGCCCATGGATCGTCCCATGGCTGGCGAAACAGCAAAGGTTTTGTTACCCAACTCCTGAAGTTCTCCCGATAATTGCTGAAGTCCCAGCATGAGACCCATTTGCGAATCTGCGTAATCCCTGAGTAGGGAGCTCTGGCGGGAAGTTTTTGAAGTAGGTCCTTCCAAATCTTCCTGAGCCTGGGAAAGTCGTAAGGTTTTCAGGAGGGCTGAACGGAATTCTGACATGACCTGTTCCATCATTTGTTGTTGGAGACCGGATTGCATCTGACTCGATTGAGCGGCCATCTTTTTTAACGATTTCTCTGCTTGTTCAGATGGCGGTTTTGCCTTCGACACTTGACCGGACTGCATGAGTGAAGCCGCTTCTTCCAGATTCTGACTGATTTGCTCCTGCTCCATTTGCTCCTGCAATTCCTGAACAGATTCTGAAGAAAGGTCTTCGGATTCATTGAGGAGATTTTCCAGGGTCTCAGCCAATTCTTGAGTTTTATCAAAATCATTGGAAATTTTCTCTTCCTGTCTGGCAGCATCTGCAGTGTCACCATCCTCAATGTCTGAGTTTAATGCTTCCTGTCTTTCAGCCAGATCATTCAGGCGGGTCGCAAGCTCATCGATTTTTTGTTCGATTTCAACCTGCTTGAAGATTTCCAGCGTGCGCTCCACACTTTTCTGGAAATTTTCCATGGCTGATTGAAAATCCTCAAGGGCAGCTTCCATCTCCCTGGGATTGTCTTTTTCCATGGCTGCCTGAAGCCGCTCCATAGCTTCCTGGAGTTCGGGAGTGATGAGTTGCTCCATAAGTTTTTGGAGCTCTGCATATTTATCAAGGGTCTCATCGCTAAACAGATTTTGCTCTTCAGCAGAGTCCATCATCTGATCTAGTTGCTTGCTAATATTGTCCAGCTGCTCTTTGAGGTCTTTGACCTGTTCCATGGCTTCGCTGGCTTCCTGTTGCTGCTCCCAGGAAAGGTTAGGATCTTTTTGCACTTCAAGGGCCAGCTCAGTAACCTTCTCCTTGATTTCCTTAACCACTTCAAGGATGTCTTGCTGATCCTGCTTGACCTGTTCGTTTCCCTGGGCAATTTCGTCAAACATTTCATCCAGAGAGGGAAGCCTGGCCAGCCATTTTTGGGTGGATGCTTTTTGAAAACCATCCACGCTATTATTATCCCAAACGGTAAACCAGTATTGGATGGCATCCTCAGGCATCATTGAAACATCATTGATATCCCAGACATAGTTAAACTCCAGGGAGCTAAGATCCGTTCGGGGCAAATCAACATTCACTTTATAGACAGAGGTGTCTTCCATGAGATAGTCTGGATGCTGTATCTGGTAGTTTAACTCCAGGCGGGAGAAGCCAAAATCATCATCCAGCTTCAAACGAGTTGGCAGAATCATTTTATCACCAATAATTACGTCCTGCCCAGGAGCCAAAATCCTGATAATGGGCGGAACATCAGTAGCGACATAAATGGGATAGATCAGGGGATCCAGATTATTAATACCCTCATGATCAACCAGCTCAATCCAGGTCTGATCTGCCCTTTGGAGGGTAAATGCGACCTTGAAGCGAGATCCCTCCATTTGAAGCGGGATTGATTTTGATTTTTCAAAATGCACTATTCCTGAGGCGATATCTTTGGATGCCAGCCCTTCAATACTAACTCGAGAACCTTTGAAGCCACTGATATCCATTATGTTACGCGTAAAAATTTCTGTGGGTAGTCTGGTGTATGTTGGAGGTCGAATACGAACGGTTAGGTCTTGCACCAGGGGACGATTTATGACCTGGACATCCAGCGGCTTTGATTCAATGACTTTCCAGGGCTCCCAAGCGCGATTGTTGGTGACTCTGGCGATGGCAGAAAAACTATTTAACAAATGGTTCATGGGCAGTTCAAAACTTTGCTCCGACACAGATAAGGGGAAAATGCTGGTATCTTTCCGTGTGCGAACTATGAGCTCAACTTTATCCAGAGTACGACCGGAAATGTGCCCGATTAGTATGAGGCTATCACCTGCCAGCACCTGATGCGCTGAGGTACTCAAATTCAGTTGGAGAGGTAACGGGTACTCAAAGGCTACTTCAGGTCGACTCAGACGGGCGATGGCCGCATTCGTCGCCTGAAAATTAATAAGGTAGAGCAATAGCAGTACGATGGCTCCAATGCCGGCTCTTTTTAGATACTTGAGGATTTGATCTGAGGGGAATAGCAGGCCCGTTGGGACTTGCTCGATCACATCAATACCTGACCGGACAGCAGCCTGATGCAAGCTATTGGAGATGCCTGCAGGAGTTTCCCTTGTGCTCAGTTGAACTGCGTTAAGGATCCGATCTCCAATTTCAGGGAGTTTCAAACCGATTTGGAGAGCCAGATTTTCTGGTTTTGTAGATTCGATTTGCTGTCTCTTGAGCAACCAATATAGCCCTACGATGCCAATAACAGTAAGGAGACTAAGCCCCCCTAATATGCTCAGAAATAGTGATTTGAATTCAGGCGAGAAGTATCGAAAACTTTCCAGCCACACAAAAAGAGTCACCAAAATTGAAATCAGAGTTAGTCCTGCAACCCCAAACATGGCACCTTTACCGCGAGCTCCGCTCCGGGCATGCTGAGCCAGTTTCAGCAGCTCTGGCTTGATAAGGTCAGATTGAGCCGATTTAGAAGTGATGTGCGGAGTCATGTCTTAGTAGGTATATGCGTAAATTAGAATATTGGTACCCATCTCCAGGGCAGTGCGGTGTTTCTTCTCACCATCTTTGTGAACCTCAATATCCTCCCAGCCGTCACCCAGATCACTTTCGTAGGAGTAGAGAACAATAATCCGACCATGGTGAAAAAGTGCTAGAGCCTGAGGTTCTTTTTCATCGTGTTTATGAATTTTTGGCAAGCCATTCTTCATGGAAAAATAGGAGTTGAAAAGTGGATGATCATGGGGCAACTCAACCCATTCTTTTTTGGGAAAGACCTTGTTCATTTCCCTGCGAAATGAAGCATCCATACCATAGTTATCATCAGCATGGAGAAAACCACCTCCAGTCAGATAGTCTCGAAGTTTATGGACCTCCTCTTTACTGAAACTCACATTCCCGTGTCCAGTCATATATAAAAAGGGATGGTTGTATAGATCTGTATCTGTGATCTTGACTCTGGATTCTTCAGGAGCCACACGAATGTTGGTTTCCGTACTTATAAAATGGATAAGGTTGGGCAGTGAGCTGGGATTGGCATACCAATCACCTCCTCCATCATAATGTAGTCGAGTGATATGAAGGTCCTGGGCTGAGAGCGACGTTATCCCCAGCGCGATGTACAAAAGCCAGGCTATTTTGGTTCTCAGGATCATAGAATTTCCCGGATCATCCAGACTCCAATTACTACCGTTGTGGCACTTTTTAACACTTTCCCGGCAATACTTCCCATAAGGGCTCCCAGAGCAGCTCGCCTTGCGTCAGCAGGAGTTTTTCCTGCCTGATGTTCACCCCAATAGGCACCCAAATAGGAACCTATCAACAGGCCAAGTATTGCGCCTACGATAAAGAACAAACTTCCTAAAACAATTGTTCCCAAAAGTCCACCCACCACGGCAAGAAAGGCTGAGCGTTTTTCAGCCCCGCTATATTTGGCTGCCAGACCACTGAGGGCAAACTCGAGAATTTCCAGCAAAATCATGAGCGCTAGGATGATAAATATTTCAGGAAGTGAGATGAGGATAAAATCACCAAACCAGGCCCAGATAAAGATAAATGCCAGCATGAGAAAACTTCCAGGCAGGTTCAACCAGATCGTGACGGATGAGATGGTGGTAATTATAATAATTATGAGCAGTGCTAATATTTCCATAGTCTTTTAAAGTAATGGGTTCGACTTGCTATGTCAGTCTTTTTAAATGGATAAATGAGCTAGAATTATGGCAATAATCTGAATTCAGCATTGCTTGCCATGCAATGGAGCAAAATCTATATTCACGCGCTTTTTTAAAATGCCACCCTAGCTCAGTTGGTAGAGCAACGCATTCGTAATGCGTAGGTCAGGAGTTCGACTCTCCTGGGTGGCTCCAATCCACGGAATCATATGCCGAACTCATGCACAAATCATTAGATACAGAGAGTTCGACCACGGAGAATCGCTGTAAGCGATCGGAGTAGAGGCGAGGAAGATTCGCAACGCGGATCGACGCTCAGCCACTCTCCTGGGCCTGCCTATCGAAGCTGCAAGCGCAGATAGGTGATTCTATTTAATTATAAATTATGAATTATGAATTATGAATTACTGATAGGATTGCCCGTCGGAGTCGGAGTCGGAGTCGGAGTCGGAGATAGATGGGATCCCCCTATTCTGATAGATGTATTAAATTAACTATTTAGCCTATTGGTCCCTGGCAATCCATATCATCCTCGAGCTCAGTCTTCTGCTTTTGGGTAAGTATGCTAAGGGGTTCTTTGCGTCGATTATCACTGAAATGGAACATGGTTAAAATGGGATGCCGCAGCAACATTCTGGGACCAGAATACCTCATAACCTGTTTAATATCATCTTTGATCCCTGGCTTATAGCAATGAATTGGGCAGTTCTTGCAGGAGGTTTTTCCTTCATGAAATGGGCAGTGATGAAGTCTGTCCAGGGCATAATTTTGTAACTCAGAGCAAGTTGAGCAATCCTTCACTGCCAGACCATGGTGATTTTTGCAGTAGAGGTGTATCATTACCTCTACGGTTCTGGATTCTCGTTCAATTCTATTGGTAAATATGGACATTATGAATTCTCAACTATCTCTTTTCTTGAAGTAATCAGCTCGATCAATACGATATTTCACGATGACGAATCCGTCTGGTTCCATCATTTCTTGGTCATACTTTAGACCAACTTTCTTCATTACTCGCCGAGAGGCACCATTGGCTGGATCGGCTATAGCCATAATCACATCAAGTCCAAGTTCCTCAAAGCCCTTTTTCACCAGAGCCAGTGAACCTTCTGTGGCAATTCCCCGACCCCAGTATTTTTGTTTCAGTCGATAGCCCAATTCTGTTTCTGCAGCATTCGCACGGTTGGGACGAAGATGGAACCAACCTATGAAAGCACCACTGGTCTTTTCAATGGCAGCCCAGAGTCCCTGTCTATCCAGATCCCTATAGTACTTCATTATTCTGGGCAAAATCTTCGCTGTGACATGGTCACGTGGTGTGGGTTTGCCGCCATTGATATAAAGGGTGACCTGGGGATCAGAATCCAGATCAACCAGATTATCGATATCCAATTCAGTGAATTCTCTCAGTATCAGTCGTTGGGTTTCCAGATATACGTTCATCGGTTCCTTAATCGCGAATTATTGCTCTTCATATTAACTTAAGTTCATCCCTCATCTAAACGATTTCAAGCCCTTCATCCCTCAAATTTTTTCGCCACATCTACATCCTTCTTTAATTATTTAACAAAATAGTCTGAATTACTCATTTTTGGGGTTGCAGATTCATGATAAAAAGTGAGATTAAGCTTTAATGAAAAAGCCCGCCATCCTCCTTCTGGAAAACGGACACCACTTTAAAGGATTTTCTTTAGGCGCTATCGGTACCTCCGGTGGTGAAGTCTGCTTTAATACAAGCATGACTGGTTATCAAGAGATACTTACCGATCCCTCTTACTGTGGTCAAATCATTACCATGACTGCTCCCCACATTGGCAATTATGGTGTCAATCCCGAAGATAGCGAAAGCAATAAAATTCAGGCCAGAGGATTGATTGTTAGAGAAGCGAGTCCCATCCACTCCAATTATCGCGCGGTCCAAAGCCTTGATGATTATATGCGAGAAGCCGGAGTAGTCGGCATTGAAGGCATTGACACACGTCAGTTGACACGTATAATTCGTGATGAAGGCGCCATGAATGGGATCATCAGTAGTGATGATCTGAATGTGGCTTCAGTAGGGAAGAAATTGAAACTTGTACCTGCCATGACAGGGCAGGATCTGGTTCAGGAAGTGAGTTGTCAGAAAACCTGGACCTGGCCCAGTCAAAATGCTACCCATTCATACCGTGTGGTTGCCCTGGATTTGGGCATCAAATACAATATTATTAGACAGCTTGCTGAAAATGGCTGTGAAGTAATCATCGTTCCTGCTAAAACTTCAGCAGAGGAGATATTCGCGCTTAACCCCCATGGCATTCTTCTTTCCAACGGGCCTGGCGATCCAGAGCCTGTGAAGTATGCTATTAACACAGTAAAATCACTCCTAAACAAATATCCAATTTTTGGAATTTGTCTGGGTCATCAAATCCTTGCTCTGGCCCATGGGGCCAGCACCTACAAATTGAAATTCGGTCATCGAGGGGGAAATCATCCAGTTAGAAATCAGCTTACTGGCAAGGTGGAAATCACCAGTCAGAATCATGGTTTTGCTGTGGAACCATCGAGTCTCGCCCATCACCTGGAAGTAACTCATATAAATTTGAATGATGGAACACTGGAAGGGATGCGCTGCAAAAATTCCCCGGCTTTCTCAGTGCAGTATCATCCTGAAGCCAGTCCAGGACCACATGACTCTCGCTATTTGTTTAAAGAATTTATCAATATGATGAATGCACATGCCAAAAAGAACTGATCTTAAATCTATCCTTATCCTGGGTGCGGGTCCCATAGTCATTGGACAGGCCTGTGAGTTCGATTATTCAGGGACGCAAGCTTGCCGGGCATTACGTGAGGAAGGCTACCGAATTATTCTGGTGAATTCCAATCCCGCCACCATCATGACCGATAGAGAATTGGCCGATGCGACCTACCTCGAGCCTCTGACCCCGGGCATTGTTACCTCAATCATAGAGAAAGAAAGACCGGATGCCATTCTTCCCACAGTTGGTGGACAAACCGCTCTGGATCTGGCGATAAAACTGGATGAATTGGGGATACTTAAAAAATATAATGTCCAGCTTATTGGGGCTGATGTGGAAGCCATCAATAAGGCAGAGGATAGAGAAAAATTTAAAGCCGTCATGGACAGCGTGGGCATTGATACTGCCAAGGGAGGATTCGCCCATAGTGTTGAGTCCGCTCTAGAGATGGTTAAAAATACTGGTTTCCCAGCCATTATCCGTCCCTCCTTTACCATGGGTGGCACCGGTGGGGCAACGGCTTACAACAATGAAGAGTTTCGTGAACTGGTTGAGATGGGTTTATCCGCGAGCCCCATTGGGGAAGTGTTGATCGAAGAATCTCTCCTGGGTTGGAAAGAATTTGAGATGGAGGTGGTGCGGGATAAAAATGATAACGCCATCATCATTTGCTCCATTGAAAATATTGACCCCATGGGGGTGCATACTGGAGACTCAGTCACTGTCGCCCCGGCCATGACCCTGACTGATAAAGAATATCAGAAGATGCGCAACTGGTCCATTGAGTGTCTGCGAGCCATCGGGGTTGAGACAGGTGGTTCAAACGTACAATTTGCAGTTGATCCTGTATCTGGTCGTATGATTGTCATTGAAATGAATCCCAGAGTAAGTCGATCCTCGGCTTTGGCCTCCAAGGCTACAGGTTTTCCCATTGCCAAAATTGCTGCAAAATTAGCCGTTGGGTATCTCCTGGATGAACTCCCCAATGAGATTACGGGCAAAACTTTAGCAGCCTTCGAACCCAGTATTGATTACATCGTTACAAAAGTACCGCGCTTCGATTTTGAAAAATTCCCTACTGCTGATGGGATTCTCGGTGTTCAGATGCAATCTGTAGGTGAAGTTATGGCCATTGGACGAACTTTTAAGGAGAGTATCCAAAAAGCTTTCCGCTCCCTGGAAGTTGGGTTGGTGGGTCTGGAACCTAAAAAGGTTGCAGGCAGAGAACTGGATCTCAAAAAGATGCGTTTTGCCACTGCTTTTCGCCTGGTGAAAATCTGGAAAGCCTTCCAGGATGGTGTTGAACTCGACACCCTCCAAAAGATCACTCAAATCGATCCATGGTTTTTGTACCAGATTCAAGAACTGGCATTGGATCCTGCTCCAAAATTTGATCATGATTCGATCCGGGAGTATAAGCGACGTGGCTATTCAGACGTACAATTAGCTCAACGCCTGAATAAAAATGAATCTGATATCAGAGCTTTCAGGCTTGCCGGGGGAATAGTACCAACTTTTAAGGAAGTTGATACCTGCGCAGCTGAGTTTCCTGCCCGGACCTCCTATGTGTATTCAACCTATGAAACAGAAAATGAAGTCAGGCCGCTCACGGGAAAAAAGGTGATGATACTTGGTGGTGGTCCAAACCGTATTGGTCAAGGGTTGGAATTTGATTATTGTTGTGTTCAGGCTGTTTTTGGTTTGAATGAGATGGGTTTTAAAACCATCATGGTAAATTGTAACCCTGAGACTGTTTCCACTGATTTTGATATCTCGGACCGCCTATACTTTGAGCCGCTGACCTTTGAAAATGTGATGAATATTGTGGATCTGGAAAATCCAGATGGTGTGCTGGTACAATTTGGCGGTCAAACGCCCCTGAATATTGCGAATAGGCTCCAGGAAGCCGGCGTGAAGATCATTGGAACCAATCCTTCAGCCATAGACCTGGCAGAAGATCGGAAAAAGTTTGGGGCCATCCTCGACACATTAAAAATTCCTGCTCCGGCTTATGGAACTGCCTTCACCCTTGAGGAAGCCTCTCTCGTGGCCACAAAAATCGGTTACCCCGTTCTGGTGAGACCCTCCTATGTGCTGGGCGGGCGAGGAATGGAGATTGTCTACACTGAGGAGTCACTCAAAAAATATGTCGCTCAAGCAGCGCTGGTTAGTGGTGACCATCCTGTCCTTATTGACGCCTTTCTGGAAGATGCTTTTGAATTTGATGTTGATGCCATCTGTGATGGTGAAGATGTATATATCGGAGGGATTCTCCAACATATAGAAGAGGCTGGCATACACTCCGGTGATTCAGCCTGTGTGATTCCCCCTTATCAGCTCCTCCCCAATCATCGGAAGCGTATTGAAAAGTACACTCGTAGTCTTGCCCTTACGCTCAAGACAATTGGTCTCATAAACATCCAATTCGCCATGAAGGATGGGATCATTTATGTTCTTGAGGTTAATCCCAGAGCCAGCAGAACCGTCCCATTTGTGAGTAAGGTGACAGATATTCCCCTGGCCAAATATGCCGCACAACTGGCTGCAGGGAAAAAACTCAGCGATCTCAATCTGCAAAGGGAAAAGCATGCTCTCATTGCGGTAAAAAAACCCGTCTTCCCCTTCAACAAATTCCCTCAACAGAATGTATTTCTATCACCTGAAATGAAATCTACCGGGGAGGTCATTGGTCTGGATACGAGATTGGGAGCTGCATTCGCAAAAGCTGAAATTGGTGCAGGAAATCACTTACCCACCAAGGGATCCGTTTTTATATCTGTTAATGATCATGACAAGCAAAATACCATAGAAATTGCCCGTGATTTTCAAGAAATGGGATTCCAGATCATGGCCACCCAGGGAACCACAGAAGTTCTCAGAGAAAATGGGTTAGTCGTTCAGGTCATTCACAAGGTCAATGAGGGCCGACCCCATGTAGTCGACCACATTAAAAATGGAGAAATCCAATTGGTCATCAACACGCCTATGGGTGCCATAGCTCGCGAGGATGAATATGCCATCGGTCGGGCTGCCATCCGCTATAAAATCCCAGTCATCACCACCCTCTCTGGTGCGAAAACAGCCATCCGGGGCATACGTCGATTGGCCCTGGATGATTTATCGGTGAACAGCCTTCAAGATATTTTTAATTGATTTTATCCTTTTAGTCAGCTTACTTTTTCCGGTACCAACTAATTGCACAAAAAAATTCGGCTTAACCAATACCATTGGGTATTAAGGGGAAATTATGACTGTGTTAGCGATTCCATCAGAGGCAACTTTTACAACAGCAGATAATTTTGATATTTTTGAGCAGACCTGGCCCTGCAAAGAAGCCAAAGGGGTGGTCCTGATTACTCACGGGGTAGCAGAACATTCTGGTCGCTATGCACATGTTGCGCAATCCCTGGTAGCTGCCGGATATACAGTCGTAGGGTTTGATTTGCGAGGTCATGGTAAATCCTCAGGAAAACGAAATTACATCAACTCCTTCCAGGATTACCTCAATGATCTTCAGGTAGTTTTGAATCGTACCAAAACCAGTTATCCTACCCTACCTCTTTTCCTATTCGGACATAGCATGGGTGGTGGCATTGTTACGCTATTCACCATCGAGAGGAATCCCGATGTAAAGGGTGTGCTCCTGAGTGGCCCCTCAGTTAAGGTCAGTGACGATATTTCACCCTTCCTCCAAAAAATATCAGGTGTGATCAGTGCTATCCTCCCCAGGCTTCCCGTTATAAAATTAGAAAGTGCAGACATTTCGAAAGACCCTGAGGTTGTAAAAGCCTATGATGAGGATCCCCTCAATTATCGCGGAGGCATCCTGGCCAGAACTGGTGCTGAATTACTGAATGCCACCAAGACAATTACTGCACGTTCCCAGGTTATTGATCTTCCCATCCTGATTATGCATGGCGACTCAGATAAGCTCGCGGATAAGAGTGGTAGTGAGATGCTGTATGCCAATGTGAGTTCAACAGATAAAACCTTAAAAATATATGAAGGCTTGTATCACGAAATCCTGAATGAGCCAGAACAAGATGTGGTAAAAGCGGACATGATCAAATGGTTGAATGCTCACATCTAGATGGCAATCCTTTCTATAGACCAGGGCACAACCGGTACGACAGTAATTCTGGTGGGATCTGAAGGCCAGATACTCGCAAAAACCTATCATGAGTTTCAACAATTTTACCCCCAACGAGGCTGGGTTGAGCATGATCCCGAAGAAATCTGGGACACCGTGGTTGAGTGTGTTGGGGAAATTTGCTCCGCCTATTCAGGTGTGATCGAAGGCATTGGTATCACCAATCAGAGGGAAACCACCATCATCTGGGATGCTGACACTGGCATACCTGTATACAATGCCATAGTCTGGCAATGTCGCCGAACTGCATCCATTTGTGAGAATTTGGAACCACACAGAAATCTTATTAAAGAAAAAACGGGATTACCTCTGGACGCCTACTTCAGTGGCACCAAAGCCAAGTGGATATTGAATCATGCGTCCATAAATCCTGATCAGAACTTAAAGTTTGGGACAATCGACACCTGGCTCATCTGGAAACTCACTGGTGGTGAAGTTCACGCTACAGATTATTCCAATGCTTCCCGCACCATGCTTTTCAATATTCATGATAAGACCTGGGACACCGAACTTTGTGATCTCCTAAACGTCCCCATGGATATGCTTCCCCAGGTAAGAAATTCCTCAGATGACTATGGAGTTGTTTCAACACTTTCTGAACTGAATGGTATTCCCATTCGTGGTGTAGCTGGAGATCAGCAGGCCTCGCTTTACGGACAACAATGTTTTCAAAAGGGTGAAACCAAAAACACCTATGGAACAGGTTGCTTCATCATGATGAATACAGGTTCTGAAGCCATACAATCAAAGTACGGCTTGATTACAACCCTGGCAGCAGACCCTGATGGCAAGCCCTGTTATGCCCTTGAGGGTTCAATTTTTATTGCTGGAGCAGCCATTCAATGGCTGAGAGATGAATTGGGCCTCATCAAGACTGCAGCGGAGAGCGAAGCAGCCGCTTTATCTGTGGCTGATAATGATGGTGTTTATCTGGTTCCTGCGTTTACGGGATTAGGGGCACCCCACTGGGATATGGATGCACGAGGATTGCTCACCGGACTCACCCGAGGGTCCAATAAGAATCATATCATACGAGCCAGCCTGGAAGCCATGGCTTACCAGACTTATGATGTCATTCAAACGCTGGAAAAAGAGACTGGAGTCAATATCACTTCACTTGCTGTAGACGGAGGAGCTACCGAGAATAATTTTCTCATGCAATTCCAGGCAGATATACTCCAAATTGAAGTTCAAAGGGTTCAATATGTAGAAACGACGGCTCTTGGGGTGGCATATTTAGCGGGGCTTGGAAGTGGGATATGGGATAAAGATACATTGAAATCATTCGCCTCCCAGAAAACCATTTTTGCTCCCGAAATAACTGTGAACCAGCGGGATTCCCTGGTTGGGGGATGGATTGCCGCAATCAAACAGGCAGTAACAAGATGACGTCAACAACGGGTCCATTCTCACTGGAATATCCAGGTCATAGCTTTGTCTTTTATTCACCACCGCACTGGATAGCACTTCTCATTCTCTTTGGCATTTTTAGTGTTTTATGGCTAAAGCGCGATTGGTTTTCTACACCAGAGATAGATTTACGGACTCGCTGGTTCATGGCTATTCTGCTCCTGAGCCAGGAATTGAGTCTAAATATTTGGCATTTAAGTATCGGGGATTGGGATGCAGGCAGTACCCTTCCGCTACACCTGTGTGGTCTTGGAATTGTCCTGGCTGCCTTTCTTTTAATAAATCGCAACTACTTGCTCTATGAGCTGGTGTATTTCTGGGGGCTGGGAGGAGCTATTCAAGCCCTGCTGACTCCTGATATCGGGGCATATGGGTTTCCACATTATCGCTTTTTTCAATTCTTTGTTTCACATGGCGCCTTAATCTTCGCCAGCCTCTATATGACCTGGATTGGCGGCTTGCGTCCCACGCACCTGTCCATCTGGAAGGTTATGGGAATCACCAACATCTACTTGATTTTCATTGCAGGATATAACTATTTAACTGATGGAAACTATCTCTTCATTTGCCATAAACCTGTAAATGGATCCATCATTGATGTCCTGGGTCCCTGGCCCTGGTACATTCTGTCTCTCGAGGTGGTCGCCGTGATATCATTCTATATATACTACTCCCCTTTCGCTCTGAAGGACTTTATCGAAAAACATCGATCCAATCAGTAGTCAGTCCAGAAGGTGGATAGCCTCAAACTTTTTGGGTTGGTGTTTTCTTTTCGGTCTGCCCCCAGCTTCAGAATTCTGCTTGATAAAATTCACTTTTTCACGCTGATTCATACTGTTTCTGGCAATAAACCAGGTGGGGAATGCGGCAGCAGTCAGACGTGCATTTTGCCATTCCAGGTGCGGTACTACTGGCTGAATTTTTGGCTGATGAAGTAAATTTTTCTTCTGGCGGATATCCAGATAGACCTGTTGATGACTTAATTTGTACTCTCCAAAAGATGATGAGCAGGCATGGGTGAGAACGGAACTTTCAACATGAATGCCTGACCTGAAGGCTGCGGTATAAAACATCTCATCGTATGGGAGTATCATTTCATATGTCTGTCCCCGTAATAATTGAAAAAAGGTGCTTTCGATATTCAAAAACTGCAGACCGTCACCAATAAATGTCACTCTATCAAAATTTTCGGTAAGTAATTCTTGAATTCGAGGGAGTACATCCCTACCAAGAATCGTCACTGTAACCATATTCTCATTATGACCATTTTCATGGGAGGTAAGGGAATAGTTTTCCCAATCATAATTGATGGGGTATGACAGAGTGGAGAATAATTGTTCGTGAATCAAAGCCTTCATTTCGAACGGAGTGGCAAGAGATGGAATGTACAGGGTCGTTGTATAAATTTCCGGAGGATATAGCAATATCCAGATCTCTGTATCAGAATTATGCACGTTGGCATGTTCCAAAATAGCCTTGATTCGTTCATTCATTGCAGCATCTCCAGGTGCCCGCCTATAGGTCATCTCACTGGGGGAGGTTCCGTGTGGTTTCACATAAAGGAAGAGTTCTGTTTTATCCTTTAAATAAGTGAGAAATAAACGGGCTCTGGATTTTTGTAAATGAATCATAAAGCTTCCCCATGTTTTTCGTTCATAACAGGGTTCTATTTGTTGTGCTCAATTGTGAATTTGATTTGACTAAAAATAATACTCTCATTCGCTCGGTCAAGCACTTTTTTATGATTTATTTAATTATTTATTAAATAATTGGTATTTTATGAAGGCAGTATTACATGCTTTATCGAATTTCCAATTTAACAACTGGTACTAATTGTCGTTGTAGAGTGTGGCAGTGTTGGATACTTTTGATCATGCCAAATGCAAAAAATTCCGACTGCAAAAACGCAAGACCTTATCGCCTTGAAAATGCTATCCAGTACTACGCCTGGGGCACAAAAAACCAGGACGCCTATATCCCTGCCCTGATTGGCATTGATCCGGACCCAGACCAGACTTACGCCGAGTTATGGATGGGGGTTCACTCAAATGCACCTTCTTCGATAATCGATCTGGAAGAGGGCCCCCAAAGCCTCTCCAAATGGATTTCAGGCAATCCACAGCAACGACTGGCATCAGATAAGAGACTTAAAGCACTGCCCTATCTCTTAAAGGTCCTGTCTGCTGGTGAAGCTCTCAGCATTCAGGCGCATCCAAACAAATTGCAAGCTGAAAATCTGCATCAACTGGATCCTGAACATTATCCTGATGACAATCACAAACCCGAGATTGCTATTGCCATCGACCATTTAGATGCACTTGTTGGGTTTATCTCCGACCAGGAGTTTTCTACGCTTTTGGATTCCTACCCTGAGATCAAATTATTGGTAAACAGACATACCCGCCCAATTGAAAATCTTAAAGGGGGCGTTCAAGCCCTATTTCATATCAGAGAAAATGATAAAAAATATTTTACCCATACCACCAACCAGATTTATCAACGCCTCAGCCAAATAGATATGCCTGATGAAACTGAGTTGCTTTTCCTGACCCAATTTGAGAAACACGGATCGCAAGATATTGGGCTCATTTTTCTCTTCTTGTTGAATAGAGTTCATCTCAGTGCAGGTGAAGCCGTTTTTCTAGCTCCTGGCGTGCCCCATGCCTACCTGAAGGGCAATATTATTGAGTGCATGGCCAACTCTGACAATGTGGTTCGACTGGGATTAACCAACAAGTTTTGCGATGCCAGGGCTCTCCAAGACATACTTGTCTATGATATTGAATCCGATTTTCGGGTTTCCCAATCCAGGCAGGGATATCAGAGTGAGTACGCCACACCAGTATCCGAATTCAGAATAAAATCACTTGAGCTGCCACAGGGAAAATCTGAATCTTTCACATCCCGAACAAGCCTGACCATGTTCCTCCTGATAGAGGGTGAGATCAGTTTCCACTGGGGTGGTAAGAATAATTCCTGCACTTCTGTATTTAAGAGAGGCCAGTCATTTATCACACCCGCCAATCTGAATCAATTCCAGATGTTCGCTCGCATGGATTCGAAACTGTATCTGGTTGAAATTCCTTAGCAGTTAACTAACTGGCCTTGGCCTGAATCCGGAATTTATCTGATACAATGGTGGGTTTCACGCTGGCCCAGCGTAACATAAGATTTACTGACTCACTCATGTCATTCAACTTAATTGGATCAAGAAAAGCTGTCACCTGTACAAAATAATCTTGCTTATCAGATAGACCCCTGGTGTTTACAATAACAAGATTGCTCACAGAAATGTATGTATCTTTTGCGGCCTCAATTGTAAAGAACCGCTCCAACTCGCCATTCTCAGAATTAAACAGATAATAGGTCTCCGTCTCCTCATCAAAACGAAAACCATTCACGACTTCTTTTCTTTGAAGCGGTGTCGCTTCCCCCGGTGCGAAAAGCTCGAAGCGAAAGTGCAGGGTAATATTCTCGCCTGAGAGTAACACATCATCCAGGGTTTCAGTAAATGAATCAGCCAGTTTGGTGCTACAAACAATCTCATGTTTAACACCCGAATATTGAAGGTCGAGACCCTCAAACCACGGATTTGAGGTTACCACAGATGACAGAAATAATTGAGTAACTGCAATGAGGGAAGCATTAAAGGTCTGAGTAAGGAATTCAAACATGGTGCATCAAGAATTGCCCATGACAAGACCGACTGCCGTGACGACCAGGGTAAGGGTCATAACCAATATGGTAGTTATTCCATAGCTCAGGAGTAGCAAGAACATCTTCGAAGCAGTTTTGGAATAGGACTGACCATAAAATTGCTTCATGGCGATATATAAGTATATCAAACTTGAAATTATCACCAGCCACATGGTCAGCTTAAAGTCCAGAATGATGGTCAAAATAAGCAGGCTAAAAATAAAGGCATGTACATGGATACTGAAAACAAGATGCTCAATATAGAGCTTTTTTCTGCGCCAATAGAGCATCTTTAGTTGTAGCGCAGCTACAGGGAGCAATAGAAACATCATTTTGGCGAAATTATCACTAAAATTAGACAGAAAATCACCTTGATTGACATCATATGTCCCCTCTCCCAGGGACAATTGCATCCCTGATTGGGAACTGTCAGGATCCACAGGTACCAACCCCGACCCCTCATAACTCAATACCTCATTGCTCAATGCATTTTGCTTCGATTCCAGGGCATTCTCAAAGGCATTGTCAAGATTGCCTGATTCAGTAATTTCCTTAAAGAATTCATTATTCTGAACGCTTGGCAGGAGGGTTTTCAGCGTTAGTGCTAGAAAAAAAAGGACACTGGCAACCAGATATATTCGAACCGGCGGTATATACCTGACTCTTCGACCCTTCACGTATTCAGAGGTCAAGAATCCTGGTCTGGTGAAAAGAAGGCGCAAAGATCTTAACACACGAGAATCAACATCAAGTAGTTCTTCCAGGAAATCTGAGAAAAAATCCTTAAATGTGAGGCTGTAATCCTTGTTTTTCTGTCCGCACTCTGGGCAAAATTGTGCACTGAGGGGTGAACCACAGTTTAGACATTCCGCTTGTTGCGGTATTCTTGGCTTTTGTTTACTCATAACTAAAGTCTAAATTTAGATGGAAATCTGGACAGGGTAAGTCTTTTTTCACACTAGCAATTATTAATGGAGAGAATCTAAATTTCACCTCATATTGAAATACGTTCTGTGGCGGTTGATCTCACTATCATTAACTCTCTTGAAATCATGATATTTGGAGAAGCCAGAGTTACTGCATCCAGATTGGAAAAGGTTCGGCAGCAGGACCCGCTGTTTTTAATTGCCTATGATGGTGAAAGTCCGATTGGTTTTAAACTGGGATATGTGATAGAAGGTGCCCGAACATTCTTTTCCTGGCTGGGTGGAGTAGATCCTAAATATAGACGACAGGGAATAGCTCAAGCTCTTCTGGATGTTCAGGAGGAACATGTTAAAAATATGGGAATTGCTACCATATATTTTACAACCTTCGATAGATTCCCGGCAATGATTCAGCTTGGGAAGAAAAATAATTATCTTGAGGTGAGGACATCTCAGGATGGTGGCGAGAAAAAATACTGGTTCGAAAAGCAACTTCCCTAGCCTATTCTCCACCAGATCACTCATGGATTCAAAGATATTTCCTACTTTCTCAGTTTTACTGTTGGGTTAGTTTAAAGGCATAGCATTGAGGAGTGTCGGGTTATGTTAAATATGAATAAAATCACGATCATCAGATCAATTTTACTGATAGTAATTATACTTTCACCTGCTTATGCGCAGTCACAATCCAAAGAATCTGACATAAGAGCACTACATGTTGAGATAGATAAACTCAGTGAGATGGTGACAAAACTCAAGGCAGAACAAGCCAGAGCGTACAGCCTGGAAGCTGAAATTAAATCACCTACCGCTGACTTTGGTAGGCGTGATAGTCTTAGACTGGTGCGCTTGAAGAGAAAACAGGTAGAGTCTCGAGCTAGAATTGATCAAATCACTTTGGATATTGTTAAAATCAGCCAACAGCTGGCAGACCCAGGAAAACGGTATGCCCTGGCCAAACGGATGCAGCAAGCCAGGGTAACCCAAAAAGCAGCACCTCTCGAAGGGGTCCTTGATTCAACTGCAGTTCTGGAGGTACTCACTGCCCGCTCAATAGATTTATCAGCAGTAAAACTGGTTCGCCAGGGGAAATCTCTGGATCAGGCTCGTCTCCTTACCATCGATAGGCTAGATAATAAGCAGGTGCTGGCATTCTATGAGGATTTAAATAAAGAAGCCCGCTACGAATTGTACGATATTGCTGATGAGATCGTTCGCTCAGAAAAAGTTGAACTTGTTGATGCCCGGCGTTCAGCTATTTATTTCTACCTGTACACCAAGTGATCTCCAGATTCTCCAGCTTAATCGTCATGGCCCTGCTCATCAGCGGATGTAGCGGCGGCAAGATTTCATACTATGAGAAAGGTGATCTACATAACCGTAAGTTCCTGAATCATGTAAAGGAACGCACCTCCATTCGAGGTGATTACTTCGAGGTGAAACGCAATGACAAGGGGCAGATCACGTCAGCAAAATATTATTCGTCTGGAAAAAACCTTGTTGAAAAAAGCAAATATACATATTCCCGAAAAGGGCAGCTACTTCAACATCACCAAACACAATATTTTGACAGTGGTCCACCACGAATATCCAAAGAATGGCATTACGAAAGAGGTCGAGTCACCAAACGGGAGGAAAAGTGGTTTACCCGTTCTCACACCCTTGAAAAGAAACTAACTATCTTTTACGATGCAAATCAAAAACCCTATCTGGAAGAAACCTGGGGGTTGGGTCGAAAAATTGAGAGTTCAACTGAATACTATTACGACTTTAAGCATCGACTTGATAAATCTCGGCGGAACTTCTTTCTTCCCAATGGTGAATTGCGGGATTACTGGCTAACTATTTATAACGATGAGATACAAATTGTAAATGAGGATCATTATCTCTCAGATAATTCGCTCATTGCCTTTTATCGATATAGTTATCACCCCGTGAAGCGTTTTAGAGAGCATGAAGAAATTTTGGATGAAGATCGCGGTACATTTATTTCTCGCACGTATGATGAGTATGGTCAACTCCTCATTGAAGTAGAAAAGGATCGACATCTTGAACTGATCAAAAAGACCGTTTATGAATATAATGATAAGCACCAACCCAAGTTGGTTCACGTATACAATAAGAATGGGAAATTGGTGAAAACTTCAAAATATATGCAGCCCCGCATACTGGAAACATTCCGAACACCTGGTTTATAGGAGGTTAATAATGAAGAAGATTTTGGTGCCCCTCGCTGAAGGATTTGAAGAAATTGAAGCCATCACAATAATTGACATACTTCGTCGAGCGGGAGCGGATGTCATCATTGCTGCCCTGTTCAAGCGGAATGTTCAAGGGTCTCACGGACTCAAAGTTGTTGCGGATACAGTTCTCGATGAAATTCTTGATGAAAACTTCGATATGGTTGTGCTGCCTGGAGGTGTCCCCGGAGCTCCGAACCTCATGGGTGATGCTCGAATTATCAAACTTCTTAAGGATCAGGCTAGGGCCAATAAGACATCTGCTGCCATTTGTGCCGCACCTGCGGTTCTACAAGAGGCTGGTCTCACCAGGGATAAAAAAATTACGTCTCACCCAGCCTGGGCAGAGCGCATGACAACAGCGGTTCACACAGGAGCGCGAGTAGAAATCGCTGATCTGCTTATTACGGGACAGGCTGCAGGCAGCGCCATGGAATTTGCCTTTAAGTTGGTTGAGACACTCTATGGGAAAGAAAAAGTTTCCGAAATAAATGCAGGTGTGCTAGCAAAACTATAGCTTACTGACTCGCTGTTCTTATGCTGTCGAACCATGCCTCTGCCATGACCATTGCGGGAAAAAATCCTCCAACATGATCTGCTCCAAGCAAGCTCACCATTTCTACACTTGTACCACCACTAGCCTTCAAAGAAGCATAGGCACTTAAGGTGTTTGCAATGGAAACAGTGCTGTCAGCAGTGCCATGATATAGCCGGACAGGTGCAACAGGCCCCCAATCCAAAAGTGTGTTTTCTTCAAGGGCTTGCTGGATGGCTGTTTCCTGGTCTGCAAGAAATGCCGCGGTAAAATCTGTTTTGAAAAGAGCATCAATATCAGTTGGCAATTGATCGTTCACATCGCCCAACTCCAGGGAACCGTCGAAAGAACCTGGAAACATAGAAGCATAGGGCTCATTAAAGATATCAGCGAGACGATTCCAACCATAGACATCATCATATGCCACCACCACATAGGCCAGAAAAGCCGGTATATCATAAGCATCTCTGCTCAGGAGGTTGCGGGTTGATCCAATGAGGTCATAGGGACCTGACATGGGGGCAACTGCAGTCAATTGAAATTCATCTGAATAATCTGTTTCAATAAATTTTTGAGCGGCCATGGTGGCGTATCCACCTTCAGAATAGCCGGCCAGAAATAGATTATCACTTACATCAATATCATTTTCACAGGCATAGATTCTGGCAGCGCGTAGCATGTCTACAACTGCATTTGCTGTGAGTTCCGCATGGAGATAGGGATGGATATCTTCCGAAATCCCTAAACCAATATAGTCTGGGGCAACTGCCATAAATCCACTCATGCCAAACATAATGCCGTCCAGGGCATAGAACGCATTCACGGACCCTGTATTTTCCCTTTTTAGTGCAGTTCCATGCTGTACACTTACCAGATCCACGGTTTCAACACCCTGGGGTATAAACATGACTCCAGAGGCAAGGGTCAGGTCACCATTCTTATCCCTGGTCTTATAATGGATTGTATGGGCCTTAACGTTGTGGGTTGGGATGAAATCCCGCTGAACCCCAAAATCGTATATAAAAGACTCAACCTGAGCTACTGTGAGTGACATTTGCAGGGTAGCCTCAACCAGTTCGCCAGGCTCACCAACCGTGTTACAGGTTAAGGGTTCATCATCCTTTTCACAGCCGGTAAACAGTAAAAGAGAAAGCATTATTATGCTGAGGGGAAGTAATCGATTGAATCCTGTTATAGCATTTTTAAAGTTCATAAAATTTTCCTAGAATTGACTCATTATCACAAATTTATCATAGCGTTCTTCCAGATCTGATTCTTCCAGATAGGTGATCCCATCAACTGAAAAATCCTCTACGCAAAATGATGCCAGCATAGATCCGAAGACCACAGCTAATTTCATATTGTCAAAAGAATGATCCTTTGATTGATCGAGATAACCAATGAGTCCACCAACAAAACTATCGCCAGCCCCGGTTGGGTCCTTGACTTCATCCAGCACCAGCCCTGGCACACTAAACACTTGTTCCCCATGGAAGAGCAGGGCTCCGTGTTGACCTTTTTTAATCACCACCCAATCGGGTCCCATGGCTTGAAGTTTTCTGGCCGCCCTGCCATAATTGCGTTCCTGTGTGAGCATGTTGGCTTCTTCATCATTGATCACCAACATATCGACCCTTTTTATGAGAGTCAGCAACTCATCGAGAGCCGTATCAATCCACAAATTCATTGTATCAAGAACAACGAATGATTCAGTTTCCAGCTGGTCAAGGACATGGTGTTGCAAACCTGGATGGATGTTAGCCAGCAGAACATAGGTAGCATTCTTATAGCTAGCAGGGAGGGTTGGATTAAAGGTTTCGAAAACATTCAACTCTGTGAAGAGAGTGGTTCTATCATCAAAATTCTCGGCATAGCGTCCCCCCCAGCGAAAGGTCTTGCCTTCTTCTATAACCAAACCCTCAAGATTTACATGATGATCTTTAAAAAGGGAAAGAACCGATTCTGGAAAATCATTTCCTACGACACCGACAATGTTTGGATGGGTAAAATAGCTTGCAGCAATGGAGCAATAGCTGGTGGATC
>FLOH01000907.1_pt1 | contig 51612 bp, 50 predicted proteins | sample 756751 | NCBI WGS metagenome assembly FLOH01 (sample SAMEA4026879, study PRJEB14308) | marine metagenome | biome: coastal water; material: water | depth 74 m | reverse complement strand
GGGACAACATTCCGGAAGGTGCGTCATAGCCATGATAAAGGCCGGGTTCGAGTTCTTCGACGTTGCCGGCCACAACCAGCATTCTAGTTGGATACAGGGCATGGGCGGAGGGAACCGTGCGTTTGCCTCCGCTTCCCGTTACGCCTTGGGCGACCCATAACACCCCCTCGAGATCATCGCGCGTTATCGCTGCGTTGCTATAGTCACGACAGCTACGACGAAGAGACAGAATATCGGCAAAGGTCATAGATCTGTGTTCTGTTAACTTCGAAAAGATATGTATTGTCGAGCCGCCAATAGTTCTAGCGCCCCTTCCACACCGGCGTGCGTTTCTCGGCAAATGCCCGGGGTCCTTCCTTGAAGTCTTCCGAATCCAGAACCTTCTCGTAAATCGGGAAGGTGCCCTTATCGCGGGACATGTTGTCGAAGGCCACATCGACCGGCATTTCGCAAGAGCCGTAGAAAGTTTCCTTAAGCGCCTGTAGCGCCAGCGGTGCACCGGTCGAGATGTGCGCTGCCATTTCCCGCGCCGCATCCATCAGTTCCGCACGCGGCAGAACACGGTGCACAAAGCCCCAGCGGCAGGCTTCTTCCGCCGTCATGTGGCGGCCGGTATACATCATCTCCAGCGCGACGTTATGGGGGATTTTTTTCGGCAATCGCTGTACCGCGCCCGCATCAGGCAGGAAGCCACGGTCCATTTCCGGCAACCAGAACTCGGCCTCCGGGACCGAAAACACGATGTCAGACGCCAGGGCGACCTCAAGTCCACCACCGATGGCATGGGCATTGACGGCGGCGATAACCGGTTTGTAGAGATCCCACATTTCCGTAAACCCGGCAAAGCCCCCCGGCGACATGCCCAGGGTCTCCGGTGCTTCCATGCCGTCGAAAGAATCGGCGGCTTCTTTCAGGTCCCAGCCCGCCGAGAAGCAACGCTCTCCAGATCCGGTGATCAGGCCGACGGTCAGGGTCGGGTCATCGCGCAAGGTCGCAAAGGCGTCATAGAGCGCCATGGACATTTCCGTATTGATGGCATTAACCGGTGACCGGTCCATGGTGATTTCCAGAACCTTACCATTACGTTCGGTGCGGACGACTGACGACATGTGCGTATTCCCTTTAGGTGACCAAGCGGTTGACGATGCCGCCGAGAAAACAGGGAAGCCGGGGTGGATGCCACTAACCCAGGGTTGTTTTTTGGGTAAATTTCTCCTATTGCGGGAAAACACCCCACAACCACCTGAATTTAATGGAAAAGATAATCAGGAATCAGTCGGGAGACTGATCGTCATCGTTGTTGTCGTCATCAGACGGATCAGCAACCCGGTCTGCCGGTTGATGATGTGCAACACTGGCGACCTCCGCGCCGGGAAAGGTCTCCAGCACAGCTTGCACCAGTGGGTGGGTGGCCGCGGTTGCGATGGCGTCTCGCGTCTCGCCGGCCTGTCTTTGCGCCAGCGTCTGGTCGCCGGCCTCGCCTGAAATACCAACCACCCAGTTTATGCCCGTTTCCTGTAGCAGAAACTTCCGGAGCCGCTGCACCATCAGGTCATCGGTATGGGCTTCGCGCGCCAGCTCAATGGTCCCCGACTCGAAACGCACCGGGCGGGCGTTGTGCATCAGATAGGCTTGCAAACGGCCTTCCCGACATTCGCCAGCTCTTTTGGCGACGGATGCCAGATCGTGAAAAACCTGTGGTTCGGGTTCAGGCTCAGTCTCAGACTCATGATTGACTTGGGCATTTTCAGGTTGTTGATCCGGCACGGTTTCCGGATCGGCAGCGACGACGCTCAACGCGGCGCGGGCACCACCACCGGAATGGGGACTGCCGCCATTCCCGCTGGCTACTTCTGTCGATGTCGTCGCAGACGTATTGCCACCTGTCGATTGGCTCCCCCCCGCACTTGCCCCCGACCCAGCAGGCGATGCGCCGCTGCGACTATCGGCAAGAATTTTCATGGCCTCTTCCGGTGTCGGCAGGGTAGCGGCATGAGCGAGGCGGATCACGACCATCTCCGCCGCCTGAATGGGTGACGGGGCCGAGCGAACCTCGGACAGGCCTTTAAGCAGCATCTGCCACGCCCGTGACACCGCCGCCATACCAAGGCGATCCGAAAGGTCTCGGCCCCGGGTTCGTTCGATTTCCGGAACCGCCACATCATTAGCGACCTCGGGCGAAACTTTGATGCGGGTGATCCAGTGTGTGATGTCCAGCAGGTCTTCCATGACCTGCACCGGGTCTGCGCCGGAAATATATTGTTGGGATACAATTTCCAGCGCGCCGGCCGCGTCGCCCCGCAGCGTGGCTTCAAAGATATCGAAGGACTGGCTGCGATCAGCAAGACCCAGCATATCACGCACTTCTGCCTCGCCGATTTCATGATCGGCGTGAGAAATAGCCTGATCCAGCAGGCTGAGGCCGTCCCGCACGCTGCCGTCGGCCGCACGGGCAATCAGCCGCACCGCCGTTTCGGAGATCGTTGCGCCTTCTTTTGTGGCGATGACATTGAAATGCAGGGCCAGTTCCTCTGATTCCACCCGGCGCAGATCAAAGCGCTGACACCGCGACAAAACGGTGACCGGCACTTTCCTGATCTCAGTGGTGGCAAAGATGAACTTCACATGCTCCGGCGGCTCTTCCAGGGTCTTGAGCAAGGCATTAAAAGCATTCTTCGACAGCATGTGCACTTCATCGATGATGTAGACTTTGTAGCGCGCCGACGTGGGACGATAGCGCACGCCTTCGATCAGTTCGCGAATATCATCAACGCCGGTGCGACTGGCGGCATCCATCTCAAGGACATCAACATGGCGATCCTCGGCAATGGAGCGGCAGTGATCGCACACGCCACACGGGTCGATGGTCGGCCCATAATCGGCCTGATTGTCCGGCCCGGCACAATTCAGTCCCCGGGCAATAATACGCGCCGTGGTCGTCTTGCCGACACCGCGCACACCAGTCAGCATGAAGGCGTGGGCCAGCCGCCCCGTATTCACGGCATTGGTCAGCACGCGGACCATGGCGTCCTGGCCAATCAGCTCGCTAAATGTAGAGGGGCGGTATTTGCGCGCCAGAACCCGGTATTGGGCATCAGCCTGGGCTTTGGCTCCGACTTTGTCGGCACCAGAAGCACCTGTCTGACCATCACCAGAGGTACCTGTCTGACCATCACCAGAGGTGATATCTGGTGCGGTGGGTATTTCACTGTCCGTCATCAGGCATCGCCCACATTATCGGCTACACAACCGGGTGAATGAGGTGGGTAACCGGACACGACCCAGGACGAAACTCGTTACGGCTGCTTCCTTTCGGACCTGACCGGGTTCGCGAGAATCCTGCCCGCGCCGGCTACCCGGGCGCACTATAGCAAATCTGGGGGTAGGAAGCGCAAGCAGTAAGGCGCACAACGGATAAAGATTATTACGGCTTCTCGTAATTGGGCCTCTCAGGGCAGTCCGGATCAAGCGGATAGATGGGTCGGCGCACTTTCTTGAAGCTAAACAGGCTGTTGTCACTGCTGGTCACGCCGACCCCGTTACAGGGGATTTCATGGCGGGCAATGGCCCGAAACCCCGCCCGATAATGGATGCGGGATTTCAATATCAGGTAGCGCTTGGCGGTGGGCTCGATGCCAACGCTTCGGAAACACCCCAGATCGAAAGGCTCTGTATGTTGGGAGCACACAATGATCTGTACGCTGCCCGTATCGAGAACCGCCGTCGCTCCCATGGATTCCGTGGTGCCCCTGCCCATGGGAACGGTGATGACAAAATCCCCGTCGGTGATGGCGCGCACCTTTCCTGTGACAGATAACGGCTCACCCTTCCGGCCAATGTCAGGCATATCCACCTTGCCGCCCAGATCAAGAGTGATCTCGCTTCCCACACCGGCGGCAATCATCTGTGCCACGGCAACCGGATCACAGATACCAAACATGGCAACATCATCTAAGCCCTGCTCCAGAACTTCCTTCAGCACGGTCACGGTATCTTGCGTGCCGCCGGAGGCGGAATTGTCGGCGTGATCGAGCAGGATCACCGGACCTTCCGTTAGCTGTTTTGCGCGCCCGATGGTATCGACGAGGGGTTCGGAATGAAAAATCCATTCTTCCTTCTGTCGCCACGCCTCCCCCAGCAGGCGCTCACAGGCGGCCTCGGCAGCGGCCACGTCGCCATCGGCAACAGTTACAATGGATAATCCAGCATCATGGAAATCTGCCAGAGGGAAACCGCCAAACACGCTTGCCGCCAGAAGGCCCTTGGTTTCTTCCTCACGGGCCATCCCGATCATCGGCCCCATGGGAGAATCGTCGTGACCCATGCGGAGCGTTTGGGCCAAAATTGGGCGCTGCCCCCAGGCCATCACGGGCTTCACTTCGCCGTTAAGGGCGCGGACCATGATGCGCCCGGCATGCTCACCCGCTTCATACATGTCAATGTGCGGGTAGGTCTTGTAGCCGACGAGGACGTTGCAATTCTCGATGATGTCACGCGTCATATTGGCATGCAGATCGAAACTGACCGCAATGGGCAGGTCCGGCGCCAGCGCCCGGATCCGCTTTAGCAGCGTACCCTCGCCATCATCCGTGGTCTCCGTGACCATGGCGCCATGCAGGTCCAGAAAACAGACATCGCATCCCGCTTCGATCGCATCGCAGATCGCATCGCACAGGGTGGCGTAGGCATCTGCCTGAACATGGCCGCTGGGCGCCGCATTACCGGCGATGGGGGTGACAATTTCCATGCCCTCGGCATCAGCAACATCGAGAAACCCGCCAAGCCCCGTACCGGTTCCCTTGAACCGACGGTAGACCTCAGCCCCGATGGCCACATCCGGAGAGCCGAAGCGCGCCAGAGGCGTCGGCACCGGTGAGAATGTATTGGTCTCGTGCTCCATCATGGCAATCACGGCGCGGCGGGTCATGGATCAATCTCCCAATAATATTGTTCCGTAAGGTTTTTCAGTACGATTCCTCGATACGGATGATGCCGCCCGATGGCACGGTATTCAGAATATTTCCAAGCAAGAATCCGGCGTCACTCGTATCACGGTATTCATAGACACCATCCGTCGCGGCAAGAAACTGCATCTCAAAAGACTGGCCGGGTTGCATCTCCACGACTGGCCCCGGGCACTGGGTCGGTACGATATCATTATCCAGTGCCACAGCCGCCACAGCAATATTGTCAAAAAATTCAGGCGCATTGAAGGCATGCGCCTCGTCATCGCGGTTACGGAGCCTCAACACATAGGCCCGCCCCTTGGTCAGGCGCATGATCATTGGTGAGAACTCGCCCCGCCGGATGACCATTTCGATCATCGGCGCTACCGTGAAATCGACCCCCTCCAACTGGCGGGGGGTCCTCTCTTCACAGGAAATTTTTGAAATCGATGAGAACCCCGACATCTCACAGGCCGCCAGTGCCATGAGCATCCCAATCGTTGTAATCAACCGAGCCGTTCGCATGTTTCACTTAACCTTGTCCGGCACCGACAGCCGGCAGAATCAGTTCAGGTACTATTGATACCAAGACATGCCAATGCCTGCCACGTAAAAACAGGCCCCTGGACAAATGAGACACCGCAATCTTTTGCTCCTGGGCACACCCATTGTCCTGCCTCCGGGCAAACCCGTTGCTCTTATTCTCAGGCAAGCCGTTGCCTCTGGCCAGAAGCTGTGGCACCCTCCCGTCATGCCTCATCGCCTTACATACTCCGGTCGCCCGCTTGATCGCGCCGCGCTGAACAGACAGGATGCAGCATGGTTACAGGCGCATCTGGGGGCTCCCAATCTGCGCCTGCTGGCCGTCTGGCAGGACCAGAGCCTGATCACCGCAAATGCTGGCGATACGGACCCCGAACCGGCTTTTATCTCAGGCGATGCAGCCAGGGAGATGATTGCCAGCGCCGCACATTACAGTGCGCCCATGTTCCTGGGGTTACAGGGCAGCATCCCCATTTTCGCCATTGATCTGTCAGCTTTGACGGAGTCGGACGCAGCAACGCTTGTTGCCACCGCTGGAGGTGTTTCGGCAAACTTCGTTGACATCCGTTCGGTCGGCGGTCTGATGCCGCAACAGGACGGCTCCATTCTCGCCTATGCCAGGGGACTGTCGTATTGGCACAGGCGGCATGAATTTTGTGGCGCGTGTGGCTGGGTAACGACGTCGAAACATGGCGGCCATGTGCGCCACTGCACCAACCCCGGGTGCGGCATTGAGCATTTCCCCCGAACCGATCCGGCGGTGATCATGCTGGTGACGGCAACATTTGATAGCGAACCACACTGTCTTCTTGGCAGGCAGGCAAGTTGGGCCCCCGGCATGTATTCATCGCTGGCCGGATTCGTCGAGCCGGGCGAAAGCCTGGAAACCGCCGTCGCACGGGAAGTCATGGAAGAAGCCGCCATCGACATCACGGATGTGGAATACCGGGCATCGCAACCGTGGCCGTTCCCATCCTCGCTCATGCTCGGGTTTCGCGCCCGGGCAACCACGTTCGATATTGATGTCGGCAATGACGAACTGGAAGAGGCTCAGTGGTTCTCGCTCTCGGAAATTTGTGATCTTTCTGCTGCTGATCGCGATGACCGACGACTATCGCGGCGGGATTCCATTGCTCGTTGGCTGATTGAAGACTGGATGCACGATGCGCTGAATGCCTGATCCTGATTTTCTGGCCCTGATTTTCTGGCCCTAATTTCTTTACAGGCGGTTGGCGGCGTGTTTCGATTTGCCCTGATCAAAAAGCAAGAAAAAGGGGTTCGTGATGGACACTGACGTCGAACAGGGACTCAAAACCCTGCAAACGCTAATTGATACGCTGCTCGAATTTGCCGTCGCCTATGGCTTCCAGTTCCTCGGCGCGTTGGTCTTCCTGCTGATCGGCTTGAAAGTCGCCGGGTGGATCGGACGCCGCGTTGAACGTCTATCCATCAAAAAGGAAATCAACCAGACCCTTGCTGAATTTATCGGCATGGTGGTCAAGATCCTGCTTGTCAGCGTGCTGGTGATTATCACGCTGGGCAACTTCGGCATTTCCATTGGCCCGTTGGTTGCGCTGGCCGGTGCCGGTGCCTTTGGCGCGACCATGGCTATTCAGGGGCCGCTATCGAATTTTGGCGCCGGTCTCGGCATTATTCTCAGCCGCCCCTTTGTCATCGGCAATACGATCACGGTCGGCAAAGCCAGTGGTGTCGTAGAGAAAATCGCCTTAAGCGCGACCATCCTCGTTGGTGAGGATGGCGAGAGGATCACGGTTCCCAACAAGGAGATCGTCGGACGGGTTATCGTGAATTCCCACGAACAACGGGTTGTTCAAACCAAAATCGCACTGAGCGGCATAGCCGACGCCACCCGTGCTATCACTGCGGTGCAGACCGCTTTGGCTGGTATCTCCGACATCAACAGCGCGGCAAAACCCCAGGTCGGAGTCCATGACTTTACCTATGGCGGTGTGGTTATCGGCGCCCGGTTCTGGGTGCCCAGCAGCCGGTACTTCCAGGTGCGTTACGCCGTGAACCGGGCCATTCTGGACGCGCTCTCAACGACGGACATCAATCTGATGAGCACAGCCAGTCTCGCCTTGTCCGGTGATCATCTCTCGGCAGACCATGAAGACATCATGGACGATTAAAATCAGGAAGCGGCATCACCCGCCGTGCTGTTGGGTTTTGCCCTGAACGGATGCGCGGGGTAAACGCCCAGAATACGCACATCATGGGTGAAGAAGCCCAGCTCCTCGAGCGCCAGCTTAAGGTTCCGGTGATCCGGGTGGCCTTCCACGTCGGCATAGAACTGCGCTGCCCGGAAGCCTTCACCGACGTAGCTTTCCAGCTTGGTCATGTTGATGCCATTGGTGGCGAAGCCGCCCATGGCCTTGAAAAGCGCCGCCGGCACATTACGGACACGGAAAACAAAACTGGTGATCACCTCGGACGGAGGCGCTTCCGCCGAAGGGCGGTCCTCGCGGCGTGACATAATGATGAACCGTGTCGTGTTATGTTCCGCATCCTCGATATTCGCTTTCAGGGAATCGAGGCCATAGGTTTCCGCGGCGAGGCTCGAGGCGATCGCGGCCTGGCTGGGGTGCCCCTTTGCCGCGATTTCCGCGGCGGCCCCTGCGGTATCAACATGCTCAACCGGCTCCACATCCAGCTCTACAATCATGTCACGGCATTGATTCAAGGCGTGGATATGGCTGTGGACATGGGTGATCTCACTGATGTCCGTACCTTTCACCGCCAGAAGGTGGTGATTGATGCGTTCAAAATGCTCGCCAATGATATGCAGTCCGGAATCTGGCAGCAGATGATGAATATCAGCAACCCGACCGGCAACCGAGTTCTCAATGGGAATCATGGCGAGGCGCGCCCGTCCGTCAGTTACCGCGGCGAAGGCGTCGCGAAACGTCCGGCACGCCATTGGCTCCATATCCGGCATGGCTGACCTGCAGGCAAGATGAGAATAGGCCCCGGGCAATCCCTGAAAAGCGATGGTCTCGTCTGGGCTTGCTGCTCGTTGGGACATTATTTTTGCCGTTTCAATTCAGAACTATGGATCAGGTTACGCATTCGACTTACCGGCCCGATTGCGCCAGCAGATGCCCGGCGCGTTCAAGGTCGGCAGGAGTATCGACACCGAAGGGAACCGTGTCAACGAGGGCAACATCGATTCGCATGCCGTTTTCCAGGGCGCGAAGCTGTTCCAGACGTTCACGCTGTTCCAGAACACCAGGGGGTAATGCAACAAACCGCTCCAGCGCCGCACGTCGGTAAGCATAGAGACCAATATGATGGTACAGCGGGCCGTCGCCTGTTGGTACCGTTGCGCGGCTGAAATACAGCGCTCGGCCAACCTGTGCATTGCCGGGAAAGGCTGTTACCGCTTTTACCACGTTCGAATTATCCCGCTCGGAAGGGTCGGTAATTTCTGCAACCAGTGTGGAAATATCCACGTCTGGGTCCGAAAGGGGGACCAGTGCCGACTTTATGGCTGATACCTCAATGGTGGGCAGGTCGCCCTGCACATTGATAATGACATCGTGGCGGTTTTCCGGATCATAGGATTGCAACGCTTCCCATATGCGATCAGACCCCGATGGATGGTCCGGCCGGGTCAGGACGGCAAAGCCGCCCGCGTTGATGATCGCATCGGCAATTTCCTGTTCCCCGCAGGCCACCACCACAGGGCCTACATTGGCTTCCTGAGCCCGCCGGAGGACATGCACGATCATCGGATCGCCCGCGATCAGGGCCAACGGTTTACCGGGTAGCCGTATCGAGGCCATGCGGGCAGGTATAATCACAACTGGATTCATGGCCGGACTTTAGCTTGGCAGGGCCCTGGCGAAAAGAAATATTCCGCCGGAGTAGTCCAAATCCACATTGAACGTGAGGGGGCAAGGGGGTATGGTGCGCCGCAATTCAACCGTGTTGCCGGATAGCTTCGGCATAACGCAAGGCTCACAGGATTAAGGATCAGTTCCGATGCAGAGCATGCTTGAAAAAATAGGCCTCGCCCTTCTGATTACCGCGTGGCTCATCTACGGCGGCAATACCATCGCTAATATGCTGGTGCATGTTGACGAGGGCAATATCGATGCGCTCCGCATAACCTCGGGTGAGGATGAAACCGCCGGAGAGGCGACAGAAATGGCGGCTGCCGAGCCTGTGGCCATGAGCGTCATGGATATGCTGGCCGATGCGGACCTTGCTGCCGGAGGAAAAGCCTTCAAGAAGTGCGCGTCGTGCCATTCCATTGAAAGCGGCGGCAAACACAAGGTCGGACCTAATCTCTGGAACGTGGTCGGTCGCGATGCCGGGTCTGCTCCCGGATTCAACTACTCGGGTGCCATTTCGGACCTCGGCAGCGCCTGGACTTATGAATCGCTGGATGCATTCCTGGCCGATCCAAAGGCTTATGCCCCCGGCACCAAAATGAGCTTCGGCGGCATCAAGAAGCCAGGAGTTCGCGCCGCCCTGTTGCTGTTCCTCCGCGCTCAGAGTGATCAACCACTTTCTCTGCCTTAAGAGGCGAAAGACGCACCCACATGACAGAATCCATCAACCCCTCGGAAGCCCTGCTGCGGGGAGATGTGCCGGGTGACTTCATGGAACTCGCCGTGGAAATGGTCGATGCCGCCAGGATCGTCGCTCTCCGGCATTTCCGCGCTGATATCCTGATCGAACAGAAAGCCGATGACAGCCCGGTCACCATTGCCGACCGGGAAGCCGAGAGCGCCATGCGGACCCTGATCAATGGACGGTTCCCCGATCATGGCATTCTGGGGGAAGAGTATGGCAAGGAATCGCTGGATGCAAAATATGTCTGGGTCCTCGATCCCATTGACGGAACTGTCAGTTTCGCAACCGGATTTCCGACCTTCGGCGTCCTTGTTGCCCTGCTTGAGGACGGCATCCCTATTATCGGCGTCATTGATATTCCCCTGATGGATGATCGCTGGGTTGGGGCGCGTGGCCGTCCCACCACACTGAACGGTGTGCCGGTAACGACCCGGCCCTGTGCGGCGGCGGAACAGGCATGGATTTCAGCGTCATCACCTTTCATGTTCGCCGAAGGCAGCCAGCGCGACAGCTTTGATCGCCTGCGTCATACCACCAGCCGCCGTCCCGTCTACAGCGGCAACTGCCTTGCCTATGGCCTGCTGGCCAGCGGTCATCTCGATATCGTCTGTGAAGCCGATATGGGGCCTTACGATTATATGGCTTTGGTTCCGGTAATCGAGGGCGCCGGGGGCCGTGTGACGGATTGGAGCGGCAACACCCTGACAATGGAATCCGATGGCACAACCCTCGCCACAGGCGATCGGGCGCTTCATGAACAGGCACTTGCCATCCTCAATGCTTGAAGCTCGCCTCAACTTGGCCACATTCATTTTCCACTAAATGAAAGCCGCCCCTTGATTGAAAGGCGGACGGCAGCGACAATCGCGCATAAGCTAATAAATAAGTAAACAGGATGGCGAACGGTTCAGCATGATCAGGGCATTCCGAAACTTCATTTCCGTGGCGACCCACGCCATGGGCGTATCCGTGGCGGCAATTACCATTGCTGTGTTATCCGCCAGCCCCCTCGCCGCAGAAGGCGATGGCGTCACGGCCCACGGCATCGCCATGCATGGGGATCTCAAATACCCGGCCGGTTTTCAGAACTTCGAATACGCCAATCCAGACGCGCCAAAAGGCGGCACTGTCAAACTGGCCGCAACGGGGAGCTTCGACAGCCTGAACGGGTTTATCGTCAAGGGTGTATCCGCCGCAGGCGTCAATTTCATCTATGATACATTATTGACCAGCTCCGCCGATGAGCCGTTCAGCGAATATGGTCTTTTGGCCGAAACCGTGACCGTGCCCGACGATCGTTCCTGGATTGAATTCAGCCTGCGCCCGGAAGCACGCTGGCATGACGACATGCCCGTCACCCCCGAAGATGTGATCTGGACCTTCAACACCCTGCTGGAAAAGGGTCAGCCGTTCTATCGCTTCTACTACGGCAGCGTGGACAAGGTGGAAAAGACGGGCGAGCGATCCGTCAAATTCAGTTTCATTCCCGGCGAAAATCGTGAACTGCCCCTGATCATCGGTCAGTTGACCGTGTTGCCGAAACATTATTGGGAAACCCGCGCGTTTGATAAAACGACACTGGAGCCACCCCTTGGCAGTGGCCCCTACCGGATCAAGGAAGTGGATGCCGGACGTTCCATCGTTGTGGAGCGGGTCGCCGATTACTGGGGCAAGGACTTGAGCGTGAACCGGGGGTTCAATAATTTCGATACCATCCGCTATGACTATTATCGTGATACCAATGTCATGCTGGAGGCTTTCAAGGCCGAGGCCTTTGATTATCGCAGCGAGAATTCCTCAAAGGCCTGGGCCACGGAATACGATATTCCTGCCGTGGCAAACGGCTTCATGATAAAAGAAACCATCGAGCACGAACGCTCGTCGGGCATGCAGGGTTTTGTCTTCAACACCCGGCGCGACAAATTCAAGGACAAGAGGGTGCGTGAGGCCCTGACCCATGCCTTCGATTTCGAATGGTCCAATGCACACTTGTTCTATGGCCAGTACGCCCGTACCCGCAGCTATTTTGATAATTCGGAACTGGCGGCAACCGACCTGCCATCGCCTGAAGAGCTTGCCCTTCTGGAACCCTATCGGGGACGCCTTCCCGATGAGGTCTTTACAAAAGAATACAACCCGCCCCAAAGCGATGGATCGGGCAATATCCGGAGCAACCTGCGCGCCGCCAGCAAACTGTTGCGCGAAGCAGGCTGGGAAGTGAAGGATGGTAAGCGGGTAAACACGGAAACAGGTGAAATGCTCGATTTCGAAATCCTGCTGATCAGCCCGTTGTTTGAGCGTATCGCGCTGCCGTTTGCCCAGAACCTCGAAAAGCTCGGCGTCAAGGCCTCTATCCGCACGGTGGACACTGCGCAATATGTCCGCCGCATGGATACGTACGACTTCGACATCATTGTCTCCACCTTTGGCCAATCCCTGTCACCGGGCAACGAACAGCGGTCCTACTGGGGATCAGGGACCGCCGACATGGAGGGCGGGCGCAACTATATAGGAATCAACGATCCGGTTGTTGATGAGCTGATTGAAAAAGTCATTGCGGCCCCTGATCGCCCGGCGCTGGTTACCGCCACACGGGCGCTCGACCGCGTGCTACAATGGGGCCAATGGCTGGTGCCACACTGGCACATCAAGTATGACCGTATCGCGTTCTGGGATAAATTCGGGCGGCCCGACGTAACCCCGGTCCAGGGTAACCAGTTCATGGCATGGTGGGTTGATCCGGCCAAGGAAATCGCCCTTAAAAACAAGCAGCCGTCTTCCGGAAATTAACAGGTAACCAGGACGCTTCATGTACGCCTATATCGTTCGCCGCCTTGCCCTGGTTATCCCCACTCTGCTGGGCATCATGATCATTAATTTCGCGGTCATTCAGGCCGCCCCCGGCGGTCCGGTGGAACAGATGATTGCCGAGATTACCGGCACAGCAGTGGCCGCCACGGCGCGAATCAGCGGCGATGGAGGCAGCGGCGAAGTCGCATCGACACAGCAGACGACCCTCGGCAGCACCCAATCGGGAAACAGCAAATACCGGGGAGCGCAGGGCCTGCCGCCGGAACTGATCGCCCAGATCGAAAAGCAGTTCGGTTTCGACAAACCCGCCCCTGAACGTTTTTTCCATATGATGGGCAATTACCTAAGGTTTGATTTTGGCGACAGCTTCTTTCGCGACAAGGCGGTGATTGATCTGGTGCTGGAAAAGATGCCGGTCTCCATCAGTCTCGGCATCTGGACGACCTTGCTGGTTTACCTGATTTCCATTCCGTTGGGCATCCGCAAGGCCGTCAGGGATGGCTCGCGTTTCGATATGTGGAGCTCCGGCGTGGTCATCGTGGGCAACGCCATCCCCGGCTTCCTGTTCGCCATTTTGTTGATCGTGTTGTTCGCGGGCGGGCGATACTTCGACTGGTTCCCGCTGCGTGGACTGGTATCCGACAACTGGGGCGAGTTGAACACGTTCGCGAAAGTTACAGATTATTTCTGGCATATGGCGCTGCCGGTTTTCTCCATGGTCATTGGCGGGTTCGCCGGCCTTACCATGCTGACCAAGAACTCGTTTCTGGAAGAGATCAACAAACAGTATGTGATCACCGCCCGCGCCAAGGGCTTGCAGGAACACCAGGTGCTGTACCGCCACGTATTCCGGAACGCCATGCTGATTGTCATCGCCGGATTCCCCAGCGCCTTCATCGGCATTCTGTTCACCGGATCGCTGCTGACCGAAATCATCTTCTCGCTCGATGGCCTTGGCCTGCTGGGGTTCGAAGCCGCGCTCAACCGGGATTACCCGGTCATGTTCGGCACCCTTTTCTTCTTCACCCTACTCGGTCTGGTCCTCGGTATCATTGGCGATATCATGTACCACATCATTGATCCGCGTATCGATTTCGAGAGCCGCGAGGTCTGATCCATGACAATAGACCTCACCACGTTGCCACAAATACCACCACCACCACCTAACATCGACCGGTTTCTGGGCCTCCGCATCACACCGCTGACACGCCGGCGGTTGATGAATTTCCGGCGCAACAAACGGGGCTTCTGGTCACTCTGGATTTTTCTTGCAATCTTTTTCATCAGCCTGTTCGCGGAGTTCATCGCCAACGACAAACCGCTGCTGGTGTCTTACGATGGCGGCCTGTTCACGCCGGTCTTTGTCGCCTACCCGGAAACGGATTTCGGCGGCGAATTTCTGACCGAGGCCGATTACCGTGACCCTTTCGTCGTCGAACTGATTGCGGAGAAAGGTTGGATTCTGTGGCCCCCGGTACGTTTTACCTTTGACACCGTCAACTATGACCTGACCGTTCCCGCGCCCTCGCCACCCAGCGGAGATAACTGGATCGGCACCGATGATCAGGGGCGCGACGTGGTTGCCCGCTTGATCTACGGCCTGCGCATATCCGTTCTGTTCGGTCTGGCGCTGACCGTGTTGTCCACCATTGTCGGTATCGGTGCCGGTGCTATTCAGGGATATTTCGGTGGCCTGATTGATTTGTTCGCGCAACGTTTCATGGAGCTGTGGTCGAGCCTGCCGGTGCTCTATCTCCTCATCATTCTGGCCAGCATCGTGACACCTAATTTCTGGTGGCTGCTGGGCATCATGCTGCTGTTCAGCTGGATGGGGCTGGTCGGCGTGGTGCGGGCCGAGTTCCTGCGCGCGCGCAACTTCGATTATGTAAAGGCGGCGCGGGCTCTGGGTGTTTCCAACCGGGTTATCATGTACAAGCACGTCTTGCCCAACGCCATGGTCGCCACGCTGACGTTCCTGCCGTTCATTCTGTCGGGCTCCATCACAACGCTGACGTCGCTGGATTTTCTGGGCTTCGGCATGCCGCCCGGCTCCGCCTCCCTCGGTGAATTGCTGAATCAGGGCAAGAACAACCTGCATGCGCCCTGGCTGGGGCTGTCGTCGTTCATCATCCTTTCCATCATCCTGAGCCTGCTGGTGTTTATCGGCGAGGCGGTGCGCGATGCCTTTGATCCGCGCAAGACGTTTCGCTAGGAAGGCAGGGTCAGTTGAGTAAATTGCTGGAAATCAATAACCTGTCCACATCCTTCAACCACGACGAGAACGAGGTCAGGGCCGTCCGCACGGCTTCCTTCTCCATCGAAAAAGGCGAGACCGTCGCGTTGGTCGGCGAGTCAGGTTCCGGCAAGTCCGTCACCGCGCTCTCCATCTTGCAGCTGCTGCCCTATCCGCTGGCCTGGCACCCGTCAGATCAGGCAAGCCCGGCTTCCGTCACCTTTCAGGGCGAGGAATTGCTGGACGCCCGGCCCGGTCGTTTACGCGAAATCCGGGGCGACCGCATCGCCATGATCTTTCAGGAACCGCTGACCAGCCTCAATCCGTTGCACAGCATCTACAAGCAGATTTCCGAAGTGCTGTTCCTGCACAAGAACATGAGCCAGAAACAGGCCCACGCCCGGGTGACCGAACTGCTTGAACTTGTGGGCTTGAGCGAAGGCATTAGCCGCATGGATGCCCTGCCTCACGAATTTTCCGGCGGCCAGCAACAGCGAGTGATGATCGCCATGGCGCTGGCCAATGATCCTGATCTGTTGATTGCCGACGAACCGACGACGGCACTCGACGTCACCATTCAGGCGCAGATTCTCAAATTACTGGGCGAGCTACAGGAAAAACTCGGCATGGCGATCCTGCTGATCACCCATGACCTGGGCATCGTCCGGGGCATCGCCGACCGAGTCTGTGTGATGAATGATGGCGAGATCGTCGAGCAGGGCGAGACTGCCGACGTGTTCGCCAACCCGCAGCATGCCTATACCCGGCATTTGCTGGCGACCGAACCCAAGGGCGCACCTGAACCGGCGGACCCGGACGCCGAGCCGATCATGAGCTGTGATAACCTGAAGGTCTGGTTCCCCATCAAGCGCGGCATTCTGAAACGCACCGTGGATCATGTGAAGGCCGTCGACGGCATTTCACTGACGGTGCGGCGCGGTCACACACTGGGCGTTGTGGGCGAGTCCGGTTCTGGAAAATCCACTCTGGCGCGCGCATTGCTGCGACTTGAACGCTCTGATGGTGGCATCGCGTTTGAAGGGCGTGGCATTGATGGCTTCGGCTCGCGCGATATGCGTCCGCTTCGCCGCCATATGCAGATCGTTTTCCAGGACCCCTTTGGCAGTCTCAGCCCACGGCTGTCGGTGGCCCAGATCGTCGAGGAAGGTCTCAAGGTTCATGGCCTCGGCGGTGACTATGACGAGCGCCGCGCCCTGATTGCCGAGTCGTTGCTCGAAGTCGATCTGGAACCGGCCATGATGGATCGTTACCCCCATGAATTTTCCGGTGGCCAACGCCAGCGCATCTGCATCGCGCGCGCGCTGGTCCTCAAACCCCATTTCATCGTGCTCGATGAGCCGACCAGCGCGCTCGATGTTTCCGTTCAGGCGCAGATCGTTGACCTGCTGCGGGGACTCCAGCAGAAGCACAATCTGGCCTATCTGTTTATCTCACACGACCTGAAGGTCGTGCGCGCCATGTCGCATGATGTCGTGGTCATGAAACAGGGCCGTGTGGTCGAACAAGGCACGGCGGACGAGGTTCTCAATAACCCACAGGAAGCCTACACCCGCGCCCTGATGGCTGCCGCCTTCGAGATGAAGGCCGACGAGACCGGCGTGGTGGGTGTCTGATCATGGCCGACGATGAAAAGATCATTGATCTGAACGATGATGATGCACATGACGACGACGCGCATGACGATCTGCCGAAAGGCTTGAAGAACTACATCACGCCCGAAGGACTGGCGCGGCTTGAGACGGAGTTTGATTTCCTGAAGCGCGACGAGCGTCCCAAGATCGTCGAGGTCGTGTCATGGGTGAAATCAGCTGGATCTCCCCCATGGCTCGGGCGCTGTTGAAAGCCTATGAGGGTGATGTGGTCATTGTCCGCACACCGGGCGGCATGGAAGAAATCGAGGTCATCGAAATCCGCTACGCCTGACAGCCCAGATCAGTATCCTACCAGACCTCCATCGGCGCATCGGCGTTATCAACGAGAAAATCCACGAAGGCACGGATTTTGGTGGTCAGGTGGCGCTTGTGGGGATAGACCACATGCACGGGATCAACAGAGGCATCGTAGTCTGAGAATATACGAACGAGGCGGCCTTTCTCTATATCGCGTTCCACCACATAGTCGGGCACGTAACCGATCCCCATGCCGTTGATCATCAGGTCACGCACGGCCCATGTATTATTGACAACGATGATTCCTTCAATTTCAACCCGGTGTTCCTTGCCCTTCAGGTCAAACCACCAGGTCTCCCATTCCTGGGCCGGGTGTGAATACTGAATGCATCTGTGGCTTGCCAGTTCTTTCAACTCACGTGGCATACCGTTGGTGTCACAGTAGCCCGGCGATGCGCAGGCGATATACTTCACCTCCATTAGCTTGCGTGAAATCATGGATGATTCCTTCAGATCACCCGAACGGATGCCCACATCGAAGCCTTCTTCCACCAGATCAACAACGCGGTCTGAAATATCCAGTATGATCACGATGTCGGGGTATTGTTCATAGAACCGGGGCAATAGCGGCACGATCCATGATTCGCCCAAAGTCAGACTCGCCGTGACACGCAGGCGTCCGGTGGGCTTTTCCTGTGAGTCCTGGGTGATACTGTTCAGATCATCGAGGTCATCGAGAATGCCTGTGCTGCGGTCATGGTACTGGCGGCCCTGTTCGGTGAGGCTGAGCCGCCGCGTCGTGCGGTTCAACAGACGCACCCCCAATTCGTCTTCCAATTCCATCACATGGCGGCTGACCGATGATGTGGACATCCCGAGGTCGCGCGCAGCGGCGGCAAAATTCCCGTGGGAGGCCACCGCATTGAAGACCCGCATGGCGGTAAAAAGGCGCATTTTATTATCCCTATTATCAGGATAATATATTGCATATTTTCCATATTATCAAGTTTAACAGGATTAAGTATTCTCTTTCCAACGACACGGAACACGCCCCGCCGTTTCACCATTGCAGGCAACGGGGCACAGGAGAAAAGCGATGCGTATTCATTTCATGGATCTTTTGAGCCCGATTTTCGGTGGCTTGCCGTGCCGCCGTCCCATCCGCCGGATCAAGGATGGCAGCAGGGTCGACAGGGTGACGGAGAATGACCTGTGTGATCTTCCCGAAAGCACGTTGCGTGACATCGGATTCACGTCGAGCCCCGGATAAGAGCAAAAACACGCGGTATCAACAGGGCCCGGTCGGACACGTGAATGTGTCCACCGGGCTCTTTCTGTTTGGGCATCATGCGATTACACTGCGTGGTATCATTCGTTTATTCAGAACCACCATAACCACGGGAAAACATGATGACCGATACCCTCGAGCTGTTCAGCGCCCAGGTCTGCCCCTACGCCCATCGCGCCCGTCTGGCGTTGGCGGAGAAAGGCGTGCCGTTCACCATGAGCGAGATTGACCTCGCCGACAAATCGCAACGATTTCTCGATATCTCGCCCTATGGCAAGGTTCCCGTCCTGTCGCACAACGGGCGCACGGTGTACGAGAGCGCCATCGTCAACGAATACCTGAATGATATGTTTCCGGGACCGTCACTGATGCCCGATGATCCCTACCTGAAAGCGCAGGCCCGGATCTGGGTCGACTATTTCGATAACCAGTTCCTCGATCTCTATTACGATGCCCTGGAAAATCAGGATCGATCCAAAGATGCGGATTACCGGGAAAAGATAGCCACCGGATTTCGCTACATTGAAAACGACGGCATGGCGAAGCTGTCCGGCGATGGCCCCTATTGGCTCGGCGCCGAGATATCGCTGGTGGACCTGGCCTATTATCCGTTTCTGGAACGCCTGCCAGCATGGACCCAACACCGGGGCATTGATATCCCGGAAGACTGTGTTCGCCTGAAAGCATGGTACGGCGTCATGCAAGAGCGGCCATCGGTGCGCGAGATTGCCAACCCGCCGGAATACTACATTGACCGCTACAAGAAATATGCCGGTTCCAGCGACGCGGCGTGACGCTCGATATCAGGTGCCCACGTCACTGCTTAGCGTGAATCACGAACGTCCGCGCAACTGATTAAAGAATGACGAGATCGTGCCATTGAACAATTTGCTGACACGACGAATATCAGCCATAGACTCACCGAGGAAACGGGCAAAGTCCTGATCCACGTCACGGGTCCGCGCTTCTTTCGCCAGATCGTTTCCGCGCTGTAGATTGACGATCTTCTGTGCGCTGCCACTCAACTCGACCGTGTCGTGAATACGGCGAGACGCTTCATCGCTCCCGCTTGCCGGGGACGTGTTCTTGCTTTCGTCTGGCAGATTTGCGGCGCGGCGGAAAATCGACCGAATGGAATCAGCCTGATCGGACCCAGCCTGTGGCAATCTGTCGTTCTGCACGATCTCTGTCATTCGCCGCTCGCATTCGTATGTGACATACCAATGGGTTATCTTAGCATATTATGACAGATATGGAGGGGGTTTTTACTTAATCAAGCCCAAATGGATGAGGCCTAGCCGATAAACCCGTATCCGATTACCAGAAGGGCAAGGCCCAAAATCACCCGGTAGATGACAAACGGGGCAAAGCTGGCACGGCGCAACCACGCCATCATGACCAGGATCGCCAGCAGAGCAAAGGCAAAGGACAAGCCGCCGGCCCATAACACATCGGACGTCAATCGGGCGTTGCCCGCCTCATGCAATTCAAGCCCTTTCAACAGTCCGGCGCCCGCAATGGTCGGGATCGACAACAGCATGGAAAACCGGGCGGTGTCCAGACGTTCAAAGCCCAGCAGCCGCGCCGCCGACATGGTGATACCGGAACGGCTGGTCCCCGGGATCAGGGCCAATATCTGAAACAAGCCAATGATGAGGGCATCACTGAAGCGAAGATGATCCATGCGTCGGACCGTCATCCCCAGCCAGTCGGTAATGGCGAGGAAAATGCCGAAGCCCAGGGTTGCCCAACCGATGACAACGATGCTCCGAATGCCATTGGGATAATACTTGTTCATGAAATAACCCGCGATGACGACGGGGATCGTGGCCAGAATAATATAGGCAGCCAGGATCGCCTTGGGATCACGGCGGCCCCGCATGACGCGAACCATGCCGGCAAGGATGCCCCAGATATCTGAGCCCAGATAGAGCACAACGGCCCCAAGCGTTCCCACATGAACCGCCACATCGAGTAACAATCCCTGATCCTGCCAGCCGGTGAAAACAGGGACCAGGACCAGATGGGCAGATGAGCTGACCGGCAAAAATTCCGTAATGCCCTGCACCAATGCTAGAATCATTAAATGTAGTAGAGGCAAACCATTGCTCCGACTTGTCTATTACCCGTGATCAATGGCTCTTTTATCCCGTTAATCTTAACATCTCGTATCAGAATTTAGGTCCGGTTCGGTTCTAATAATTTGTTTCCTGAGAGTGAATTTAAATATACTCCCTTTCATCCAGAGGGGTGGCGTAAAAATTCTGTAAACTAGGTCAATAATACTGTCTTTATTTTGATTGATTTCCCTGATCAGAAAGGCCATATAAACATCCCATTGGTTTTCCACTGGCTTTCCGGGCCGGAAACGGCAGGAACGGTGGAAATGCGACACGCTCGGCAAAGGCCAAAAATGGCTGAAGAACAACGCACAACTGAATAATGTGCGATTTGAGGGAAGGAAACCACCGCCATGTCTGATCCCATGCAGCGGTTTATTGATATCAATGCCGAAATGCCCGACAAAAGGGCAACGGATACCCGGCGAGCAGATTTCAGGGAAATCTACGCCGCCTTCACGCCTGAAAAAGCCGTGTCGCAGTCATCCCGCTGTGAACAGTGCGGCATCCCTTATTGCCAGATCCACTGCCCGTTACAGAACAACATTCCCGACTGGCTGCGCCTTGCCACGGAAGGCCGCATGGAAGAGGCCTATGCCATCTCCCAGGCGACCAACACATTCCCGGAAATTTGTGGCCGCATCTGCCCGCAAGACAGGCTGTGCGAAGGTTCCTGCGTGCTGGAACAGTCCCACCACACCTCCGTCAGCATCGGCGCCATTGAAAAACACATCACCGATACGGCCTGGGATCAAGGCTGGGTCAAAGGGCCGACGCCCCGGAAAGAACGCAAGATTTCCGTCGGCATTATTGGTGCCGGACCAGGCGGTCTGGCAGCAGCGGACAATCTCCGCCAGCGGGGCTACGAGGTCCATGTTTACGACCGCTACGACCGCGCCGGTGGATTGCTGATGTACGGCATTCCCAATTTCAAACTGGACAAGGACGTGGTGCAGCGCCGGATCCGGTTGCTGGCGGATTCCGGCATCGTCTTCCATGAAAATTTCGAAGTCGGTCGAGATGCTACCCTTGCAGAGTTGCGCAACAAGCATGCCGCCGTGTTGATCGCGACCGGCGTCTATAAGGCCCGTGAACTGGATGCCCCGGGTTCCGGCCTTGCCGGCATACACGCCGCCATGGATTACCTGACCGCCTCCAACCGCAAGGGACTGGGCGATAGCGTCCCCGCGTTTGATGACGCCACCCTGGCTGCTCCCTTGAATGCCAATGGCAAGAACGTCGTGGTGATCGGTGGTGGTGACACCGCCATGGATTGTGTCCGCACCGCCATCCGGCAGGGCGCCACGTCCGTCAAATGTCTCTACCGTCGCGACCGCGCTAACATGCCCGGATCACTGCGCGAGGTCGCCAACGCCGAGGAAGAAGGCATCGAGTTCATCTGGCTTGCCGCCCCCGAAGCCTTCCTGGGCGACGAAGCCATCCGTGGTGTTCGCACCCACCGTATGCGCCTCGGCGCTCCGGATGCAACGGGACGCCAGTCGCCCGAAGTTATCGAGGATTCATCTTATACCCTTGATACCGATATGGTCATCACGGCCCTCGGGTTTGATCCGGAAGACCTGCCGGCAATGTTCGGTGAACCTGCGCTGCCCGTGACCCGCTGGGGCACCATCGCCATCAATCCACGGAGCCAGATGACGGCGCTGCCGGGCGTGTTTGCGGCGGGTGATATCGTGCGCGGTGCATCACTGGTTGTCTGGGCGATCAAGGACGGTCGCGACGCGGCTGATGCCATTCACGCCTACATCGAAAAGGGTGCCGCACAGACACAGGAAGACGCGGCAGCCACGGCTGTCCACCATGCCGCTGCATCATAGGAACCCTGCTATCATGACCCGTAAAAAAATCGAATCCGGTGCCGACTTCACCCGTAACTGGTGCGCCAATGCCGATCACCTGAACCGGGAAGGCCTGTACAACCCGGCGGACGAACATGATGCTTGCGGTGTCGGCATGATCGCCGCCATTGATGGCAAGCCGAGGCGCGATGTGGTTGAAAAAGGTGTTGAGGCGCTGAAAAACGTCTGGCACCGGGGCGCGGTAGACGCCGATGGCAAGACCGGTGACGGTGCCGGCATTCATGTTGAAATCCCCCAGGAATTTTTCCGCGAGCATATCCGCGCCACCGGACATGTCCCCGGCGATGCGCGTCATGCCGTCGGCATGATCTTCCTGCCCAAAACCGATTTGGGCGCGCAGGAAACCTGCCGTTCTATTGTTGAGACGGAAATCCTGAAAGCCGGTCACGAAATCTACGGCTGGCGACAGGTCCCCATCGATGCCAGCATCATCGGTGAAAAGGCCAACGCGACCCGGCCCGAGATCGAGCAAATCATGATCAAGGGGGATAGCGTTCTCGACCATGAAGCCTTCGAGGCTGAGCTTTATGTGATTCGCCGCCGCATCGAAAAACGCGCGCTGAGTGCGCATATCACGGATTTCTATATCTGCTCGCTCAGCTGTCGTTCGATTATTTACAAAGGCATGTTCCTGGCGGAACAGCTGACGTCGTTCTACCCGGACCTGCTCGATGACCTGTTCGTCTCCAGCTTCGCCATCTATCACCAGCGCTATTCCACCAACACGTTCCCGACGTGGCGGTTGGCCCAACCGTTCCGTATGCTGGCCCACAATGGCGAAATCAATACCGTCACCGGCAACACGCGCTGGATGACCGCCCATGAGCCGAAAATGGAAAGCCCTGTTTTCAGCGGCGACACCATCGACGACATCAAGCCCATCATCCAGCCCGGCAGCTCGGATTCCGCCGCCCTCGATGCGGTCTATGAAGTCATGTGCCGTGCCGGACGCTCAGCCCCGGCGACCAAGGCCCTGCTGATTCCTGAATCCATCGGCCAGAACCAGACCATGCCCGATGCGCACCGTGATTTCTTCGCCTACTGTTACACCGTGATGGAATCATGGGACGGCCCGGCGGCGATCTGCGCCACCGACGGACGCTGGGTCATTACCGGCATGGACCGCAACGGCCTGCGCCCCGCGCGCTATTGCGTAACCCGCGATGGCTTGCTGCTGGTTGGTTCTGAAACCGGCATGGTCGAACTGGTCGAAGCGGACATTATTGAAAAGGGCCGCCTCGGCCCCGGTGGCATGATGGGTGTGGACCTGAAGGAAGGCACCCTCTACCACGACCAGGAATTGAAGGACCATCTGGCCAGCGCCAAGCCATACGCCAAATGGACCGAAGGCATTCGCCCCCTCGATAGCCTGATGCCGTCAGACGGTAACGCCGGCACCGCCCGCCTGTTCGATTCGGAAGGCCTGCGCCGACGCCAGCATGTTTTCGGCATGACCATGGAAGACATGGAATTGATCCTCCACCCCATGGCCGAAACCGCCAAGGAAGCCATCGGCTCCATGGGTGACGATACCCCCATCGCCGTGCTGTCGGACCAGTACCGAGGGCTGCATCACTTCTTCCGACAGATGTTCAGCCAGGTCACCAATCCACCCATCGACAGCCTGCGGGAACGACAGGTGATGTCGCTCAATACCCGCTTCGGCAACCTCAACAACGTGCTCGCCGAAGAAGGCGATCAGTGCGAGACCCTGCAACTGGAAAGCCCGGTTCTGTCCAACGCATCGTTCAACGCGGTTCGCAAGTATCTCGGTGATGGCGCTGCCGAAATCGATTGCACGTTCGATCCTGAAGAAGGGCCGGAAGGCCTGCACGCGGCGCTCGACCGTATCCGCCAAGACGCGGAGGACGCCGTTCGCGGCGGCCGCACCCACCTGATTCTCAGCGACCGGGCTATTGATGACAACCGCGCCCCGGTGCCCATGATTCTCGCGGCATCGGGCGTTCATGCCCACATGGTGCAACAGAGCCTGCGAACCTTCACCTCGATCAATGTGCGCTCGGCAGAATGTCTTGATGTGCATTACTTTGCCGTCCTCATCGGTGTCGGCGCGACCACGGTGAACGCCTATCTGGCCGAGGAAGCCATCGCCGAGCGCCATGCCAAGGGCCTGTTCGGGGACCTGACACTGGATCAGTGCGTGCGCAACTATACGGCGGCGGTTGATCAGGGGTTACTCAAAGTCATGTCCAAGATGGGCATCAGTATCGTCAGTTCCTATCGTGGCGGCTGCAACTTCGAGGCCGTGGGTTTAAGCCGGGCGCTGGTGGCGGAATTCTTTCCCGGCATGTCGAGCCGGATTTCCGGCATCGGCCTGTCGGGTATCTGGCACAAAATCAGCGACCGCCACCGGGTCGCCTTTGCCCCCGACGTGGTGCCCCTGTCCGTCGGTGGTTTCTACCGCTACCGGGCCGGGGGCGAACGCCACGGCCACGACGGTCAGTTGATTCACATTTTGCAAAGTGCGGTGACGAGTGAATCCTATACCACCTACAAAAAATACGCCGACGGCGTGAACAGCCGCGACCCGATACACCTGCGCGATTTGCTGGGCTTTAAACAAACCCGCGACGCCGTCTCGGTGGAAGACGTGCAGTCCATCACCGAAATCCGCAAGCGGCTGGTTTCCCCGGGCATTTCCTTAGGTGCCTTGAGCCCCGAGGCCCACGAGACGCTGTCCATCGCCATGAACCGGATTGGCGCTAAATCGGATTCCGGTGAAGGTGGCGAAGACGCCGAGCGCTACAAGCCGCGCGCCAACGGTGATAACGCATCGAGCGCCATCAAGCAGGTCGCCTCGGGACGCTTCGGCGTGACGGCGGAATACCTGAACAACTGTTCGGAGATCGAGATCAAGATGGCGCAGGGTGCCAAACCCGGTGAAGGCGGTCAACTGCCCGGCGGGAAGGTCACTTTCCAGATCGCCAAGTTGCGTTATTCCACGCCCGGCGTGTCGCTGATCTCACCGCCGCCGCACCATGACATCTATTCCATCGAAGATCTGGCGCAGCTGATTTACGATCTGAAACAGATCAACCCGATCGCCAAGGTCTGCGTCAAGCTGGTGGCGCGCTCCGGCGTCGGCACCATCGCCGCCGGCGTTGCAAAAGCCAAGGCCGACGTGATCCTGATTTCCGGCCACGACGGTGGCACCGGTGCCAGCCCGCAAAGCTCTATCAAGTACGCCGGGCTGCCGTGGGAAATGGGCCTGGCGGAAGCCAACCAGGTGCTGACCCTGAACCGCCTGCGCCACCGGGTTAAACTGCGTGTTGATGGCGGCATCAAGACCGGGCGTGATGTGGTCATCGCCGCCATGCTGGGCGGTGAGGAATTTGGCATCGGCACGGCATCCCTCGTCGCCATGGGCTGCATCATGGTGCGCCAGTGTCACTCCAACACCTGTCCCGTGGGCGTGTGCACCCAGGACGAACGGCTGCGCGAGAAGTTCAGCGGCACGCCGGAGAAGGTGGTCAACCTGTTCTCCTTCATTGCCGAAGATGTGGCGGATATTATTGCCGGACTGGGCTTTCATTCGCTCGACGAGATCATCGGCCGCTCGGACCTCCTGAGTCAGGTCAGCCGAGGTCACAAGGATCTCGACGACCTCGACCTCAATGCGCTGCTGGCGCAAGCCGACGCGGGCGGTTTTCCGCGTTACTGTTCCAGCGAGACACGCACCGAGGTGCCCGACACCCTCGATGCCCAGATCATCGCCGATGCGGCGGCGGCGCTGGCCCAGAGCGAGAAGATGCAACTCACCTATACCGTCCAGAACACCCACCGCGCCGTGGGCACACGGACCAGCTCGGAAATCGTCCGGCGGTTTGGCATGACAGGTCTCAAACCGGGCCATTTAACGGTGCGCCTCAGGGGCTCGGCGGGGCAATCGCTGGGCGCGTTCGCGGTGCAGGGCCTGACGCTGGAAGTCTTCGGTGACGCCAACGACTATGTCGGCAAGGGCCTGTCGGGGGGCACCATCGTGGTGCGCCCGCCGGTGTCCAGTCCACTGGAGAGCCACACGAATACCATCATCGGTAACACGGTTTTATATGGCGCGACATCGGGCAAGCTGTTCGCGGCGGGTCAGGCGGGCGAGCGTTTTTGTGTTCGCAATTCCGGCGCACAAGCCGTGATTGAGGGTTGTGGCTCCAACGGTTGCGAGTACATGACCGGTGGCGTCGCCGCTATCTTGGGCCGGGTCGGGGCCAACTTCGGTGCCGGCATGACCGGCGGCATGGCGTTTGTCTATGACCCGGACGATGATTTCCAGTTCCGCGTCAACGCCGACACGGTAATCCACCAGCGCATCGAGACGGCCTATTGGCGGGACGTGCTAAAGGTGCTGATTGGCCAGCATGTGAAACACACCGGCTCGCGCTTTGCACAAAATTTGCTGAACAACTGGGACCGGGAAGAAAGCCGGTTCTGGCAGGTGGTTCCAAAGGAAATGCTCGACAAGCTGGAGCACCCGGCGAGCACGGAGGGAGAAGAGGCGTTGCGCGCCTGATACGCGGCTTCAACGTGCCAACAAAGGGGGAGCCAATGAAGGTTGGGAAATCACCCCCACTCCCTTCACCGCACCAGCGGCAACTCCTTCCAGTGCGTTGTGTACCGCCGGGACCGGTTTGACTGAGTCATGTACCACGTCCGCGACTGTGGTTTGTGGCCGTAGCAGACCGTGCCGGAGCCAAATTTTTCATTCAGTCCGTCCATGGTGCGGAGCAGCGTACCCCGACGGGGATCGGGCTTTGCAAACAGGTTTCGGGGCGCATCGCCGTCGCGGTGGAGGTCCAGCATCATGACCCCCGCCTTCTTGTAGGGGACGCCCGGTTTATACACCCGGCCCAGGCCAAGCCGGACCGCCTTCACGATGTCGCCGGTATCTGATGTCGGGGCCTCAAAGCCGATGGTGGCACTGTTGGCATATTGCGCCAGGCCTTCGCGGAACGGATTGCCGCGTACAAACACGGAGACCGCGCTGGCGACCAGCTTCCTCTGCCTGAGTTTTTCTGCCGCCCGGGTCGCGAAGTAATGCAGGCGTTCGACCAGTTCCTCTTGGGTGTGAATCGTTGCGCCAAAGCTGCGCGAGACACACAGGGTCTGTTTATCAGGCGCGATCAGTTCCATGTCGTGACAGGCAACACCGTTCAATTCATCAACCGTGCGCTGACCGACGACGCCCATGGCCTGTCGCACCCACCGCCTGTCCGAGCGGCCCAGGTCATAGGCCGTATGGATACCGAAGGACTGCAATTTTTTCGCCCAGCGCCGCCCTACCCCCCAGATGTCGCCAACCCCGGTCGCGCGCAGGGCCGCTTCACAGGCGCCGCTGTCGAGCAGGGAGCAAACACCCTCGGGGGTTTTCTTGGCCTGATGGTTGGCAAGTTTCGCCAGCGTCTTTGTGGACCCCAAGCCGATACTGACAGGCAACCCGGTCCATTGTTTGATTGTTGAACGTAACGCTACCGTATGGTCCACCACATCAAAAGTGCAGCCGGTATAATCAATAAAGCACTCATCAATACTGTAAATCTCGATCTCAGGCGTGTTGGCGGCGATGATGGCCATGACCCGCCATGACATATCGCCGTAGAGCGTGAAGTTGGTTGAGCGCACCTCGATGGCATCCGCCGCCATGCGCGCCCGGACTTTAAAGAACGGCTCCCCCATCCCGATACCGAGTGCCTTGGCCTCCGGGGACCGGGCGATAACGCAGCCGTCATTGTTTGACAGAACAACGGTCGGTTTGCCGCGCAGCTCTGGCTGGAACATCTGCTCACACGACACATAGAAGTTGTTGACGTCAGCGAGGGCGAAGAGGCGACTCATGTCATGCGCTCATACAAGATTGCGGATCACGTTTTTGACCACGCCCCAGATTTCAGATCCCTCGCCCATGGGAGAGGGGCTAAATTCAGGATGGTCCGGGGCTTCGGGAAACAGCCACCAGACCCCCCGGTGTTTTTTCAACCGCTTTACCACCATGTCACCGTCCTGGATCGCCACAACAATCTGGCCCGAAGCGGGTTTAATGCTGCGGTCCACCACCAGAAGGTCATTTTCAAAGATACCGGCTCCCGACATGGAATAACCCGATACCCTGACGATGAAGGTTGCCGAGGGGTGTTCGATCAGGTCGTTAAGATCGAGCGTTCCATCGGCAAAATCCTCTGCCGGGCTGGGGAACCCGGCCGGAACAGATGCTGAGCAGACCGTCAGATCAAGCCGCCGCCGGGCCACCGGAATGAAGATTTCAGGTTTTTTTGTATGTAAGAACATAACAAGAACATAATATTATTTAATAGGCCGATGCAAGCCGGATCATGAGTTGGCACCCTAATTGCGCTGTTCACAGGGACAGGCTTGAAACGGTCTGATTCATGGCAATTTTGCCGAAATATTTCCCAAAACGGGAAATCGCACCCTGTAGGGAGCACCAGAATGATAAAGACAACGCCCGGGAACAACCTGACCTACCTGCACAGCCTTCACTGTGAGGTGACACCATGACCTCCCTGTCAGCCTTGCTCGGTTCCGCCAGAAATGCATCCCTGCCTACCGCTCCCCGGCACAGGGTCGCGATAGGCGTTATCGCCCTGTTTATTATCGCGGTCATGATCGTCTTTGCCTACATATCCCCGGTGCTCCATCCGGCGGCTGCGGCGCTTGAATTCTCCGAGCACGGCTATCCGCTGGGCTCGATGGACAAGAACAAGATTTCCAGGCTGGCCCCCCATGTCATGGTGCTGGGCCATTTTTCCTGGTCCGATCAGACTGAAGCCGATGCGGTTTCCAGCATAACCATTGTTCCCGTGCTGGTCATCAAGGACCCAAAACTGGTCGAGCGTATCTGTGACTATGGCCCCAACATGATCGGCATCATAAAACGGGCGTTGGGGCACGCTGTTTCTGCCGGTGGCCTGATGTCCCCCGATGCCTTGCCCGAAACATTATCCCAGGTGGGCAATACCGCCACCGAAACCATTAACCTGGGTCTCGGCAAGGTGTGGCTGAGAAAAATTTACCTGCTGCACGATGTAAGAAACCCGGTCATGGTCGCCGCCAAGACATGCCAGATTCTTAAATCATAGCCCTGCTCAAGTCATAACTCTGGCTGTAACCCTGGCCTTCGCGCACACAGTCAAGACATCGGTAACGGTTGCAGTGTACAATGATACCCACATGCTGGATTCGCGAAGTGGGGGCTGCCTGATACATGCCACAATCAACAACACGCTCAACAAACAGGCCTGTCATTGCCGTCCTGATGGATTATGTCGCCGGCGGAGGAGCGGCGGGGTCATTCTCGTCACGCCCCCATTATGCCCTGCGCCATGGTTATTTCGAGGCCATTGAAGCAGCCGGCGGCACACCGGTGGCCGTGCCCTACCTGGCAGAATCGCTGGATGCCTATCTGGATATCGCCCATGGCGTGGTGCTGCCGGGTGGTTTCTATCCGTTCCCCGCCGACTACTACGGCGAGCAACCCGACACGGCAGAGGCCCTCCATCCCCGCGTGGCGTTCGAAGCGGGCTTTGCCCGCCAAATTCTGGCGCGGGACCTGCCTGTGTTGGGCATCTGCGCCGGCATGCAGGTACTGGCCGCCGCCTCGGGCGTGCCGTTGTACCGCGATGTGCACACTGTCTATGACACCACCATCGACCACTTGAATGAAAAACCGGCGGAACAATACGCCCACACCGTTGCCATCGTTCCCGGCACCCTGCTGCACCGCATCACGGGGCTGGACACGATGTCGGTCAACACGGCGCACCGCGAAGGGATCGTGGATATATCGGACACGTCCAATCCGGCTGGCCCGCACGGCAGCGTGGTCATTAATGCCCGCGCCCCCGATGGCGTGGTTGAGGGACTGGAATTACCCGCTCAACGCTTTGCGCTGGGTGTACAATGGCATCCAGAATTTTTCCTCGAACCCGGCAATCCCCATCTGGCGCTATTTGAAGCGCTGGTGGAAAGCACCACAACGCCGATCACAACATAGAAAGGTCAGGTTTCATCATGCGAACATTAACGGGGAATGCCCGACTGTGGCTGGTGCTGGCCGGACTGAATGGCGCGGTGGCGGTGGGCCTGGGCGCTTACGGCGCGCACGGTTTCGACGATGCACCGGAATACCTGGCGCGTAGCTTCAACACCGGCGTGCAGTACCACATGTGGCATGCATTGGCCCTCGTCGCCGTGGCATGGCTCGCCAATCACACGGATGGCTGGCTGGTCCGACTGGCGGGCATGGGCTTCATGGTCGGGATCGTGCTGTTTTGCGGCACGCTCTATATCTTCGGCGCCACGGGTAATCTGCCGCTCAGGGGTCCGGCCCCGGTGGGCGGGATCAGCCTGATGGCGGCATGGGTGCTGGTCGCCCTCGCCGCATGGCGTGGCAGGTAGAGTACCATGGACGGAACGAAAGCTCTGCGCCGGACGGTCTATGACACCCTTGAAGCCGGGCGCAAGGAAACGCCCCTTGAGCGACTGGCCGATCTGTCCCTGATGATCCTGATTGCGATCAACGTTGCAGCCGTGATCTTTGAATCCGTGCCATCCTATTCTGCCGCCTATGGCGATCTGTTCGCGATCATCGAAATCGTTTCGGTCGCGATCTTCACGGTTGAATATATCCTCAGGGTATGGTCCGCCACGGAACACCCGGGATTGAAATACCAACAGCCCGTCATGGGCCGTATCCGTTATATGCTAACCCCCATGGCGATGTTCGACCTGATCGTGATATTGCCGTTCTACCTGACATTTTTCTTTGCCCTTGATCTCAGGGTGCTCAGGATATTGCGGCTGTTCAGGGTGTTCCGCCTGACGCGCTATTCATCCGCCATGGGCTTGCTTATCCAGGTTCTAAAGGAAGAATCCGCCAACATTTCCGCCGCCCTGTTTGTTCTCATGATGCTGATTGTGCTGGCTGCCAGCATCACTTTTCTAGCCGAACACCAGGCCCAGCCTGTCGCCTTCGGCTCCATCCCGGCGGCGCTATGGTGGGCCATCGTTACCATGACCACCATCGGGTATGGCGACGTTGTGCCGGTGACCGTGACGGGCAAGGTCTGTGGCGCGGTGATCGGCATTATCAGTGTCGGCATGGTGGCCTTGCCAGCCGGTATTCTGGCGTCGGGCTTTAACACGGCACTGCATCGGCGCCGACAAAATTTTGAAAATTTTGTAGAAGATGCCCTGCTCGATGGCATCATCGACACCACCGAGCATATGAGCATCCGCGCCCGGAGCGAGGAACTGGGTCTCAGCGACGGCGAGGCTGCCTCCATCATGAAATCCACCCATGAACGGGCCCAGATCCGGTCGGGCTACTGCCCCCACTGCGGCAAGCTGATCCGCGGCAACCAGCAGGACCGCCTGAAACACCCACATCTGGAATAGCGCACAAAAAACAGCCGATCCCCGTTCCGGGACCGGCTGTATCGAAGATAACAAACGCCAGATTTAAGCGGCAGCACGAATGGCGGCGGCTTTGACGCTGTCGGTGACGTGGCCCTCGAACTCGGTAAAGTTCTTCTCAAACCGTTGCGTCAGATCACGGGCCTGGGCGTCATAGGCGCCCGTATCGGCCCAGGTGTTACGCGGGTTCAGTACCTCGCCGGGAACATCGGGACAGGCCTCTGGCACCAGGACTCCGAAGTTGGGGTCAGCGCGGAAGCCACCACTTTCCAGCCTGCCGTCGAGGGCCGCATTCACCATGGCGCGGGTATAGGCGATCTTCATGCGTTCACCCTCACCATAGCCGCCGCCGGACCAGCCGGTATTCACCAGCCAGCATTTGGCGCCGTGCTCGGCCATCTTGTCGCCCAGCAACTTGGCATAGACCGTTGGATGGCGCGGCATGAACGGTGCCCCGAAGCATGTTGAGAACGTCGCCGACGGCTCTTTCAATCCCCGCTCGGTACCGGCAACCTTGGCCGTATAACCGGACAGGAAGTGATACATCGCCTGGTCGGGCGTCAACTGGCTGATCGGCGGCAACACGCCGAAGGCGTCGCAGGTCAGCATGACGATATTTTTAGGATGCCCTGTCTGACCGGTCGGCGAGGCATTGGGAATCTGTGACATATCGTAGGAGACCCGGCCATTCTCGCTGTAGGTGGTGTCGAAAAAATCCAGCTCGCGGGTTTCGTCATGCATCATCACATTCTCGATGATCGAGCCGAAAGTCCGTGTGGTCTGGAAAATTTCCGGCTCGGCCTCCCGCGTCAGGTTGATGGTCTTGGCGTAGCATCCGCCTTCGAAGTTAAACACCCCGTCGGGGCCCCAGCCGTGTTCGTCATCACCGATCAGGGTGCGCGATGAATCTGCCGACAGGGTCGTCTTGCCAGTGCCGGACAGACCGAAGAAGATCGCGGCATCCCCACCGACGCCCACATTGGCGGAACAATGCATGGGCAGGACGTTCTGTGGTGGCAGCAGGAAGTTCATGACCGAGAAAATGGATTTCTTGATCTCGCCGGCATAGGCCGAACCGCCCACCAGAACCATCCGCTTGGCCAGATTGACTACGATGAAGGTGCCCGACGTGGTACCGTCCCGGTCGGGATCAGCTTCCAGACTCGGTGCCTGCAGAACGGTAAATTGTGGCTCAAAGCCGCCAAGCTCACTGTCGGCGGGTTGCACAAACATGTTGCGGGCAAAAAGATTGTGCCAGGCATTTTCTGTTACCACCCGGACCGGCAATCGGTACGCGGGGTTTGCTCCCGCATAGCAATCCTGAACGAACACATCGCGACCGCTCATATGACCCAGCATCTTTTCGTAAAGCTGTTCGAACTTCTCAGCCGTGATCGGGCGATTAACCTTGCCCCACCAGATGTCGTCCTTGGTGGCGTCATCCTCGACCACAAAGCGGTCATTGGGCGAGCGACCGGTATGGTGCCCGGTCAGCGTGACCAGAGCGCCGCCACGGGCCAACCGGCCTTCGCCACGGGCGATCGACAGCTCGTATAAACGCGATGCATCGAGATTCCAGTAAGCAGTCTTGATCCCTTTCAGGCCTTGTTTATCGAGCCCGAAAGAGCTCACTGCATGTCCAACGTCCTGCACAGTGTGCTCCTCAAAATATTTGCCATTTCAGGGCGTGCTTTTTTTGATTTAGTTTCCACGCCTGTGCCTGAACCATAGACAAGGGATTTTAGCCCTTCAAGCCTTCGTTTATGGCCAAAATGGGGGATACGGGGATAACACTGTGGAAAATTCCCCTGATCAGGATTGTCGTTCCGCCCGCGCCCGTTTTGCCAGACGGCTGAGAGTTTTACGGCAGTCGTCGGGACTGGTCACCGGTTGATCGAAGGAAAGCCGCGCAACCTGTGCGCCACGTCTGAGATCCATTCCCTCCGGATCGATCCCGGTCATGGCCCAACTGGTTCCGGCGCGACCCAGCAGGCCGTTGGCGCAGGCATCCAGCGCAGCGCCATGATCGTTGTTCATGTGCTCGATCACATCCCTCTCGCAACGGGCAATGGCGGCACAGGCATCCTTGTCCGTAAACAAGATGCGCCTGGCCGGCAGCCATCGGGCGCGGGCAAAACCGCCAACCCAGTGGGCACGCTCGACGGTCATTCTGTAGAACGCGAAATCGGCGAACCCGGCGTACAGTTGTGCCTGCGGGTGGCGGGCCAGAAAACGCTCAGCCAAACCCGCATCGGTTATTTTCCTGATTTTCCCGGACAGGGTCACACGGGGACCGGTCTGCGGATTGGCGCGCCGGGATGTCTCTTCAAACAACAGGGACGCCCGGGCGTCTTCCATCAGGTTCCGGGTGTGATCTGCCAGCGCGGAAAACAACATCAACGGGCTTGCGTCCATATCACACGCGACGGTGACGAGCGAAACATAAGGAAATCCGTCTTTGGCAGCAACGGCCGTGGCCAGCGATGCGGACCGCGCCCGCCGCACAATACCACGCGCCTGTTCCGCGCCTTCATCGGCGGTTTCCACCTTTTTTACCTGCTCTGCCTTTTTGGTCATAGGCGTCAGGTTTCCAGATGCTTCAATACCATATCACGGATCGTGACCAGGCCGACCGGCACGCGCTTTTCATCGATCACCAGCGCCCGTGTCAGGCGGAACCGGACCAACAGGCGAACCGCATAGCGGATATCCATGTCGGCAGCGATGCTCAACACCGGTTTCTGCATGATCTCATAGACATTGACCCGATCGGCAGAGCGGTCCTCCGCCATGACGCTTTTGGCCACGTCATAGACTTCCAGAAGTCCATATTCGTCATGCTCGTTGCGCCGTTCAACGACCAGAGAGCTGACACGATGTTCCCCCATGATCTTCATGGCGTCGGCAACCGTCGAAATCCCGGCGATGGTATGGACGCCTTTGCTCATGACGTCGCTGACGCTGATATACTTTTTCTCGTTCATATCGATTCCTCAATTTCCTGTATGATGACTTCTTCCTGAGACTTCAATCCGATGGCATCTTCGATTTCGATCTGAAATGCAACACCGGAGCCCGGCTCGTCTTCGAACCGCCCGGCTTTTGCAATGGTTTCCAGAATATCGCGGGCCCGGGTTGCAGCGACAATAAACAGAAGAAAATCACGCTGCGCGGACAACTCCAGCCCAAGGAATGTTTTTTCGGGCTTCAGGCCCTCACCCCTTACACTGGTAATGACCGTTGCGCCGGTTGCACCGGCAGCACGCGCCGCCGCCACAATATCGTCTGTTTTTTCGTCGGCAACCAACGCCACAATCAATTTTAAGTTCATGACACTTTTCCTTCGTCGGTTGGGTGTTGAAGTTTAGATGGTTCTTTTTCCGCCTTGTCCCGGCGGCGGTGTTGCAGTTTTTTCACAATGGCGGCGTAACCCAGAACGGAAATGATCGGGAATACGCTGGCAAAGGCAATCAGGCCGAAACCGTCAATCAACGGGCTACGGCCGGGAATGGTTGAAGCAAGCCCCAATCCCAACGCGGCGACAACGGGCACGGTGACCGTTGATGTGGTGACGCCGCCTGAATCATAGGCCAGAGGAATAATGGAGCGAGACGCCCAGAGGGTCTGAATAATAACAACGATATAACCCGCCATGATGTAGTAAGGCAGCGGTGTGCCGCTGACAATCCGGTAGGCCCCCACTGATACACCCACGGCAACGCCCAACGCCACGGCGAGACGCAATGCCAGGGCATCGAGAGCGCCGCCGGAAATTTCTTCCGCCTTCAGGGCAACCGCAATCAGCGATGGCTCCGCGATGGTCGTTGAAAACCCGATGGCGAAGGCGAAGATGTAGACCCACGTGTAGTCACGCCAGTCAACACTGATCGTGCCTTCGGTTGTCCCGATGAACGCTGGCGCGGTGAGTTGGCTGGCCATGATCTCCCCAATCGGGAACAGGGCCTCCTCCAGTCCCACCAGAAACAGGGTCAGGCCAACCAGAACATACACAAAACCGATGATGATACGTCTGGGATTGGGCAGCTGTCGCCGGATCACAACGACCTGGAAACCCACCAGAATGGCCACAATGGGCAAGACATCCAGCATCGTGGAGAGGCCGGTCCCAAGGATATGGTAAAGCATATCTGTGATGGCACCCATGTCAGTACACCATCCCGTAAATCATCACAAAAATCATCGGCGTCAGACTGGCGAAGGCAATCAGGCCAAATCCGTCCACCATGGGATTGCGGCCCCGGATGGCGCTGGCAAGCCCCACACCCAACGCGGTGACCAGTGGCACGGTAATGGTCGACGTGGTGACGCCACCTGAATCATAGGCAATGCCAATAATTTCATCCGGCGCAAACAGGGTGATAATGACCACAAGTACGTAGCCACCGATAATCATGTAATGAACCGGCCAACCTTTCAGGATACGAAACACCCCAATGACCAGAGCAAACCCCACCGACAGCGCCACTGTCATACGCAGGCCATAGGCATAATCATCTCGAGCGACAGCATCATCGGTAATGGCGCCGGCAGCACTGGCCACATCGGCGGCCTCCGCCGCGACGGCGATCAACGCGGGCTCAGCCACCGTGGTGCCGAACCCCAACAGGAAAGAAAATCCCAGCAATGCCGTCAGGCTACCCTTGCGGGCCAGTGCATCGGCCATGTTTTCGCCGATGGGAAACAACCCCATCTCCAACCCCTGGATGAACAGGGCCAAGCCCAGCACAACAAACAGCATACCGACAATGACATTGCCAAGATTAGGAAAGGGTTGTTGCAGAACAGCAATCTGGAAGAACGCAATGACCAGTACAATCGGTGCCAGGTCTCGTGCTGCATTCAGAAGTAAGCCGATGAAACCTCTGAGCGATTTGCCCATATCGTCCTGCCCGTAACCTGCGTGCGGCTGATCCGCCACACAATTCATCACAGTTCATCTATTCATTCATACATAATGGACAGAATTTTGCCAGCATCCCGGCAGCCGTATTAGGCGACCTGTCAGATGTTCCGTCAGGAATCCTCGAAACGGTTGTAGAAATATCCCGCCAAAGCTCCCAGCACGATCCAGAACAGTCCCACCGCCACCAGCGAGGTCACGGCAAACTGCGCCGCCATCTCGGCAGGAACGCCGGCACTCATATCTTCGAGCGCCAGATCCGGTGCGCCGACCACATGGGGGATCACAATGACCAGAGCACCTGCCAGCTTCCATAACCGATTCGGCGAAAACACAATCAACGCCAAGCCGACGGCACACCCGGCGGCGGCGAACGCCCACCACATCTGGCGCGCGTCAAGATCAGCCGCCATCATGCCTGGCAGTTCCGGTGGCAGCCCCAATGTCGGTGAAACATAGAGTGCGGCGAAGCCGCCCAGCCCCCATAACACTCCTTCATTCAGCCCCACATCCTTGCCCCGGAGAGCAAAGACAGCCGCAAGAATAAAGCCAAACCCGGTGCCCATGAGAATGGCTGTCAATAAGCTAAAGCCGTGACGTTCAAGCCCGCCCTCCGGCATCCATGCGTTTTCGTCATGGGAATGGCCATCCGCCCCGGCATCGGCGTCATCATGAGAATGTTGATCCATCGCCATACCACCGCCGTTTTCAACCATTTCGGCATGCATGATCAGGGGGGTGGTGGTGATCATTTGCAGACCCCACATGAAAATACCCGCCAGCACACCCGCAGCGAGAGCCGTCATGACAATTCGTCTGAACATGGTCAATCCTCCAATAACAAATCACTCTATGGCGCATACCGCAGACCGATATCCGGACACACCCGATCAGACATCAGCCCGAAGGCCGATGTGCCTGATCGTTTATTATTTCTCTGCAAAAGCGGGTAGCGGGCAGATTTAGTGGCAGGGCAACGCAAAAGCGTGGCGGCCGTCGTGTGCAGCGTTATGAATTTCGGCCGGTTGGGCAAAACCCACCCCCCAGACGACGAAAACGCCGAATACCAGGGCAAATGCCGCGGGCATAACCCGTGAAGAAACATCCTGAAGGATAGCGGTACGAAAATTTGAAGTCTTGGCAGTCATGTGATTCGGTTCCAAACCTTGATCAATACGTGGACCCAATATCACCGCCGTCGGATTATTCCGGCCCCTGGACACCCCGTCCATTGGGCTGACGATGACACTTGACGGCAGGTCTCCTGGCTCACGGGTCTCTGCTTCATCCTGCCTTCCCGGATTATCCAGTTGCCTGGCGTCCCAGTGGCTTTTGTCGGATGAAACTCTCCGCTTACAGTTGCGGGGGCAGCCACGGATCCGGATCCCCGATGGGGTCAATCCTTCCCGTGTTCCCTTTTAATCCCCGGGCTTTATCGCCCATCGCGGGGAACCATCAGGGTGACTATAATCAGTGATTTTTCCCCGGGTCAATGCAATCTGTGTAAACAAGGCTATATTTCTGCCACAATGACGTGGTGAAACGGATGAATACCCATCCGTGGACCGAACCGTTGTGAAAGAGGAACAGTTATATGGCCAGCAGGATTGCCCTTGTTGATGATGACCGGAATATCCTGACATCCGTTACGATGGCGCTGGAAGCCGAAGGGTATGACGTGGTTAGCTATAATGATGGCGAGGAGGCCCTCGCCGGTATCGGAAATACGCCGGTCGATCTGGCCGTGCTGGACATCAAGATGCCGCGCATGGACGGCATGGAACTGCTGAAAAGACTGCGCACCACCAACGAATTGCCGGTCATCTTCCTGACGTCAAAGGACGACGAAATCGACGAGATGCTGGGCCTCCGCATGGGGGCAGACGATTATATCACCAAACCCTTCTCTCAACGACTGCTGATTGAACGTATCCGCGCCGTCCTGCGTCGAAAAACCATCAAGGAGACCGATCCCGAAAGCAAGGATGTGGTGCGCCGCGGCGATCTGCTGCTCGACCCGTCGCGCCATATGTGCACGTGGAAAGGCAATCAGGTAAACCTGACCGTGACAGAATTTCTGCTGTTGGAGGTGCTGGCCCGTCGACCGGGGCATGTCAAAAACCGGGACCAGCTGATTGACGCGGCTTATGGCGAACATATCTATGTTGATGACCGCACGATCGACAGCCACATCAAGCGCCTTCGCCGAAAGTTCAAACAGATCGATAGCGATTTTTCGGAAATTGAAACGCTTTATGGCGTAGGCTATCGATACCGTACCCCATGAGATGCCTGATCACCGCCGGTCGTTTGTCATCGGCATCTCCATAGGGCGATGATAACCACGGCAAGGCGTCATGGCACCAGATGATACAAAGTTCCTGAAAGCGTCTGATATGGATGCTGATCAAAACCATCCGTCGGGCAAAAGTGAGCCCGCACGGAGCGTGGCGCGATGTCGGGCTGCCAATGGATTTTCCCCCATCACCCGCCGGATCCTGGCCATCAATGTTCTGGCATTGGCTATTCTTGTCGCCGGTCTGCTGTATCTGGGCGGCTACCGCCAACAACTGGTTGATACGGAACTGGGGAACCTGCGCACCCAGGCAGAGATGTTCGCCGCCGCGCTGGGTGAAGGTGCCGTCGGTGGAAACACGCCCTTCGGCCAGGAGCTGGTGCGTGAAACGGCAAACAGGATTGTTCTTCGCATGGTGGAAAGCACCGATCTTCGGGCGCGGTTGTTCAGGCTCGACGGAACCATGGTCGCAGACAGTCGGAAACTGCTGAAGGCCGGACGGGAGGTCGAGGTTGAAGTCCTGCCACCACCGGAGACCAATAGCGGCATCATGCGGGAGTTTTTCGATATTTATGACCGCCTCGTGCGTTGGTTGCCCGGTCAAGGTTTACCGCCGATGTATACGGAACGCCCCCAACAGCACGCCCGGCATTATCCTGAGATTCTGGAAGCCTTTGACGGCGACACCGTTTATGCCGTGCGGTCGCTTGATCTCGATCACCTGATCATAACGGTTGCCGTGCCGATACAGCGCTATAAACAGGTTGTCGGTGCCCTGTTGATTTCCGAAACATCACATAAGATCGATGACACCCTGCTGGATGTGCGCCTCGATATTCTGAAAATCTTTTTGGTATCCCTCTCCATCACCATCTTGCTGTCCATTTATCTGGCAGGCACCATCGCACGGCCAATTCGCCGTCTCGCCATGGCGGCTGATCGTGTCGGCCGCTCCCTCAATCGCCAGGATCAACTCCCCGCCATGGAAAGTCGGGATGACGAGATCGGCGATCTGGCCTGCACGCTCCGGGACATGACGGATGCCTTATGGGGCCGGATGGATGCCATCGAACGGTTCGCGGCTGATGTCAGCCATGAAATCAAGAACCCGCTGACATCTTTGAAGAGTGCGGTTGAAACAGCGGCGAGGGTCAAGGAGCCAGATCAGCAGCGTAAGCTGCTTTCCATCATTCAGGAAGATGTTGAGCGCCTTGACCGACTGATAACCGATATTTCCAACGCATCCCGACTGGATGCCGAATTGTCACGGGCAGAACTCTCCACCATAGACATCGGGCTAATGCTGGAGACGCTGGTCGATGTCCATACGTCAACCGCGAGACCGCGCACGCCGCGTATTGTCTTGGAAACAACATCGGATGGCCCGTTCACCGTTCCCGGCATGGAAGATAGACTGGTACAGGTGCTCAGGAATCTTATGGGGAACGCCGTGAGTTTCAGCCCCCCCGACGGCACCATAACCATAGCGGTCCGACGCGAGCAACCAGACAAGCAAACGAAAAACATTGCTGTAACGATAAGCGATGAAGGCCCTGGCATTCCCCCCGGCAAGGAGCAGGCTATCTTTAACAGATTTTATTCCGAGCGACCGGAGGGTGAAAAATTCGGCACTCATTCGGGTCTGGGGCTGAGCATTTCGGAACAGATCATCGATGCCCACAATGGCACCCTGAAGGCAGAAAACAGGTACGGCTCAGGCGGCGCCATTATCGGTGCACGCTTCACGGTGAGCCTGCCTGCCAGCATCTGACACCAGCATCGTATCTGAGGCGAGCCCGATGATGGTTGCCGATCAGAGTTGACTATCGCCTGTGTCAGCGCCACCCTGCCGCCACTTCGAGAGTATTCCTGTGGGAACGCATCAGTAGGATTATTGTTGTGCAGATTCATGCCACAGTTGTCAGTATAAATGGAAATGGTGTCGTTTTACGGGGCCCGTCGGGTGGTGGAAAATCCGATCTGGCGCTGCGCCTGATCGGCGGTGGTGCTGTTCTGGTAGCCGATGACCGCTGTGATATTATGGAAATCGGTAACGCCGTTGTTGCTTCTGCCCCGGCGGAGATTGCCGGTATGCTTGAAGTCCGGGGATTAGGCATTTTTCGCCTCGACTGTCTGGCTTCCGTCCCCGTTGCATTGGTGTGCGAGCTGTCAAATGACGATGATATTGAAAGATTACCTGCGCCTTCCCACTGTACTGATTTGTGCAAAAACACGCGAAAGGCCATCCCCTCCATTCGTCTGGCACCTTTCGAGGCATCGGCCCCGGACAAAGTCCGCATGGCGCTGCGCCATGCTATCGGCGAGCTGGAATCAGTCTCATGACATCAGGCAATGACACGAAAACCCGCACCGTTATCTTTGTCACCGGCATGTCCGGGGCCGGCAAATCAACGGCGCTCCATGTGCTTGAGGACTATGGCTTCGAGGCCGTGGATAACCTGCCGGTATCGTTGTTGAGCAATCTGGTCCTGTCCGGGGCCGATGGCGAACCCGTCGCCATCGGCGTCGATGTGCGGACCCGTGATTTTAGTGCCGGACACCTTATCGGTGAAATCGACCGTCTGAGGAACGCGCCCGGGCTGGATGTGACCCTGCTGTTTCTCGATTGTGCAGATAGTGAACTGGAAAATCGCTTCAAGACCACGCGGCGGCGTCATCCACTGGCCCATGATCGCAAAGTCATGGATGGCATTGAACAGGAACGGGGCCTCGTCCTCCCCCTGAAAAAAGCCGCCACCATGGTGATCGACACCACGGAAAAGAGCGTCGCCGAGCTTCGCAAGCTCATGGATACCCAATTCAGCGATGTTCAGGATGTGGGCCTGGCGCTGTTCGTGACGTCTTTTTCATATGCCCACGGCGTGCCGCGCGAAGCCGATCTGGTGTTTGATGTGCGGTTCCTGAAAAACCCCCATTATGAAGAGGCCTTGCAGCCCCTGTCGGGACGAGATGCGGCGGTCGGCGCCTACATTGGGACCGACCCCGGTTTTGCGGACTTTCTGGGTAATCTAAAGGCGTTGTTGGCACCCTTGTTGCCGCGCTATGCGGAAGAAGGGAAAAGCTATCTGACCATCGCTGTCGGGTGTACCGGTGGCAGGCATCGTTCGGTTTTTATCGCCGAGCAGCTATCGCATTGGCTGGAGGAACAAGGAAAAGCGGTGCATATTATGCACAGGGATATAGAACGTGATTAAGACCTCGAACTGTAACAGGGGCTTGGAAAAGACGGGAAAATAGTCTGAAATCCCGAATAATCTTATAATATAATGGCCCGGGTAACTTCCGGTACCATTCCGGGTTTGCGCGCGGGCATATGATTGACGCCCCAGAGAGAAGGACAGAAAGAACATGATCGGATTGGTCCTGGTTACCCATGGACGTCTGGCGACAGAAATGATCGGCGCCCTTGAGCATGTCGTCGGGCCGCAGGAGAACGTCAACGCCGTCTGCATCGGCCCTGACGATGATATGGAACGTCGGCGGGCCGATATTCTCGACAACATCGAAAAGGCCGATACCGGCAGCGGCGTTATTCTGCTGACGGATATGTTCGGCGGCACGCCGTCCAATCTGGCTATCTCTGTCATGGAAAAAGCCAACGTTGAGGTCATCGCCGGGGTCAACCTGCCCATGCTGATCAAGCTGGCGAGTGTCCGCAACACAGATACCCTTGAAGGTGCCGCCCAGCAGGCGCAGGACGCCGGGCGTAAATATATCAACATTGCCTCCCAACTGCTCAAGGATGACAATTCGTGACCGGTGAGCCCGTTATCGCGGACACGGCCCCACATTGCACCGTCACCATTGTGAACAGTCGCGGCCTGCACGCCCGCGCCGCGGCTAAATTTGTGCAGACGGCTACCGGCTTCGATGCTGCCATCGGGGTCACCCGCAATGGCCAGACAGTATCGGGCATTTCCATTATGGGCCTGATGATGCTGGCGGCGTCCCCCGGTTCCGAAATCCATATTGCCGCCGATGGCGTCGACGCCGACGCCGCATTGGCCGCTCTGAAATCTCTGGTCGAAGCAGGATTCGACGAGGAAGACTAGATGGCAAAGAAAATCAAACCGGCTAAACCCTCGGCCACAACACCCGTCCGGCTGGAACAATCATTCCGGGGACTTGGGGTATCGCCGGGGGTCGCCGTCGGGCCGGCCTATGTGCGCGAGCATGGCGCGCTTGATGTCTCCGATCATCTTATCGCACCGGGCGATGTAACTAAGGAATGTGATCGGCTGGAAAAGGCCGTGGAACGCGCCCGGCGCCAGATGGGGCGGTTGCGCGCCAAAACAAAGAACATGCCTGCTACGGCGGCCGATGAACTCAGCTTCCTGGTCGATGCCTACGAACAGATGCTCAAGGATTCGCGCCTGATCCGGGGGGCCGAGCGTCGCATCACCGAACAGCACATGAACGCAGAAGCCGCCGTGCAAGCTGAAATTGGCGACATCGCATCCGCCTTTGCCGCCATGGACGATGCCTACATCGCGTCACGGATTGATGACATCCGCGAAGTTGGTCGACGCCTCATTCTCAACCTGACGCAAACGCCGGTGAAGCCCTTCGCCACCGTGCCGCCCGGTAGCATTGTCATTGCCGACGAACTGACCCCGGCGGACACCGCACAACTGAACCCCGAGCGCGTTGCCGGAGCCGCCGCCGTTCTCGGAGGCGCGCAAGGCCACACCGCGATCATGGCCCGCGCACTGGGCATTCCCATGGTGCTGGGCGTTCCCGATCTGCTGCACAAGGTCAAACACGGTGACACCGTGCTGATCGATGGAACCGTGGGGCGTGTCGTTCTCAATCCGGAGAAGGCATCGCTGGAACTTGCCGCCCGTCAGCAGAAAGAATATCAGCGCCAGGCCGCGCGGTTGTCGCAGATGCGCGACCTGCCGGCGATCACCCGCGATGATGCCCCCATGATATTACAGGCCAATGTGGAGCTTCCCATTGAAATGACCATGGTGCGCGAAGCGGGTGCCGCAGGCGTCGGCCTGCTCAGGACCGAGTTCATGTTCATGAACCGCGATGATGTTCCCGGCGAGGAAGAACAGTATGAACAATTCCGGGAAATCATCACCGCCGCCAACGGCCCGGTTACCATTCGCACCCTCGATATCGGTGGCGAAAAGCCCGCCCGGTGCCTGATGCGGGGCATGGACGAAAAGGCCACATCGGCATTGGGGCTGCGCGGTATCCGGCTGTCCCTGACCATGCCCAGCGTGCTGGAGGCCCAGTTCCGCGCCATTTTGCGCGCCGCCTGCCATGGCGATATCCGCATCATGCTGCCCATGATCTCCACGGTGAGCGAAATGCGACAGGCCCGTACATTGCTGAAAAAAGCCGCTACCACCCTGAAGCGGCGCAAGGCGAAGCTACCCGATCCCATGCCACCATTGGGCTGTATGATCGAAGTACCGGGAGCCGCACTGGCCGCTGACGCCCTGGCTCTGGTTTCGGATTTTTTTGCCATCGGCTCCAATGATCTGACCATGTATACGCTGGCGGTGGACCGGGGGAATGAATATGTCGCCGACCTGTTCGACCCGCTGCACCCGGCGGTGCTGCGGCTGATCCAGTTTTCCGCCGAGGCCGCCCACCGCAGGGGCATCCCCGTCAGCATCTGTGGCGAAATGGCCGGCGACCCGCGCTACACGGTCTTGTTGCTGGGGCTGGGTTTCACGGAGCTTTCCATGACGGCGCTGAACATTCCCCGCGTCAAACAAAGGATCCGCAACCTCGATCTGTCCGCCGCCATTCGGCGCGCCGGCCAGATCATGGATCAGGTTGACCCGGGCCGCATCGCGGCCCTGCTCGATGATTTCAACGGTTAGGGAAACGGCTGGTTTTTTTGCCGCCAAGGCGTTTACCCCCGGCCCTGTTCATGATAGGTAGCCCGCACGAATTTCCGGCGCTACTGCGCCCCGTTTTTATCTGTTTGGAGACTTGCCCCCATGAGCACCACCGAAGATTATATAGTAGCCGATATGTCACTGGTCGATTTCGGCAACAAGGAAATCGATTTGGCAGAAACAGAAATGCCCGGTCTGATGTCCACACGCGAGGAATTCGGCAAGTCACAGCCGCTGAAAGGCGCGCGGATCGCCGGTTCCCTGCACATGACCATCCAGACCGCCGTGCTGATCCAGACCCTCGAAGCACTGGGCGCGGACGTGCGCTGGGCATCGTGCAACATCTATTCGACCCAGGATCACGCCGCCGCCGCCATCGCAGCAACCGGCACCCCGGTGTTCGCCACCAAGGGCGAAACCCTGGAAGAATACTGGGATTATGCCCACCGCATTTTTGAATGGGCCGATGGCGGCACGCCCAACATGATCCTTGATGATGGCGGTGACGCCACCATGCTGATCTATCTCGGTGCCAAGGCGGAAACCGATCTCTCGGTTCTCGATAATCCGGGCAGCGAGGAAGCCGAGGTCATGTTCGCCTCCATCAAGGCGCGACTGAAGACCGACGCCACCTTCTATTCCCGCAACCTGGCGGCGATCAAGGGTGTCACGGAAGAAACCACCACCGGCGTCCATCGTCTGTATGAAATGGAACGGGATGGTTCCCTGCCGTTCCCGGCGATCAACGTCAACGACAGTGTCACCAAGTCCAAGTTCGACAACAAGTACGGTTGCCGCGAAAGTCTGGTCGACGCCATCCGGCGTGCTACCGACGTGATGATGGCCGGCAAAGTGGGTGTGGTCTGCGGTTACGGCGATGTGGGCAAAGGTTCCGCCGACAGCCTGCGTAACGCCGGGTGCCGGGTGCTGGTCACCGAGGTCGATCCGATCTGCGCGCTTCAGGCCTGCATGGAAGGCTTCGAGGTTGTGACCATGGAACAGGCCGCGCCGCGCGGCGATATTTTCGTTACCACCACCGGCAACGTGGACGTGATCACCGTCGATCACATGCGCAACATGAAAGACCGGGCCATTGTCTGCAACATCGGCCACTTCGATTCGGAAATTCAGATTGCCGCCCTCAAGAACCACAAATGGACCAACATCAAGCCACAGGTTGACGAGATCGAATTCCCCGATGGCAAGCGCATCATCTTGCTGGCCGAAGGTCGTTTGGTGAACCTGGGTTGCGCCACCGGCCACCCCAGCTTCGTGATGAGCGCTTCATTCACCAACCAGACGCTGGCGCAGATCGAGTTGTTCAACAACAACGCCGACGGCAAGTACGAAAACAAGGTCTACGTGCTGCCCAAGCATCTCGATGAGAAGGTCGCCACCCTGCATTTGGGCAAGCTGAACGCCAGCCTGTCGAAGCTTAATCAGGAACAGGCCGACTACATCGGCGTTACCGTCGATGGCCCGTTCAAGCCGGAAAGCTATCGTTACTGATTGGCGCAAGCCTTACAGAACTCAAAAAGGGCAGCCTGACGGCTGCCCTTTTTTTTTACGGTGCGCTCAACCAGTCACCGGGTTTGCCGGTTTCCGGCCTGAAATAGGCGATCATGCGGCCATCCGGCCCGGCTTTAGCTTCCGATGCCCACGGTGCCATGCCATGCAGGGCGAGGCGGTGAACCAGATAGGCTTCACCGGGCCGGGCCGCGACGATCACTCGGGCGCATGTCGAAAAGACCTCCCGCCGGGCGGCATGATAGACGTCCGTGATATCGATGGTCGCCCACTCAGCCGGATCAATCCCGGTAAAAACCGTCTCGAAGGCATCGCGCATAATGTGGTGCGAGCCCTCCCACACCACCAGCGGCGCGGCATCGGGGCTGGCTGTGGCCAGGGGGAGGCCCAGAATAAACCCGTGATGCTCAAGCAGGAACCGCCTGCGGTCCGGACCCACATGGCGCAGGCCGTCCACATGGGCTGCGTCGCGGTCACGGCGATAAGCGAAATTGGCATCGGACTCAGCCTCCATGGGCTTCGGATAACCGGGATAACAGATGGATACCTGCGCCCGGTCCCATTCGAACCCATTTGCAGAACCAGTGGCAAACCCGGTGCCATCACCGGTGGCAAAACCGGTGAGCCCCAGTTCCTGATGGATGAAATTCACCGCCTGTCCAGCCAAGGGCGGACCATCACCGAGAGCACCCCTACTGTCATTCGGCAGCGCGTTGACCCCGACAAACCATGTTCCCTGACACCGGTGCCATTCGGCGTTTTCAGGTGCCGTCACCGCCAGACGCGCCGCCGGCAGGGCGTGCGTAACCCACTCGGCCAGCGCCGGGTCATGGGGAAACCGGCACCAGCCGGTGTCAAAAAAAACCTGTTTCATCGCCTGTTTCATCTGGCGATCCTACCATAGGAAAATCCCCTCAGAGAACACCCCTTGCCGCCGCCAACTGAGGTTTCTATGATTCAGGTTCGATTCGCGATTATCGCGAAGCTGTTTATTGGCCATCACATGTGATGACGATAATGGGGTGACGGCATTGGCCTTCCTGTCCTGGCGATCAAAACAGAGTGCGGCGCAGGCGGTCGATGACCCGGCCCCGGATCATACCCCTGTCGACACACTTGGCGCGGAATCAGGAGACTCCTCTGAAGAATCGGCCGAAGACGCCCGGCTTTGCATGATCCTCGACGCCATCCCCATTCCGGTATGGCTGCGCGATCCGGAACTGGCACTTGCTTATACCAATGAAGCGGCACGGAACGGCGGTGATATGGCCGCAGAACGTGGTGCCGAGATTGCCGCCCGCGCCCAATCCGACGGCCATGCCCATACGGAACGCCAGATGCTGGAAGCCGATGGCAAGCGACGGATCATGGATATAACCGAAGCCCCCCTGATCAAGGGCGGCGGCCAAGGTAACGGCCAAGGTAGCGGTCAGCGTGCCGGCACCATCGGGTTTGCCGTGGAGCACGAAGCCCCACATACGGACGGGCTGGTCGATGAACTTGAAAACACCCTGATGCGCGAGCGCGCCCTCTTTGGGCATATGCTGGAAACACTGGACAGTGGTGTCGCCATCTTTGGCCCGGACCGGCATCTCGAAACCTTCAATGCGGCCTATGCCAGATTATGGGGACTGTCGGAAGACTGGTTGGCGGAACACCCTACCCTGACGCAGGTTCTGGAAAAACTCCGTGATGAACGACGGATCACCGAAGTTTCTGATTTCCGCACCTACCGGGCCGAGGAAAACAGCCTGTTCGACACCTTGCAGGAACCGCGCGAACGAATGATGCACCTGCCTGATGGGCGAACGGTTCGCGACCGGGTCACCCCCGCCGGGCACGGCGGATTGATGCATGTCTACGACAACATGACCGATACGCTCTCCCTGCAACGGTCCAACAAGACTCTGGACGCAGTGCAACGCCATACCATTGATAATCTACAGGAAGCCGTTGCCGTTTTCGGCGGCGATGGCCGTCTGGAGCTTCACAATGCGGCGTTTGCCAGGCTGTGGGATCTATCGCTATCTGATGAAGACCCCCAACCGCGCCTGTCCGAGATCGTCGAGCGCATGCGCGAACCCGGCGAAGACGATGGGGCATGGATGGAACGCCGTTCAGGCATCCTCTCATCGCTGACCCAACGCCGCGAACACAAGGCCCGGTATCGCCGGGCAGACGGACAGGTCCTTGATGTCGCTTGCGTGCCGTTGCCCGACGGGGCTGTGCTGGCCAGCTATCTGGATGTAACGGAAGAAGCCGAGGTGGAGGCGGCGCTCCGCGCCCGCACCGAGATGCTGGAGGAAACCGACCGGCTCAAATCCAAGTTCATTGCCGATATTTCCTACGAAGTCCGCACGCCGTTGACCACCATCACCGGGTTCTCACAAATTCTCGATGCCGGATATTTCGGCGAACTGACACCACGCCAGCAGGAATATGTGCATGGCATACAGGAAACTGCTGACGGCCTGATGACCGTGGTTGCCGATATTCTGGAACTGGCCGCCATTGAAAGCGGCACGGCAGCGCTGGATAAGGACGCCATTGACTTGCATGCCCTGCTCGCCCAATCCATGGCGCTGATCACCGAACGCGCGCGCCATAAGGAACTTTACCTGAATTTTGATGTGCCGACGGCGCTGGGGTGGCTCTCTGCTGATGGCCGCCGACTCAAACAGGTTGTCTTCAACCTGCTGTCCAATGCGGTACGCTTCACCCCCGCAAGGGGCGGCGTGCGGCTGTCGGCATCACGCAATGATGACGGCGTCACCATAGCCGTCACGGACAACGGCGTTGGCATCCCGCAGGCCGATATTGACCGGGTCTTCCAGAAGTTTGCCAAAGGTGACCAGCCGGATGGAGAAACCGATGGCGCGGGTCTCGGGCTCGCCATGGTAAAAAGCTTTATCGAATTACACGGTGGCACCGTCACCATTAAATCGTCGCCCAACCGGGGCACCACGGTCACCTGTTACCTGCCCGCCACCGGCACGGAAGGCGGCGACGCACGGGACGCCTTCCAGTTATGAGGAACACTTATGAGTAGTACGGGTGCCTTTCCCGACCTGAAAACTCTTGTTGCGATCAAGGATTTGATCGACGAGGTGGCAAAGATTGAAGCTGATCTGACGGACAATGAACGCGCCCTGTTCCACGAACTGCGCGATAAACATGCCAGCGAAGTCGCTATCGGGTTCGATGACAAGGTGTTGCTGGAAGTCATGCTACGCAACATCACCGTCAGGCGCGATACGGGCATGGCCAGCTAACAAGCTGACTCTGTTGACTGATTCCAAAAAATCTTTCCGATCAAAATTAACGCTGCACAACGGCGTGCTCATGCAATAAAAAAACGACCTACCCCAAATGGACTATTGTTGCTAAAACCATTAGCTTCAACACTGTCGTCGCACTCGGGGATAACCGGGGCGATAAATATTAAAGGGAGGATTATTGAGCCATGTTAAAAACAACAGGTACGTTAGCAATCGGAATTTCGCTGGCGTTGGGGATGATGGCATCTCCGGCAAACGCAGAAGAAAGCATCACATTTTCATCCTGGGGCGGTTCTTTTCAGGAAGCGGAGCGCAAGGCGTTTCTCGATCCTGCTGAAAAAGCCCTTGGCATCACGATCAAGGAAGACACGCTGAATGGTCTTGCCGATCTGCGTGCGCAGGTCCAATCGGGTTCACCACAGTGGGATATCGCCGAACTTGGCTCCAACTCCTGCGCCCAGGCTGTCGCTGAAGGCATCGTCGAGCCGCTTGATTACAACGTGATCAACACCGATGGCATCGACAAAGCCGTTATCGGCGAAAACTGGATCGGCATCATCTATTACGCCACGGTTATGGGCTGGAACACCAACACCTATGGCAACAATCCGCCGAAAGACTGGGCTGACTTCTTTAACACAGACAAGTTCCCCGGCACCCGCTCCATGTACGCCAAGCCTTACTACAATCTTGAGGCCGCCCTGTTGGCCGATGGCGTAGACCCGAAAAACCTGTATCCGCTGGATGTGGAACGCGCCTTCGAGTTGATGGAAAAAATCAAGCCCCATGTGTCCGTCTGGTGGAAATCCGGTGCGCAGTCTGCCCAGCTCGTCAAGGATGGCGAAGTTGACATGCTGAACGTCTGGAATGGCCGTATCGGCAACGCCATGAAGGACGGCGCAAAAGGCGATTACACCTTCAATGGCGCCCTGCTTGATTATGACTGTCTGGTGATACCGAAAGGCGCCAAGAACGTTGAATTGGCCATGAAAGCCATCAACGAATTCATGAAGCCGGAAAACCAGGCCGAACTGCCGTTCCATATTGATTATGGTCCGGTCAACGCCAAAGCCTTTGATGTTCCAAACAAGATCACCCCCGAGATGGCAAAGAAGCTGCCTTCAGCGCCTGAAAACGCATCACGTTCCGTGGTCTTTAGTGCAACATATTGGGTCGGCCGGATGAACGAACTGCAAGAGCGGTTCGACCTGTTCATCCAGGAATAATCCTGACAGTGGCTCAATCCCCCCCGTCGCCTGCTTGAGCAGGCGGCGGGGGGTGGCTGTCTGTATTTGTCCATTTGACTTGATTTCCGGCTCCGGAATGGTTGTTAGGCTGTCATGCAAGATATGAAAAATGTTTCGATCCCGATGACGATCCGTAATGTCACGAAGCTCTATGGCGATTTCAAAGCCCTCGATGATGTTTCGCTTGATGTTGCCTCGGGTGAGTTTGTAACCCTTCTGGGGCCCTCGGGTTCGGGCAAGACAACCTTGCTGATGATCCTTGCAGGGTTTGTTCGCCCCAATAGCGGTAGCGTTAAATTTGACCAAGATGAAGTGATCCTGGCTCCGCCACATAAACGTGATGTCGGCATGGTGTTCCAGAACTATGCCCTGTTTCCCCACATGAACGTGTTCCAGAACGTGGCCTATCCGCTTAAATTGCGCAAAATCGGCGGTAAGGAACAGCATGAGCGCGTGATGAACGCCCTTGATCTTGTCGAACTCGGTGATTACGGCGACCGTCGGGTTGATCAGCTCTCCGGCGGACAGAAACAGCGCGTCGCCCTGGCCCGGGCGATTGTTTTCGAGCCCCGCGTGCTGCTGATGGACGAGCCGCTTTCCGCGCTCGATAAAAAATTACGCGAACAGATGCAAATTGAAATCCGTCACATGCATGAACGCCTTGGCATGACCACGGTCTACGTGACC
>FLOH01000906.1_pt1 | contig 51702 bp, 48 predicted proteins | sample 756751 | NCBI WGS metagenome assembly FLOH01 (sample SAMEA4026879, study PRJEB14308) | marine metagenome | biome: coastal water; material: water | depth 74 m | reverse complement strand
ATCGGGTATCTTTGCGGGCATCGACGAAACCGGCGCCCTGATGCTACGTCAGGGTCAAGACACCCGGATCATTACCGTTGGGGATGTCTTCTTCCCCGACACAGCGCCCTGATAGTTACACGGCCTGACACTCACACGGACATTTATTATGTTACTCGCCATCAATGCCAATAACACCAATGTCAAGTTCGCCGTCTATGATGGCCACACTGTCATTGGCCAATGGCGGATATCCACGGACCCGGCACGGACCGCCGACGAATATGCCGTGTGGCTGACGCATCTTATGACCCTGAAAAAACTGACGCCGAAAGATATATCGGACGCCATTGTTGCTATCGTGGTTCCCCAGGCGTTGTTTGAGATCAAGGTTCTTTGTCGCACATATTTCGACTGTGACCCCTGGGTTATTGGCGAAGGCGGCACAGACCTGGGCATCGATGTTCTGATTGATCGCCCAGAAGAAGCCGGGGCAGACAGGCTGGTCAATGCCGTTGCCGGGCATACGCTCTACGGTGGGCCGTTGATCGTCGTCGATTTCGGCACCGGGACAACCTTTGACATCGTCGATGAAAATGGCAGCTATATTGGCGGTGTCATCGCGCCAGGTATCAACCTGAGTGTGGAAGCATTACACATCGCAGCGGCCAAACTTCCCAGGATTGCCATAGAACGTCCAACGAACGTGATCGGTAAAAGCACCGTCGAAGCCATGAAGTCGGGCGTCTATTGGGGATATGTCGGTCTTATTGAAGGATTGATCACACGCATCCGTTCCGAACATGGGCGCGCTGATATGAAAGTTCTCGTAACCGGTGGCCTGGCACCGTTGTTCGCCGGGGCGACCGAAATCTTTGATGAGGTCGACCCTGACCTGACCATGAAGGGCCTTTTAATCATCCATCATCGCAATACGACATCGGAAGACACGTGAACAAAGAAAAAACTAACGACCTGCTTTTCCTGCCCCTCGGCGGCGCCGGTGAAATTGGCATGAATCTCAATCTCTATGGCTATGGATCACCAGATGATGCTCAATGGATCATGGTTGATCTCGGCGTCACTTTTGCCGACCCATCCATGCCGGCCGTGGATGTTATCCTTCCCGATCCGGAATTTATAGTCGAACGACGGGACTCCCTGATTGCCATCGTCCTGACACATGCCCATGAAGATCATCTGGGCGCGGTACAGTACTTATGGCCCCGGCTTAAATGCCCGATCTACGCAACGCCATTTACGGCTGCTGTTCTGCGTCGCAAGTTATCTGAAGTGAGCTGGGCGAAGGAAGTTGAAATCCATGTTATGCCTTTGGGTTCCACATTCACTCTTGGCCCGTTTGAGCTGGAACTGGTAACCCTGACCCATTCCATTCCGGAACCTAACGCCATCGCGATCCGTACCGATCATGGGGTTGTGCTGCACACTGGTGACTGGAAGTTTGATCCCGATCCCGTGGTTGGCGATGTCCCGGATGCAAAGCGCCTGCGAGAACTTGGCGATGAGGGTATCTTGGCCATGGTCTGTGATTCGACCAATGTATTCACACCAGGTGATTCCGGCTCGGAAGGCGCCTTGCGTGAGTCCCTTTCCAGAATTATCGGCAATTGCAAAAACCGGGTCGCCGTTGCCTGTTTTGCGTCCAATATCGCACGATTGCAGACCGTAGCCGAAGCCGCGCGTGATAATGGCCGGGACGTGGTTCTGGCCGGCCGCTCGCTTCACCGCATGGTTGATGCCGCCAAGGAAACCGGATACCTGTCCAAGGATCTGGTGTTTTTGACAGAAGATGACGCGGGGTATTTGCCCAAGGAACGCTGCCTGATCATCTGTACCGGATCACAAGGAGAGCCCCGCGCCGCCCTGTCGCGGATCGCCAGTGAGGAGCACCAGCGTGTTACATTGAGTTCCGGTGACACGGTGATTTTCTCATCGAGGGTTATTCCCGGAAATGAAGTGTCCATTTCACGCCTGCAAAACCAGTTGGCCTCGCGCAACATCCATATCATCACCTGGAAAGATGATTTCGTTCATGTGTCCGGCCATCCTGCCCGAGATGAGTTGATTGAAATGTACCAGCTGGCGAATCCCAAAATCGCCATTCCGGTGCATGGAGAAACCCGCCACATGATCGAACACGCGAGCCTTGCCCGCGAGTGCCAGGTGCCGGAAGCCATTGTCATTGAAAATGGTGACATGGTGAGAATATCCATCGGGCACACCGAGATCGTGAAGCGTGTTGTGTCCGGGCGGCTGGCGCTGGAAGGAAACCGGCTTGTGTCCCTCGATGGTGAGCTGGTTCGCAAACGCCGACAAGGGCTTTATAACGGGTTTATCGTGGCAACCGTCGTTCTGAATAAACGCGGTGAACTGGAAGATGACCCACAGATTTCAGCCATTGGGCTGCTTGAAATTGGTGAGACGGAGTTGGAAGATGCCGTGCACAATGTCATTGTTGATGCCGTCGAGAATATGTCTGACCGAATGGCCCGTGATGATGAAGCCGCAACGGAAGAAATTCGCATCTCGTTGCGCCGTGCTTTTCGGTCCATGCTGAACAAAAACCCCATTACACATATTCATTTAGTTCGAATTTAGTGAGTTGATAACAGGAATGAGAGAATGATTGGCCGTTTAAACCATATAGCCATTGCCGTGCCCGATCTGGGTGCTGCCATTGCGACCTATCGCAACACTCTCGGTGCGAAGGTGTCTGATCCCGTAGACGAGCCGGATCATGGCGTAACCGTGGTTTTTATTGAACTGCCAAACACCAAGATCGAGCTGCTCTCGCCCCTGGGGGATGCATCTCCCATAGCCGGATTCCTTGAAAAGAACCCTTCCGGTGGCATGCACCATGTTTGCTATGAAGTGGAAGACATCATGGTCGCCCGCGATCGGATGATAGAGCAGGGCGCCCGGGTTTTGGGCAACGGCGAGCCCAAGACAGGCGCACACGGGAAACCGGTGCTGTTTCTACACCCGAAAGACATGTGTGGTACACTTGTCGAACTTGAACAGGCATAAGGATCAAAATAGATGTCCGCAACCAGCGCCATTGCCATTTACATCATCATCTGGTGGCTTGTTCTGTTCATGGTACTGCCATTCGGGGCTCGATCCAAGATCGAGTCCGCAGGCATTGCCGAAGGACATGATGCCGGTGCCCCCGCGCGCCCCATGATGCTGTATAAAGTTCTGGCAACGACGCTCATATCAATGATTGCCTTTGGTCTTTTCTATTTCGCCTACACCGGCGGTTATATTGACCTGCGCCCGAAATAATTCGACCCCCTTAGCAGGCCGTTCAGGGATATGATTCCATGACCAGTTATTGCGATATAGCCCCCGACCATCCGGTCCATGCCTATTACCATGATAACGAATACGGCTTTCCCGTTACGGATGAGGCCGTACTGTTTGAGCGCTTGGCGCTGGAGATCTTTCAGGCCGGCCTGTCGTGGGAAATTGTCTTGAAGAAGCGAAAGGGGACTTTCGATGCCTTCGACGGTTTTCAGGTCGACAAGGTTGCCGCCTATGGCGAGAAGGACACGGAACGTCTTCTGGGTAATCCGGGGATCATCCGTAACCGCTTAAAGGTTGCCTCCATCATCGACAATGCCAACCGGTTGGTTGAAATGAGAGCGAATGGCGGGTTTAGCGGATGGCTGGATCACAATCACCCCATGAACCGGAAGGAATGGACCAAGCTGTTCAAAAAGACGTTTCGTTTCACCGGTGGTGAAATCGTCAATGAATTCCTGATGAGTGTCGGTTACCTGCCGACACCCCATGAACGGGGTTGCCCCGTATACGACAGGATTGTTGCCCTCAACCCACCCTGGAATCAGGCTGATCCAGCGGTTTTCTCGACTGACTGACCGTAAACGGATCAGCGGTCGGAGATAGCCTTTTCAAACGCTTCGATCATCATGTCGGCATGCTCACGCTGGAATATCATGGGTGGGCGTACTTTCAGGATATTGCCTGCAAATCCATCGCTACCGACAAGAATACCATTATTCCGCAGATGGTTCTGGATGCGTGAACGTTCACCGGCGTCCGGTGTCATGGCATCAGGGTCGCTGACCACATCCACACCAATGAACAGGCCTTTGCCGCGGATATCACCAATATTGGATTTACCCTTGGCGACCGCGCGCATGCCGTCGCGAAGGTAGGCGCCGGTAATGCGGGAGTTCTCCTGAAGGTTTTCATTTTCAATCACATCCATCACCGCCATAGCAGCGGCACAGGCGACGGGATTGCCACCGAATGTACTGAAGAACTCATTGATGCCGGTGAATTTCTCGAGGATGGCCGGCGTGGTCACAACCACGCCAAGGGCGATCCCGTTTCCTATGGGTTTGCCCAAGGTGACAAAATCCGGAACGATGCCATGGTTCTGAAATCCCCACATGTGATCGCCGCTGCGCCCGAAGCCGTACTGTACCTCGTCGCCGATAATCATACCGCCAGCAGCACGAACCCGTTCAGTGACACCTTCAACATACCCGGTTGGGACGTCGAGAATGCCATGGGTGCTGAAGGCAGAATCCATCATGAAGGCGCCGACCGGATGGCCGGCATCCTTCAGGGTCTGAATGGCCCGGTCGGCATCGGCGGCATATTTGCTGCCCGCATCCGGATCATCGGCCTTATAGCGGCCCCGCACGGTATCAGGGTTTTCAACCATCTCGATATCGCTGCGCGTTTCGGAAACATGACGTGCGTTGCTTGAACCACCATGCATCCCCCATTCTGCCGAGGGCGAAAGCGCGTATATTTCCGTCGTAATGCCGTGATAGGCGCCATCGACAATCAGAGCACCATCCTGCCCGGTGCAGACCTTTGCCATGCGAAGCGCCATATCGTTGGCTTCGCTGCCCGAATTAACGAACATACAGGCGCCCAGATCACCGGGTAACTTGGCTCCAAGTCGCTCGGCATATTCAATCACGCCCTCAAACAAATAACGGGTGTTTGTGTTCAACGCAGCCGACTGGCGTGACAAGGCCTTGACCACATGAGGGTGACAGTGCCCGACATGGGGGACGTTGTTGTAACAATCCAGATAACGCCTGCCGTCGATATCATAGATCCAGATCCCTTCACCGCGAACGGTGTGCACCGGCGTCTCATAGGTCAGCGGCAACGCCGTGCCGAGTACCTTGCGGCGGCGCTTGATCAGGTCATCGGTAATGGCCTTGTTGGTGCCGGACGGAAGGGTCGTTCCGGGACAGTAAGCCGGGAAACGGCACGATGAGCGAACCGTGGTGCGTAGTTTGTCGCGCCCGATGCTCAACAGCGCATCCAGCGGCGGTCCATAAAGGTCGGCATATTCGAAGTCGCCGGACGAGCTGACACCTTGTTCTATCCGTGTCGCGCCGATCAGCATGCCGAGAACCTGACGGGCAACCATCATGTCATAGAGTACATCAATTTCATCCCCTTCGAGGGGGAAGGTTGAATCATACCCACCGACAATGGCGACAACATCATCAAGGGTGGAGCCCTCATTATGAGCAACCTCTGCTGCGGCAACGGCAACGTCCAGAATAATCGGGCCGTGCAGCATGTCACCGAAATCGATCAGCCCGGTGACCTGCTCCGGGTTATCTGGATCAACCAGAACATTGCTGAGGTTGGTATCGTGATGAATAATCTGTGAGCGCATATTGACCAGAGCAGGGACCACATCGCGGCAGAATGCATCAGCAAAGGTCTCGATGGTCTTGCGCAGGGCGGCATCTTTAATATGAGGCGCAAACTGGACAAATTGCTGCAGGTGGCGGACATCCCAGAACAGGTCATGACCGGCATCCGGGTGGAAAAAGCCACGCAAACCGACGCTGGCCGTTCCCACCTGTGCACCAACAGCATGCAGGATATCGTGATTGGCGGATACATCTGAAAGCGTCACGCCCTTCAGAAGCGATATCATATGGATGATGTGCTCCTGGCCATCACTGGTCGTCACGGTACCAAAGCTACGCCCGTCGAGCAGGGACTTGATCCGCGGCACCGGAAGGGAGGGAACCTGTTTCTCAAGATGCTGCAGGGCCCTGGTTTGGAAATCAATCGCTGTGGGAACTTCCCGGCTATTGGATATTTTCAGCACATAGCCACCATGATCCCCCTTGTTTACGGGAGAAACCTTGAAATTTTGATCCCGTTCACCCCACAACGGGCTCAACGTTCCCGAAACCCCGAACAGTTCTTGCGATACTTTCAAGGCTTCTTCCGGTGACAGGGCGGGCGGATGGGCGCCGACAAACTTCAAGGCCGATTTCTGAGTCATATAGTGATTTCCGATTGTTCAGTTTTAATGAGGAATACCGTGAGGGACGATAAAGAACCAGAGGCCCGTATGCTATATCCCAATTAACCTATCATCTGACAATGCCGCCATGCTGATCATCCTGCCAGCATGGCAACACTGCTTTGTCATTCAGATCACGCCCTGAGGTGTAACGGGACAAATTTTCGTTTTGTCTGTCCCAGATACAATTGACGAGGGCGGCCGATTTTCTGTGATGGATCCTCGATCATTTCATTCCATTGGGCAACCCATCCGACCGTTCTGGCGACCGCGAACAACACGGTAAACATGCTGACCGGAATGCCCAGAGCGCGGAAAATAATGCCGGAATAGAAATCCACATTGGGATACAGTTTCTTTTCGATGAAATACTCGTCTTCCAGCGCGATTCGTTCCAGTTCCATGGCGATATCCAGTAACGGCTCGTCCCTGACACCCAGAGAATCCAGGACTTCATGGCAGGTCCGTCGCATGACCTGTGCCCGCGGATCAAAGTTTTTGTAAACCCGGTGGCCAAATCCCATGAGACGGAAGGGATCATCCTTGTTTTTGGCTTTCTCGATAAATTCTGGAATCCGGTCGGGAGAGCCAATTTCCTCCAGCATATTCAAAACCGCTTCATTGGCACCGCCATGGGCAGGCCCCCAAAGCGATGCAATGCCCGCCGAAATACAGGCAAACGGGTTTGCGCCGGATGATCCGGCCAGACGAACGGTGGAGGTCGACGCATTCTGCTCATGATCCGCATGCAAAATCAGGATACGGTCCATGGCGCGGGCGACAACGGGGTTCACCCGATAGGTCTCACAGGGCGTACTGAACATCATATGCAGGAAGTTTTCCGCATACCGCAGGTCATTTCGTGGATAGACAAAGGGCTGACCAACGGAAAACTTGTACGCCATGGCAGCCAGCGTCGGCATTTTCGCGATAAGTCGATAGGACGCAACCAGCCGGTGCTTAGGGTCGGTAATATCCGTGCTGTCGTGATAGAACGCCGAAAGCGCGCCAACAACACCGCACATGACCGCCATAGGATGAGCATCCCGGCGGAAGCCACGGAAGAAGTAGTTGATCTGCTCATGGATCATGGTGTGATAGGTGATGTCATTCTCGAACTTGCGCTTTTGCTCTGCGTTGGGCAGCTCGCCATAGAGCAACAGATAGCAGGTTTCCGGAAAATCAGACTGTTCGGCCAATTCGTCAATGGGCAGACCACGATAAAGCAGGATGCCCTTGTCGCCATCGATAAAGGTGATTTTTGACTCGCAGCTTCCCGTTGACGTGAAGCCCGGGTCATAGGTAAAGCAATCGCTATCCGCATAGAGCTTGCGAACATCAATGACATCGGGGCCCGCCGTGGCATGGAGCACCGGTAACTCGTACGATTTCCCCGAGCGATTGTCCGTCAGCGTAAAGCTGTCGTTCGTCGCATTCTCATTGTCAGCCATTATAGTTATCTCCTCGTCCAATAGAAGGATTGTGGATTGTTTTAGTCCGCCCGCAGGGCATCATCCATGCGCCCAAGGGTTTCATCTTTACCGAGCAGAGCCATCACTTCGAATATAGGGGGTGATACAGTGGACCCTGACAGGGCTGCCCGAAGTGGTTGGGCAATTTTCCCCAGTTTAACCGGCGGGTCACCTGCTTCAGCATACTCTCTGATATGGGCCTCAATTATATCTGATTTCCAGTCCCCCATCGCAGAAAAATCATCCCGCAAACAACGAAGATGGGAGAGCCCCTCTTCATCGAGCAGATTCTTTGCTTTTTCCGTATAGGTGAGCGGTCTTTTATCAATAAAAAACATAGCAGAATCAGCAAGTTCTAAAATATCTTTCGCGCGATTCTTTAACCCCGACATGGCCGCCGTCAGAAGTTCAGTCTGAGCCGCCGTAAGAGCAGCCTCAAGGCTTTTTTCCATCAAAGGACGGATGCTTTGCACCAAATGGGCATCATCAGACGCCCGAATATACTGGCCGTTCAAATGGGTCAGCTTGGCAAAATCGAAGCGGGCAGGTGAGCGTCCGACATTTTCCAGGCTGAACCACTCAATGGCCTGGTCCGTGGTGATGAATTCCTCATCACCATAGCCCCAACCGAGGCGTAACAGATAATTGCGCATGGCTTCCGGCAGAAACCCCATATCCCGATAGGCATCAACACCCAACGCGCCATGACGTTTAGACATTTTTGCCCCGTCTGGGCCGTGGATCAGGGGAATATGGGCAAATTCAGGAATGGCCCAACCCATCGCTCGATAGAGCTGGACCTGACGAAAGGCATTGGTCAGATGATCATCGCCACGAATAACGTGTGTGACAGCCATATCATGATCATCGACAACAACGGCCAGCATGTACGTCGGGGTGCCATCGCCGCGCATGAGCACCATGTCATCCAGCGTGTCATTGGCCACGCGGACTTCGCCCTGAACGTGATCTTGAATAACGGTTTCACCTTCCCGCGGCGCCTTCAGGCGAATAACAGGGTCGACACCGGATGGCGCCTCGGATGGGTCACGCTCGCGCCACCGCCCGTCATATTGCCACGGACGGCCTTCCGCACGGGCCTGTTCGCGCATTTCCGCCAATTCTTCCTGTGTACAGTAACACCGATAGGCGTTTCCCTGTTCCAACAACACCTCAACCACTTCGCGGTGACGATCAATACAGGAAAATTGCGATACAGCCTCTCCATCCCAGTCGAGCCCCAGCCATTTAAGGCCATCATAAATAGCGTCAACGGCGTCCTCGGTTGATCGCTTTCGGTCGGTATCTTCAATACGCAACAGAAATGTGCCGCCGTGATGACGCGCGAATAACCAGTTGAAAAGGGCCGTACGGGCACCGCCAATATGCAAAAAACCCGTGGGGGAAGGGGCAAATCGAGTAACGACTGTCATGATATCCAGATTCTGTAAAAAAAGGTGTGCTGAGCGCGGGCACACAACTACCATATTTCCTGAGTAAATCCAGCACAGAGAGGAAAATCAGCGGTGCCGGGCCATGACAACCATTTGATTTTGTTGAAAAACAACAGAACACCACGCCTGTTCAGGGGTGTCATGGGGCCGTTTTCGCTGATTTCTGCTCTTGTCTTGGATGAATACACCCGCTGGGTTCTTTGGATCCCGGTATTGATTGGGGCGGGAATCGGCCTGTATTTTTCCTTGCCCGTTGAACCACCATTGCTGACAGGGGGGATCGGAACATTCGCTTTTGCCTCATTTGCCTATCGGTGGCGTTACAAACCGGGTTTTTTCCAATTAACCTTCATCCTGTTTTCTATTTTTTTGGGGTTATTTGCGGCGCAACTACGAACCATTGATGTCGATGCGGTCGTTCTCACCCGGGAAATCGGCCCAACCCGTGTTGTCGGCCGTATCATTCAGATGGAGCCGAAAACCAGTGGGGCACGGTTGCTGCTCGATCATGTGTCAATCACTGGACTGGAGCCCTTTGTCACGCCGGAGAAAGTTCGTGTCACGGCGCGGTTCAGTGAGGCAGAAGCGGTCAAACCGGGCGACTGGATATCAATCCGGGCCGTGTTACGTCCACCGGCCGCCCCCGTGTCACCGGGCGCTTTCGATTTTCAACGTTATGCATTTTTCAAAGGTATCGGCGCAACCGGGTATTCATATGGCCCGCCCACGGTCAGGCAAGGCTGGCAGGAGACCACAACCGTTGAAAGCCTGGAAACAGGGCTGGCTCGTTTCAGGTTGGCAACGGGCGATAGGATCAGAAAGAATCTGGGCGGAGAAACAGGGGCCCTTGCTGCTGCCCTGATTACCGGAGAACGGCTGGCAATCCCCAAACAGGCCGTTGCCGCAATGCGAAATGCTGGCCTTGCCCATCTTTTGGCCATATCGGGTCTCCATATCGGATTGGTTGCGGGCCTGGTGTTTTTTCTGGTCCGTGCAGGGTTGGCGCTGTTTCCCCGCATGGCCCTGCATTACCCGATCAAGAGCTGGGCAGCTATCACGGCATTAGCGGCGGCATTTTGTTACACCCTTCTGGCCGGCACGACGATCCCCACACTGCGTTCGTTCGCCATGATGGCGTTGGTACTTGGTGCCGTCATGCTGGGCCGCCGAGCTATTTCCATGCGATCCGTGGCATTGGCAGCAACCATTATCCTGCTCATACGCCCGGAATCCTTGCTCGGTCCGAGTTTCCAGTTATCTTTTGCCGCCGTCATTGCACTGGTCGCGGTTTATGAGTGGGTATCAAAACATGTGCCCGGATTTTGGAGAAAAGGAAGCTGGCTTCGTCGATCCGTAACCTACATAAGCGGCGTCGGGCTAACGACCCTTATCGCCGGTCTGGCAACATCGCCTTTTGCGGCCTTCCATTTCCACCACCTGGCCAGTTACGGCATCATCGCCAACCTGATTTCTGTGCCCTTAACGGCGCTCTGCATCATGCCGGCTGCACTCGTCGCCGTCTTGTTGATGCCCTTCGGCCTTGAGGCATTTCCCCTGGGCATCATGGGGTTGGGTATAGAGGGGCTGTTATCCACCGCCCGCGCCGTTGCCGCGTTGCCGGGGAACCTTCGCACCTTCCCGGCAATCCCGCTCTCGGCCCTGATTATTATATCGACCGGTGGATTGTGGCTGTGCCTCTGGCAACGATGGTGGCGCATTACTGGCGCACTCGTCGTTTCTGCCGGAGTGCTCATTGCCTGGATGGCAGAGGTGCCGGTAATCCTGGCCTCGGAGAATGCTGAAATTTTTGCTGTGCAGACAAAGCAGGGGATCGAAGTCATTGGCCCCGGTGTCCGGGGTAACAGGTACACTAAGGCCGCATGGCTGGAGCGTGCAGGTTACAGCAAGGCTTCAGCTGTTAGCGGTGAGACAAGCACCATCGCCCCCGATGTACCCATCCGGTGTGACCACATGGGGTGCATCGTGACAGTCGGGCACAACAGGAAAGTATCAGTGGTTTGGGACGAAGGGGCCCTTCTGGAAGATTGCTGGATCATGGATGCCATCATCAGTGCCGTACCGGTCCGAAGGCGGTGCGACAGGCCACATCTGGTCGTTGACCGTTTTGATCTTTGGCGAAATGGCGCCTATGCACTCTATGTGGATGGTGATGATATCAGGGTTGAACACAGCCGCGATGTCAGGGGAGACCGGCCCTGGACCCGGGCCGCCAGACGGGAACGGCCTGATCCCCGTGGTCCGGAAAGCTGACGTATCAGTACTGCCGTATCAATCCGACAAGACGGCCCTGGACCTTGACCTGGTCCGGTCCACAGATACGTGTTTCGAAGGCTGCATTTGCAGGCTCTAGCGCAATGGAATTGCCCTTGCGGCGAATACGTTTCAGGGTAACTTCCTCATCATCGACAAGGGCAACAACGATGGCGCCGTTTTCAGCAGTATCACACTGGTGAATGATCACCGTATCACCATCATGGATGCCCGCATCGATCATGGATTCGCCATCAACTTCCAGTGCGTAATGCTCGCCCGTTCCAATAAGAGAAGGAGGAATATCAACAAAATGGGAATGATCGCGTAATGCTTCGATGGGCGTTCCTGCAGCAATCCGGCCATAGAGGGGGATTTGCGTACTTTCCGATGGAGAAGCGGGCCGTTCCATCTTCCTGTTAAAATCGGCCTCGATAACATTGGGGGTAAATCCGTTAGAGACTGAGGCAGGCGATGCTTCATCAGACGTCTGGGCCGATTTGGGCACCATCTGATTTTCGGGCAGCTTGAGAACCTCGAGCGCCCGGGCACGATGGGGAAGGCGGCGAATGAAGCCGCGTTCTTCAAGGCCTGTGATCAATCGATGAATACCCGATTTAGATCGCAGGCCAAGGGCCTCTTTCATTTCATCGAAGGAAGGGGATACGCCGTCTTGGGAAAGTCTCTTTTCAATAAAGACCAGAAGCTCGTACTGCTTACGGGTGAGCATGGTATGATATTCCCTAGACAAATAGAACAAAATAGAAACATTGACCTATGTTCTACTTTGGTTCTCCTTCGGGGTCAACAGTTTGTTTCGGGTTTTTTTCCGGATTACCGTCGAAGTCCGGTTGATTTTTTGGATCGGCTCCCAAGGCATCCTCATCATCAATCAGGATGCGCATGCCCGCGCCATCCAAGTCTTCGAACTGTCCGGTTTTGAGCGCCCAGAAAAATGCGACCAGCCCAGCGACTCCCATAAGCAGGGCAACAGGAATCAGGTAAACAAGAACCTCCACCTTAACGGACCTCCCAGCGCATGATTCGTAACCGAAGCGCATTCAGCGTGACCACGAGTGAACTCGATGACATGGCAACAGCCGCAACCAGTGGCGTGGCAAAACCGATAACGGCCAGCGGAATGGCAATGGCATTATAAAGAAACGCCAGGCCGAAATTCTCCCGCACCAGTCGGTCAGAAAGACGCGCTGTGCGAATGGCCGCCGCAATAGGCGCGAGACGTTCACCCTGAAAGATGATGTCCGCCGCCGTTTGGCTGACATCCGCGGCAGACGATGGAGAAATAGAAGCGTAGCCCGCCGCCAAAGCTGGTGCATCATTCAAGCCATCGCCGACCATCAGCACCTTGTGCCCTTGTTTGGTCAGGGACTGAACCCGCTCAACTTTGTCATCGGGCAGACATTCCGCTTCAAAATCCTCGATTCCCAATGACCGAGCGACATCGCGGACGACCGCTTCGCGATCACCGGAAATCAGGATCGGACGCAACCCCAGTTTGCGGATTGCGGCAATGGCTTCACGGGCATCGGAACGAAGGGTGTCGGAAAAAACAAACCGCACAGGTTTCCGCCCCTCACGGCAAAGCCATATCTCCGCGCCAACGTGATGGTGGTGTACATCAGTGGGGTTTAAGCGCGTACGGTCAACGCCACACCATTCTGATTTCCCAAGACGAACGTCATCACCGTCAATAACGGTTGAAAGGCCTGATCCGGCCGTTTCGCTCACATCGCTGATTTCCGGCACGGGTATACCCACCGCCGCCTTGCCCCATGCTCTGGTCAGGGCACGCGACAACGGATGTCTGGAGTGACGCGCCATGGCGGCAGCCAATGAAAGATCATCACCATTTATACCGTCACCGTTAACAAGTGTCAGCTCACCGAGCGTCAGGGTGCCGGTTTTATCAAATATAACCGTATCGACGGCGGCCAGCCGTTCCAGCCCGTCGGGCGATTTCAAAAGAACGCCATGCATCAGCAACCGACCGGAGGCCACGACCTGAACCACCGGAACGGCAAGACCCAGGGCGCAAGGGCAGGTGATAATCAACACTGCGATAGCCGCCATCAGAGAGGCTTCCCAACCGGCTGTCGTAAACAGGGTCCATCCCAGAAAAGTAGCCCCGGCCAGAAGATGAACGGCGGGCGCGTAGAATTTTGCGACCCTATCGGCGATGCGCACATATTTGGCACGCCCCTGTTCTGCTGCCTCCATCAGGCGAACGATCTCTGCCAGCAGGGTTCCCTCACCGGCAGCCGTGACGCAAAGCTCGACGGGTTGACCCAGATTGAGTGTGCCCGCAAAGACCCGATCACCGATCTCGACTGTCCGGGGCAGGCTTTCACCTGTGACCAGTGATGTATCGAGCTCGCTCGCTCCCCGGCTGATCTCGCCATCCACGGGAATACGTTCCCCCGCGGCAACACTGACGATCATGCCGGGGCCGATATCGTCGATCGCGATCTGGCTGACACTGCCGTCGGCGGCAATAACGTGAGCCACGGTTGCGGTCAGATTGACAAGGTGTTCCGCGGCGGACCGTGCCTTCGACCGCGCCCTGCGATCCAGATAGCGACCAATCAGCAGGAAGAACAAAAGGCTGACCGATGCATCGAAATAGGCATGTTCCCTGCCTTGAATGGTTTGATACAGGCTCATGCCTGACGCAAGGATAACAGCAAGCGAGATCGGCACATCCATGTTGAGGGATCGGTTGGCAAGGGCGCCATAGGCAGAACGGAAGAACGGTTGGCCGGAAAACGCAACGGCAGGCAAGGCGATTAATGCAGACACCCAGTGAAACAGGGTCCGTGTCGCATCACCCATGCCGCCAAGATGGCCCGACCAGATGGAGATCGACAACAGCATTACATTGCCAGCGGCAAACCCCGCCACGGCCAGCGCAATAAGAAGCCGCTTTTCTTCCCTGGCGCCGGTATCACTCAACCGTCCGGGATCATAAGGCGCGACAGGGAACCCCAGACCCTCGACAAGGTTCATGAGCGCTCGGACATCTGCCTCTACCGGCCGCCATTCCAGAGCCAGACGCCGCGTACTCATGTTGACACGGGCGCGCACGACACCCGGGGCGGCGTGCAAATTGCTTTCAATTTTTCGAATACATCCGGCGCAATGAATATTCTCAACCATCAAGTTGAGACGTCGTACCCCGTCCGGCAGATCAACCGTGAACGGTACATCCACGGTCCTGGATACGGATTGCAAACTGTCTGCTTGGGCATTCACGATATTCACGGTTCTACCGTAATTGTATAACGCATATGATAGCGTACATCATCATTCATCCCGGCTTCTATATTGGCCTGCCACTTTCCGGCGAGTGGGAACAAGACTGGGGACTGATATTCACCATTGGCGACCTCAGGCAGTACCACGACGATTACCTTTTCATCCCCCACCGGGCGCTGGAATGATGCGCGCACACGGAGGCCACTCAAAGGTTGCCCCTCATTATCTTTAAACATAATACGAAAAACATGACGCTCCAGATCAGCCGTAAATTCGATATGGCTGGACCACCCGAGAGATTCCTGGGCTTCCGCGCCTGAGAGTGTCTGGTTGTAATCGCGGCCTTGTTCATAGGCTTTCTCGGTGATGAGGCCGGGCCAGCTACTCAGTGCAAAATAAACAAATGCGCCATTCACCATAAAGATGACGCCGAAAAATGCGAGGATACCGAACAAAACCTTCCGACCTGTAATAATCACGGGGGGCTTCATTTTTCCGGTCCTCTGAAAACACTGTCATAGACAGCCGTCGCCGTATTGTTGATTTCCTGCAACGTGAACCGGATGGCTTCGGAACTATCGCTCAGGGAACCTGACGGAACCGTCGCCAGCAGCCGGAAACTCTGCACCCTGTCCGGCTTCACAGTGACGTATGGCGTGGTGAAATCGTTGACGTCTTCAGACCCGACCAATTTCAGCTGTATGCCTTCCAGCCCACTGGCCGATAGGGCGAATGTTCGCTGGTCTCTCGACTTGTTCAAGACTTTAAATGTGTAGCCGTTCCGGATGCCGCCATCGGATAATGCGGTGAACAGGGGATTGCGATCACGTAATACATTGATATCGAGATCAGATCGATTGAGAAGAGTGAACAACATGATCACCCCCGCCAACAGCCATGTGCCAAGATAAATCAGCGTCCGAGGGCGGACGAACCGGACACTGCCATGCAAACCTTTCTCCCGACGATCCGCATTGGCAATGGAATCATAATCGATCAACCTGCGCGGTCGGCCAATCTTGTCCATCACCGAATCGCAGGCATCGATACAAAGCGCACAGGTGATACATTCAAGCTGCTGGCCATCGCGTATATCGATGCCCATCGGGCAAGAGACCACACAAGCCTTGCATTCAACGCAATCGCCGCGATTGTCCCAGGTATCGCCTTTTTTGTAGGGAGCTCGTGGTTCTCCCCGACTGCCATGATAGGTGACTGTCAGGGACTCTTCGTCCATCATGACGGCTTGAATCCGGGGCCACGGGCACATGTAGATACACACCTGTTCGCGCATCAACCCACCCAGAGTAAAGGTGGTGAATGTCAGAACACCAACGGTGGTATAGGCGATCGATGGCGCCTGAAACATGACCAAGTCCCAGAACAGGGTTGGCGCATCAGCAAAATAGAATATCCAGGCACCTCCCGTCGCCAAGGCGATTAGCATCCACAGGATATACTTGAGTATGCGTTTGATCACCTTGTCTGCCGAGGTCGGCGCTTTATCGAGCCTGATGCGCGCCGCCCGATCACCTTCAACCCACCGCTCAACAACAAGGAAAAGATCAGTCCAGACGGTTTGTGGACAGGCATAACCGCACCACGCACGGCCGACCAGACTGGTGACAAGGAACAGCCCAATGCCTGCCATGATCAGAAGACCGGCGAAATAGTAAACTTCCTGCGGCCATAACTCGATGAAGAAGAAGTAAAACCGGCGGGCCGGAAAATCGATCAAGACGGCCTGATCCGGCGCGCCAAGGCCACGGTCCCAGCGGAGCCACGGGGTAATATAATATATGCCGAGCGTCGCGATCATGATTCCCCATTTAAGGCTACGGAAGAATCCGTCTACTCGTTTGGGATGAATCTTTTCACGTTTTTTATAGAGGCTTCTATCCTCTTTCTTCATGACCGCCGTGACGTCGAATTGTTCGACGTGGTCGGCAGCACTCTGCTCTTTCATTACTGTCACTCCGCGAGGGGGTGATTGTGTGGTGTAATTCTACTGACCACCGCCCAGGGAATGGACGTAAACAGAAAGCTGTTTCACAGTCGTAGCATCAAGTATCTGACCCCACGCCGGCATCACACCACCACGGCTGTTGGAAATCGTTTCCACCACCGTGTCGTGATCACCACCATAAAGCCAAATGCCGTTATTGAGGGCAGGGGCTCCAACTGCGGAATCGCCGGAACCGTCTTCACCATGACAGGCGACACAATTTTCGGCATAAATAATATTGCCACGAAACGACATTGCCTGATCGTGTTCCTGCCCGGACAACTTCAACACATAGGCGGCAACATCGCTGATGTCATCTTTCGAGAGGATTTCATCACGAAGGAATGCCGGCATATCGGAAACGTGGGCATCATCATCAGTCTCATTACGTACACCATGAGTGATGGTGTACTGGATTTCCTCCATGGAACCACCCCATATCCATTCATCGTCATTCAGATTGGGGTAGCCAGCAAACCCTTGGGCACCGGATCCGTGGCATTGTGAGCAATTCACGTTGAAGGCCGAACGGCCACCGGCGAGGGCAAACTCCAGAAGATCGGAGTCCGTCCGGATCTCTTCAAGTGAAGCGTCGCTGAGTTTGGCAATGTTCGCCGCCTGCGCCACTTTCGCAGCCGATAACTCAGTGGCGACATTGGCGCGCGAGCTGTAACCAAAGACACCCCGGGTGTAATCGTTCACCAGCGGAATGGCCGGATAGAAAATCCAGTATCCAAAAGACCACACAATGGTTGCGTAAAGAATCCACCGCCACCAGTTTGGCAGGGGATTATTCAGTTCCTTGACGCCATCCCATTCGTGCCCGGTGGTTTCGATGCCGGTAATCTGGTCGATTTCTTTTTGGTCGGCCATCGGTCAATCCTCCTTGAACGGGATGCGTGCCGCATCATCGAACTGTGATTTGGCACCGGGACGAAGGGCGTAAACCAGCACCACAACGAACATAACCACGAGATAAACAAGCCCCCATGTCTGGGCAAAATGAGATAGTGATGTGAAGTCCATGTCCGCCCCCTTTACCGAAGATTCTCTTCGGCTTTATAGGCACTGAAATCAACCATGGTGCCAAGGACCTGAAGATAGGCGATCAATGCGTCCATTTCGCTCAACACGTCAGGGTTGGCATCAAAGTTCCGAACCTTGGCCCCCGGATAACGCTCGACAACACCATCGGCACCATCGGAGTCCGGATCAACCTGAGCATTGAGATCAGCCATGGCATTTTCAATCATCTCGTCGCTATAGGGAACACCGACAATCGATTGCGCATACAGATGATTCTTGGCATCTGAAAATGCCAATGGAGTCTCCAGCAAGAACGGGTAACCTGGCATGATGGATTCCGGCACCACAGCGCGCGGATCAATCAAGTGTTCGCGGTGCCAGTCATCAGAATACTTGTTTCCGACACGGGCGAGATCAGGACCGGTTCGTTTCGAGCCCCACTGGAACGGATGGTCGTACATGCTCTCCGCCGCCAGACTATAGTGGCCGTAGCGCTCTACCTCATCGCGGAACGGGCGGACCATCTGGGAATGACAGTTATAACAGCCTTCCCGGATATAAATATTCCGCCCCGCCAGTTCGAGGGGCGTATACGGGCGCATGCCCTTTACCTTCTCGATGGTGCTTTCCAGATAGAACAGCGGCGCGATCTCGACGATACCGCCAATGGATACCGCGATCAGAATGCCGATCAGCATAAGGATCGAGTTCTTTTCGAGCTTCTGGTGTTTATCCAATATTGACATGGGCTCGTTCTCCTTATGCCTGGGCCGTCTGCGGCGCAGACAAATAGGGTTGTTCCGAGCGAACGTCGCCGCGTGCCGTGCGATAGACGTTGTATGCCATGACCAGCGATCCGAGGACGAACAGTCCGCCACCCGCCGCGCGGATGACATAGAACGGGAACATGGCTTCGACGGTTTCGGCGAAAGAATATTCCAGGAAACCAAGCGCGTCATAAGCACGCCACATCAACCCCTGCATGATGCCGGAAACCCACATGGCCGACGCATAAAGAACAATGCCGCCAGTCGCCAGCCAGAAGTGGGTGGAAACCAAACGCAGTGAATAAAGTTTTTCCCGGTTGAACATCCGAGGCGCCAGGAAGTAAATTGCGCCAAAACTGACCATGCCAACCCAGCCCAATGCGCCGGAATGTACGTGACCAATCGTCCAGTCAGTGTAGTGGCTGAGCGCGTTGACCGCCTTGATGGACATCAGGGGGCCTTCAAATGTGCTCATGCCATAGAAAGCAACAGAGATCGTCATCATCCGAAGAACGGGATCAGTGCGCAGCTTGTCCCATGCGCCGGACAGGGTCATCAGGCCGTTGATCATGCCCCCCCATGACGGCATCCACAGCATGATCGAGAATGTCATACCCAGAGTCTGCGCCCAGTCGGGCAGGGCGGTGTAATGGAGATGGTGCGGGCCAGCCCAGATATAGAGGAAAATCAGACTCCAGAAATGCACGATGGATAGGCGGTAGGAATAAACCGGGCGTTCCGCCTGTTTCGGCATGAAGTAATACATGATGCCAAGAAACCCGGCCGTCAGGAAGAACCCGACGGCGTTATGGCCGTACCACCACTGGACCAGGGCATCTTGAACGCCAGCCCATACCCCGTAGCTTTTAGCACCATAGAAACTGACTGGCACGGCGAGGTTATTGATCACGTGCAACAGAGCAACGGTAACGATAAAGGCGAGATAGAACCAGTTAGCCACATAAATATGCGGCTCCTGACGGCGGGCGAGGGTACCTAGAAATACAATCAGGTAGACCACCCAGACGATGGTCAGCCAGATATCCACGTACCATTCCGGTTCGGCATATTCTTTGGATTGGGTAATACCAAAAACGTATCCGGTCGCGGCAAGCACGATGAAAAAATTATAGCCCAGCAGGACAAACCACGGCGCCCAACCGCCTGCAATTCGCGCCCGGCAGGTTCGTTGAACCACATAGAACGAGGTGCACAACAGAACGTTACCGCCAAAGGCAAAGATGACCGCCGATGTGTGCAGTGGCCGCAAACGACCAAAGTTTGTCCATGGCAAGTCCAAATTCAGGACCGGAAACGCCAACTGGAGCGCGATGACAAGGCCGACGAGGAAGCCAACAACACCCCAGAATACGGATAGCACCATACCGACGCGGATAACCGCATCGTTGTAATTCACACGAGAATCGGGATCAGCCGGACCGCCGACGTTATCGCCCCGCTTGATAATCCAGAATATGAAGCCGATGCAGAACGCAACGAACAGCAAACCATGAGCATAGATAGCTGTATCCACGGCCTTGGAGACAAGGAAGAGCCCAAGTATGGCTCCCAGCCCAAGTGGCGCCATCATGAGAATATTCATTTTAATAACCCCTCGTTTTCCCCGTCAGTGATTGTGCCATCAGTCATCCTGACAAGAAGGCATAATGTCCAGATACAGTAACAGCGCTACACACCCCACTGTGCAGCGCGACAATACCCAGATTGTAGATAAAAACAATTGATCAAAATCAATAATCTCCAGCTTTTGGTAACCTAATGACACGTACAGCTTACCGGAACCTTATCGATCCATCAAATTAGGCGCTAATAGGCGTCACAACCATACCCAAATAACATGATATCCACCTCTGAGTCGGCATCCGAGGATTCCGCAAACGGAGGACGTATGATCAGGCAGTCGGCATAAGCCAACAACGTCATCATAGCACTGTCCTGCTTCTCGAAGGGTGTCGCCACCAGATCGCCGTCAGCATTACGCGATAACGCGGCGCGAAGATAATCCTGACGCTGGTCATTGGCCGTCAAATCCCGGCCCAGACGCGCGCGGTGCAGCACGGACTCCCCATTACACCCTGAGAGTCTGGAAATAGCAGGCCTGACGAATAACAGGGCTGTTACGCCGGCAGACACGGGGTTGCCGGGCAATCCCAGCATTGGGGTGCCGTTCAGGTTGCCAAATATCAAGGGTTTACCGGGTCTCATGGCGACTTTGTAGAATCCCAGTTCTAGACCTTCACCGCCCAGAACCGACTGCACCAGATCAAAATCCCCAACGGATGCTCCGCCAATGGTGATCAGAAGATCTGCATTGCCCAGTCCGGATAACGCTTCCCGTAGAGATTCCTCATTATCTTTTGCGATCCCGAGACTGACGGCTTCACCGCCAAAGGCCCTGATATAGGCATCCATGGCGATGGAGTTCGAGCTGATAATCTGATCGGGGCCAAGGGGCTCACCCGGCATGACCAGTTCATCACCCGTCGCCAGATAGGCAACCCGTGGTTTCTTGTAAACCGGCAGAATGGAAACATTGGATGCCGCCAAAAGCCCGAGGTCACGGGCGCTTAACCGATGTCCGGCCGGGCGAAGGATTTCTCCGGCTGTAAAATCAAGACCGGCAGCGCGCACAAATGTTCCCTTTGTAACGGCCTCGCGCACGGAAACCATGTCACCGGTCACGTCTGTGTTTTCCTGAATGACAATGGCGTCGGAGCCGGAAGGCAGGGGGGCACCGGTAAAAATCCTGGCGGTTTCACCGCTTGAAACCGAACCCTCAAATCCGCTGCCAGCTTGAGATATGCCAATTTGACGCAAGGTTACAGGGCAGGTGGCTGTATCGGACGCTACTACGGCATAGCCGTCCATGGCCGAGATATCCGTCGGCGGGTAGGTCAGGTTTGCGGCAACGTCCGATGCCAGTACCCGACCGAGGCCGTCAGCAACGGGAATTTCCTCATGCCCAATCGGCTTCAGATCTGATAAAATGTGGCTCAGCGCCTCTGTGACCGGGATCATCACTTGGCCTCAAACGTTCCCGACTTACCGCCGGATTTATGAACCAGACGGATATCGCTGATTCGCATGCCACGATCCATGGCCTTGCACATGTCATAGACGGTCAACGCGGCAATGGAGACGGCACTCAAGGCTTCCATCTCAACCCCCGTTTGGCCGGTCAGCTTACAGGTTGCGGCAATATGCACCGCGTTGTCATCGGGTGCGCAAACCAGATCGACTTTGACGGACGTCAGATTGAGGGGATGACACAGGGGAATAATATCCGGGGTTCGTTTTGCCCCCATGATTCCGGCCAACTGCGCGATGGTCAGCACGTCACCCTTTTTGACGCCACCATCCATGATGCGTTTCAGGGTCTCCGGTGCCATGGTGATGGAGCCCTTTGCCGTGGCGACGCGTTCCGTCTCAGATTTTTCCGTCACATCCACCATCACCGCATTTCCGTCAGCATCGATATGGGTCAGATCAGCCATGCTTAAATCACCTATGCAGATGTCTTTGAGATGGCAGGATTCCCCAACAGGGTGCGGGTGGCTTCTTCAACGTCATCTTGCCGCATCAGGGATTCACCGACCAGAAAACAGTGTGCGCCGGCTTTGGCCATGCGCGCCAGATCATCGGGCGTGTTCAGGCCGCTTTCACTGACAGCGATTCGATCAGAGGGAAACCGCGCCAGCATGGCTTCTGAGGTGGCGATATCCACCTCGAGGGTTTTCAGATTACGGTTATTCACACCAATAAGCGGCGACGCAAGTTTCAGCGCCCGATCCAACTCATCATTGTCATGGACTTCAATCAGCACATCCATGTCCAGATCACGCGCTTCATCTTCCATTTCCTTAGCCTGATCGTCTGACAACGCGGCCATGATCAGCAAGACGCAATCAGCGCCAAGCGCCCGGGATTCAACGATCTGATAGGGATCAATCATAAAATCCTTGCGTAAAACAGGCAGGGATACCGAATGCCGGGCACCAGACAGATAAATGTCCGCGCCCTGGAAGAAGGGTTCGTCGGTCAGAACGGACAGACATGTTGCGCCGCCGCGCTGATAGGCTTTCGCCAGCGTAATGGGGTTAAAGTCTTCCCGGATCACTCCTTTAGACGGGGACGCCTTCTTGATTTCCGCAATCAGGCCATAGTCTCCACCATCGACGGCGGTGCGCAATGCATTGATGAACCCGCGTGTTGGCTCAACCGCAGCAATCCGTTGCTCCAGCTCAGAAAATGGCGAGGCCACCTGTTGTTTCCGCACGTGATCGCGTTTTTCCCGACATATTTTAGTTAGAACGTCTGACATGGATGTTTTGGTACCTATTCTTCAGGTAGGAGGGCAAGCAAACCGATTAGCGGTTACACGACCGACATTCAGGCCCGATTGGTGATCTCCACCATTTTATCGAGCGCCGATTGCGCCCGGCCATTGTCGATGGACTCAGCCGCCATGGCAACGCCAGCTTTAAGGCTTTCAACTTTGTCAGCAACCATCAGCGCGCCCGCCGCATTCAGCAGAACTATATCACGGAACGGCCCCATCGCACCGGAAAACAGGGCGCGAATAGCTTGCGCGTTTTCTTCCGGCGTACCGCCTTTTAAATCACTGGCAGAGGCCAGAGCGATCCCTGCATCGCCGGGATTGACCTCAAAGGTGGATACGGCACCATCTTTCAGTTCAGCGACAAGACTGGAACCCGTCGTTGTCAGTTCGTCCATGCCATCGGAGCCATGAACGATCCAGGCTTTTTCCGAACCCAACCGGCATAGAACTTGCGCCATAGGCTCGACCCACTGGCTTGAGAAAGTGCCGGTAAACTGGCGTTTGACCCCGGCCGGATTCGATAGCGGCCCTAACAGATTGAAGATGGTGCGGGTGCCCATTTCAACCCGGCTCGGTCCTACATGACGCATGGCGCTATGGTGACGCATGGCAAACATGAACCCGACATTGGCCTCGCGCAGGGATTCCTCAATCAGGGAGAAATCCGCCTCCAGATTAACGCCGAGACAGGCCTGAGCGTCGGCAGTCCCCGATTGGGATGACATGGCCTTGTTACCATGCTTGGCCACCGGAACGCCGCAACCGGCAACCACGAAGGTCGCTGCCGTTGAAATGTTGAAGGTCTGAAGCCCCGTTCCGCCGGTACCAACGATATCCATGGCACCTTCAGGTGCCGTGATTTTGGTGGATTTCTTACGCATAACCCGGGTCGCCCCGGTAATTTCGTCAACGGTTTCACCGCGCACCCTGAGTGCCATCAGAAACGCGCCGATCTGGGTCGGCGTAGCCTCACCCGACATGATGCACTCGAATGCCGATGCGGACTCCGCCTCGCTTAAGGGGGTTCCATCGGCAACCTTGGCCAACAGGGGTTTCATATCGTCACTCATGCTGCGGCCCTCCCGCGCGTATAGTCGACAAAATTCCGGAGAATCTGATGGCCGTGTTCCGATGCGATGCTCTCGGGGTGGAACTGGACACCAAACACAGGCAATTCCTTGTGCTGAATGCCCTGTATCACATCATCTTCACTACGTGCCGTGACTTCAAGACAATCGGGCAGGGAAGCCGGATCAATGGTCAGGGAGTGATAGCGCGTCGCCGTAAAATCGTTAGGAACGCCGCTGAAGACGCCCGCACCGTTGTGTGTGATCGTGGAGACCTTGCCGTGCATACAGGCAGGGGCGCGAACAATACGTCCCCCGAAGGCCTGGCCGATCGATTGATGGCCCAGACAGACACCGAACAACGGCAGCTTGCTGGCTGCCTTTTCAACCAACTCAAGACAGATGCCCGCTTGATTGGGATCACAGGGTCCTGGCGAGATAACAATACCGGAAGCGCCCATGGTCAGGGCTTCATCGGCGGTTATGGCATCATTTCGACGCACCTCAACCGTTTCGCCGACCTCGCCCAGATAGTGCCAGAGGTTATAGGTAAAGCTGTCGTAATTATCGATAAGTAAAATCATATCAATGATATAGCCAATTTAATTAAACTATTAGATGAATGAGTAAATTGTCCCGAAACCACGTGTCCGCGGACTCTGACGACACAATGCAACCGGGTAGTCAAAGCGTCAAGTATGGTTGCCTTTTCAATGATCTCCAAACGGTTCAATGTTATCCCTTGACCTTCCAGTATGGGGAAAGCTTATGGTTTAACATTATAGTTCAATGTAATCTTTTTGAAGGTCTTCAATCATGTCCTTAGCCCTTGCAACACCCCAGGATTCTACACCGGCACCCGTTCACCAGACAGCAATGGTTGAGCTTGATATTTCCGGCATGCATTGCGCCAGTTGTGTGGGGCGTGTGGAGAAGGCATTGTCGGCAACAACGGGAGTTGCCAGCTGTGATGTCAATCTGGCGACGGAAAAAGCCCGGGTGTTTGTAACCTCGCCGGATATCTCGACAGATACGTTGATCAATGTGATCGAAAATACCGGTTTTGGCGCTCAGCCCAGCAAACCGGGAATGATTGCGCTCGATGACAAGGGGTTTGAGGCGCAGTCGAAGCGGGACCTGACCATTGTCCTCTTCGCCACCGCCCTCAGCCTGCCCCTGTTGGGGCATATGCTCTCCATGTGGCTGGGCTTTGGAGAGCTCGTGAGTCCGTTTTACCAGTTGATACTGGCAATCCCCGTACAGTTCATTGCAGGCGCCCGGTTTTACCGCCCGGCGTGGTACGCCGCCAAGAGCCTGAGCGGCAATATGGATATGCTGGTTGTCACCGGCACGATTGCCGCCTTTGGCCTCAGCACCGCGAACGTCATCAGGGGATCAGGGGATCTCTATTTCGAGGCAGCGGCTGTCGTCATTACGCTTGTCTTGCTCGGAAAATGGATGGAAAGCCGGGCCCGGCGCTCCGCAACGGCCGCCTTGCGTGGCCTGATGCAGTTGCGCCCGACGTCGGCACGAATTATCCGCCATGGGGAAGAGCTTGATATCCCCATTGAATCCCTGATGGCAGGCGATCTTTTCATCGTCCGCCCGGGCGAGCGAATTGCGGCTGACGGCCTGATTGAAAGCGGACAGGCCGCCATCGATGAATCCCTCCTGACCGGCGAGAGCCTGCCTGTCGCGAAACAACCGGGAGATTCCGTTACCGGCGGCTCGGCCAACGTTGACGGTTTTTTACACATCACAGCAACGGCGGTCGGCTCTGATACCATGCTGGCCCGGATCGTCCAGGTGGTCGACCAGGCGCAATCGGAGAAGGCCCCCATTCAGCGCTTCGTTGACCGGGTTGCCAGCATCTTCGTTCCCGTTGTCCTGTTGATCGCCCTGGCCACTTTCCTGGGATGGCTGGCTTTGGGTGCCTCCGCGACACAGGCCCTCATCAACGCCGTCAGTGTTCTTGTGGTCGCATGCCCTTGTGCCTTGGGGCTTGCAACACCGACGGCGATCACCGTCGGAACCGGCGTGGCGGCACGCCATGGCATTTTGATCCGCCATATGGCGGCACTGGAACGGGCCCATAACGTCACCACCGTCATCTTCGACAAGACCGGCACACTGACCGAAGGCGTTCCCGACGTCAGTGCCGTTGAACCAGCCTCCGGCCAGTCGCCGAACGACGTCCTCGTTATGGCAGCAAGCGTACAACAGCACAGTGAACACCCATTGGCCCAAGCCATCGTCGCTTACACCGCAGGCAAGGGATTGGCGCTGCAATCCGTTAGCGATTTTTCCAGTGTACCGGGCAAGGGGGTTAGCGGTGTGCTGGGAGATGGGGCACGGCACATTTTTGCGGGTAGTGCCCGTTTCATGGTTGAGCAGGGGGTTAATGCTGACGCTTTGACAGAAACGACAGACCCGTCGACGTCCGTGTGGATCGCCGAAAGTGCTCAAGGCGATGATAATACCCGTATCCTCGGCGTTATCCGCCTGTCCGATCAGATCAAGCCCGGTTCTGTACCGGCTATTGCCGCACTGGCTGCGGAACACATCAAAACACTCCTGCTCAGTGGTGATAGCGTTGCCATTGCCGAAGCCGTTGCACGGCAGGTTGGAATTGATCAGGTCAAAGCCGGGGTGCTGCCTGAAGACAAGGCATCTGCCGTTCGCGCATTGCAAGACGCGGGCGAGGTCGTCGCCATGGTTGGTGATGGCGTCAATGATGCCCCTGCGCTGGCGACGGCGGACATCGGTATCGCCATGGGCAGCGGCGCTGATATTGCCGTGGACACCGCTGATATCACCTTGATGAAATCTTCACCGGAACGGGTAGTCGATGCGATCCGGATTTCCCGGGCGACCTACGCCAAAATCAAACAAAACCTGTTCTGGGCCTTTATCTATAATGTCGTCGCCCTGCCCATGGCGGCCTCCGGAAACCTCAACCCTGTATTGGCCGGGGCCGCTATGGCGTTGAGCAGCGGATCCGTTGTCACCAACTCGATATTCCTAAGGCGATGGCGATCAATCACGGGAGAAACAAAATCATGAACATCAGTACGGTCGCCAAACAATCTGGTGTTCCTGCCAAAACGATCCGTTATTACGAGAGCATCGGCCTGATTCCACCGGCATCGCGTCGGGAAAATGGATACCGGGATTATAGCGACAGTGATGTTTCCACGCTCCGTTTTATCAGTCGCTCCCGCAATCTGGGGTTTTCCATCAAGGATGTCGAAAGTCTGGTTACGCTCTGGCAAGACCGCAATCGGGCCGGCGCCGATGTAAAGAGTCTGGCCCTCAACCACATATCAGAAATCGATCATCGTATTAACGAGTTACAAGCGGTTCGGGACACTCTGGTTGATCTGACCAAGCGGTGCCATGGTGATGACCGACCGGACTGTCCCATCCTGCAGGGGCTGGAATCATTACCCGGGAATTAGATTTCCCTGATCAGACATGTTTCCCGGGAACCGACATATCTCCACGATTGACACCTTCCAGACAGACAGATAAGCCCCTAAGCTCTGTGAACGAGAGGGCGACAGGTGGCTACGCACGATCAGGACCCATTCAAGGATGCCGAGACAAAACCGGTACGGCGTGCACGCGAGCACTTCACCGGGATCATCGTCCCACGCTGGTGGCGGGGCAACGTTGCCATCCTGGTCGGTGTCGTTGCTGTGGTTTCGGTTATCTTTGCCGCCGTGACTCTGGAGCAGGCAGCAGAACGGATTACCGAACAGAAAAACGTCGAGAACACCCCTCCTGAACAATCGACCCAGACAGGGGAAACCAATAACTGGTACAAGTCAAAGGAACCACCGTCTGATCTGCCGCTAGAAGCCGTGGCGCGTGTGTTTTCATCACCTGAAACCATGCCACAGGAAACGCCGCAAGTCATACAGGGCACCCTCCCTGATGGTGAACCCTCACGCGCTTACGAGGAACCTCTGCCGGGCGAGGTGTACGAAGAAGCCCCCGTCATTGTGGATGCTTCCGGACCTCGCATCACCATACCGGAGGAGTACATTCCCGAATCCGTTGACGAAAACGAGCCGATTGAAACAACCGATTTAACAGAAACCGAACACATTCCTGATCCCGGTACGGATCCGGTTATCACGACGTATCCCGATGAGGTCCCTGATATCGAGATCAAGCCGTTTGAGCACGCCCTTCTGGAGCAACAACAGGCATGGCTCGCCAACGCCATACCATTCTCGCCTGACGATCTCAGCCTATCCGCAAACGCCCCCATGATCGCCATCGTGATTGACGACATGGGCGTGGACCTGCACCGCGCACCGCGCGCTATTGCCTTGCCGGGGCCGCTGACACTTTCATTTCTGACCTATGCACATGACCTTGATGCCCAAACCCGGGCAGCGCTGGATGCCGGGCATGAATTGATGATCCATATTCCCATGGAACCCGAAAGCAGCACCATAGACCCCGGCCCCAATGTGTTACGGGTGGAAGACAGTGTTGAAACAACGCTGGAGCACCTGAAATGGGGACTCGATCAGTTCGATGGTTACGTTGGCCTCAACAACCACATGGGCAGCAAATTCACACAAAACAGCTCCGGTATGCGCGCCGTACTGGAAGAAGTCAGGGAACGTGGCTTGCTGTTTTTGGATTCACGCACGGCATCAGGTTCAGTTGCAGCAAAAATAGCCCAGAAAATTGGCGTGCCGTTCGCAACCCGCAATGTGTTTCTTGATCATGTGGATGATGAGAATGAAATTCGCCTGCGACTGGCACAAACCGAAAGACTGGCGCGAAAGAATGGTGCGGTTGTCGCCATTGGCCATCCCCACGACAAAACCCTCAAGGTTCTTGAGGAATGGCTGCCCACCGTCGCTGCCAAAGGCTTCGTGTTGGTGCCCATGAGTGAACTGGTGCGCCGGACATGGCTGAAAGAACAATAGCAAGGGTGAAGCCGGCCCACAGCGTTCATCATGGAATTAAATGGCAGTTTCTGGGACAATCCGCAAATGCTGGGGAACGGGTTGACCGGCACGCGTCTGGTTGCGACCGTTTCTCTTTGCCTCGTACATGGCATCATCCGCATTTACATACAGTTCAATTTCCGAATGTATATTAACATCCGGCAGATGCGATATCCCAATTGACGCCGTCAACACATTGGCCACCGGGCTCGTGCGATGAGGAATATCGAGTTTGATAATTTCCTTGCGGAGCAATTCTGCAATTTCTTTTGCGTCCGATTCCGAATCGGTACTCATCAGACAACCGAACTCCTCACCACCCAACCGAAACGCCCAGTCATCTTGACGTTTCATGACCCGCCGCAGAACCTGAGCAACACGAACCAGAGCATCATCGCCCTGTGCATGCCCGTAGGTATCGTTGAATTGCTTGAAGTGATCCAGGTCCAGAATCAGCAGGCTTAACTGACCGCCGGTCCTTTTTACACGGGCAAATTCAGCCCTTAGGATATCATCAAAACTACGCCTGTTTTTCAATGACGTCAGCGGGTCTTCCGTTGCAAGTTTCTGCAGTGTGTATCTTTGCTGATAGAGTTTTCGAAGGGTAAAGATCAAACCCGAGAACATGATCATAATGACAACTGTCAACACCGTAAGGGTTGTCGACATGGTGCCAAGCACGCTTATCTGGTTATTCGCCTGCCACTGTAAAAGAACGTTTCCCTCTGTGTAGAGAAAAGCCATGCTGTCTTCGATACTCATGAGCAGGTCTTCAGCGGCTTTATCGTCTTTCCTCAGTTGATATCCTGCACTGCTCATCACGATACCCAGATCATGGGTATAGTTTTCGAGATACCCGAGTTCTTCGATAAAGGCCGCCATCTTTTCAGTGGGGATATGTAGCCGCGCCACTGATGTTTCCAACAGTTTGCTACGGCTTACGAGACGATTTTGTTTATTTCGGGCACTGTCCAACCCCTGTTCGGACGGGTTCATCAGGTATTGCTGCAGATGTTGTTTAAACCCGCTGATCTGGTTTTGCGTATTAACGATATCAATCAAAAAAGATCTTGGCATTGCCCGCATCTGTAGCTGGGCATCTTTCAATGTTGTAGTGATCGAGAAAATTAACCAGACAGACAAGACCGCACTGACGACCGTGAGAACACCGAGCAGAACATCAAGTTTCATCGGCTTCAGGTTTTTCATCTGGTTTTCCTGATTTCGACAACGCTCCATATCCACTTGGTGCCAGGCTCCTCGCCAGTGAACAGGCCCTCTGCCTGTTGCGGCCAGATCAGCCAATAGGGCCCCTTATCATTCAGCTCAAGACGTGAATCCTGAAAGCGATAGGCTAACAGGGCCGTATCAATACCCTTATCATCTGATGAAATGGTTATCTTATAATCGTTGGCAGCACGGGTCAGAAGGCGTTTAAAATCCTTGATTCCGGCGTGTCGCAAAAGATCAATAAACTTTACACCAATGAAGGTTCCCGACACATCCCACGGGGTCATGATGGTTGTTTGATAGGCAGGCAGGCTTTCGATTAGAGTCAGATCATACTTTTTCTCATTGATCTGGATGCCATACCCTTCATCCCAATCAGCCGTTGACGTCCGGTCTAACGGCAGGCCTTTATAGGGTAAAACATCAGCCGCAACGGCACCGGGCCCTTGCATGGCAATCAGCAAGATTACCAAACTTGCAAAATAGTATCGCAAAGCGATGTGCCCGATCATGCCGCCCCTATTTGGCTCGTTTTGTATTTGATTCTCCGAGCAGGCGTTCCGACTCAAAGAAGTAACCAATTTTATCTGGTTTATTTGATTCTACACCAATTGTGTCGCTTTATTGAAATAGTTTCACATCCTTAACATCGGGCACTTGAGCCGTTCTTAAACTAGGTTTAATTCACGATCAGGTGTCGCCAATGACTTCCTGAATGTTTGATCGCTGGAACTGCACGGCTTCTTCTGCGGCTCGCATCAGGGCCTTGGCCTTGTTACAACTTTCCTGGTATTCGAATTCGGGGTCGCTATCGACCACGACACCGCCACCGGCCTGTACGTACATGGTGCCTTCCTTAAGGACGGCGGTGCGTAGCGCGATGCAGGTATCCATGTCACCGTTTGCGCCAAAATATCCGATACAACCGGCATAGATGCCCCGCCGCTCAGGCTCAAGCTCATCAATGATTTCCATGGCACGGACTTTAGGCGCGCCGGAAACCGTTCCCGCCGGAAAGCCTGCCAGCAAGGCATCCACCGCATCATATTCAGGGTTCAAATCGCCCTCCACATTAGAGACGATGTGCATGACATGGGAATAATACTCAATGATATTCTGCTCGGTTACCCGGACTGAGCCAACCTTCGATACACGGCCGACATCATTACGTCCGAGATCTAACAGCATGAGATGTTCTGACAGTTCCTTGGGATCAGACAGCAGGTCTTCTGCCAGTTCCCGGTCTTCTTCGGGCGTTTCACCACGCTTGCGGGTACCGGCAATTGGTCGAATGGTTACCTTGCCATCGCGCACGCGGACCAAAATTTCCGGGCTGGAACCAACCACGGAGAACCCGCCAAAATCCAGAAAAAACAGGAACGGCGAAGGGTTCAACCTGCGCAAGGAACGATACAGCGAAAAGGGCGGCAATTCGAAGGGGAAGGAAAACCGCTGCGACGGAACGACCTGAAAAATGTCACCGGCAAGGATGTACTCTTTCGCCTTCTTTACCATCTCATGATAGCCCTCGCGCCCGGTGTTGGACACCGGGTCAGGCAGGGATGGCACCACATTGGTGGCGCTCTGCACTGTGTTGGCGCTCCGGTTCAAATCATCAACGGCAGCAAACAGGCGGGTCTGGGCTTGCTCATAGGCCCGGTTTGCATCCGCAATGCCCGTTTTGCTATCTCTGTCAGTCCACACCGGCGTCACGATGGTGATCGTATCTTTGATATTATCAAACATCGCCATGACGGTGGGGCGCACAAAAATACCATCGGGCACGCCCAGTATGTCAGGATTGTCGTCCGGTATATTCTCGGCAAGACGAATGGTATCGTAACCCATATAGCCAACCAGACCGGCGGCCATAGGCGGCAATTCATCGGGCAGATCAATCCGGCTTTCCGCCAGCAGGGACCGCAAGGAATCAAGGGTGCCAGATGCAGTCGAGACAGGGCAGGGAAGAAACCCGTCAGCATCGTCGATGGCAGTACGATTGACTTCCGCCGCGTTTCCAAAGCACCGCCAGATCAGGTCCGGTTTCAGGCCGATAAAGGAATAACGGCCGCGAATGGCCCCTCCTTCAACGCTTTCCAGCAGAAAACTGTTGGGCTGTCCGCCCGACAACTTAATCATGGCAGACACTGGTGTTTCCAGATCGGCAACAAGACGTGTCCAAACCACCTGGGGTGTTCCGGCTTCAAATCTGGATATGAAGTCTTCTAAATTCGGAAAACAGGTGGTTGCCATGGTCAAATATCAAATCAGAAAAGTTGATCGAGGACGTTTTCGTTAACCGATACGGCGTAGGTATCTTGCAATGCAGTGGCCAGTTGGTCCATCAGATCGGAACGGATGCCCTTTAACAACTCGGTATTCAACGCATCCACGGCATCCGGATCGGCAGAAAAATCAGCCGGTGTGACGGAACTGACCCGGCCCACGACTCCCCCCGAAACACCACCTTCAGCCCTGGCATATCCGCCCTGGCCAACGGCTGCATCAAACAGGATCGAACTGAGCGCCGCCGGCATTTCTTCCGGTGCGCCGTTGCCATTTCGTTTGAAAGACGGTGCGTTGACAATGGCCATATCCGCACTGAATGAGACCTGGGACAGGGCATCGAGAAGTGGTGTGCCGCTATTGACGGCATCAATAATGCTCATGGCGGCTTCTTCCGCTTGGGCCCGGCGCCGGTCTGACATCATTGCAACCCGGACGGCATCTCGCACTGAATCGAGAGGCCGCAGCACCGAATCAGTGATCGAATTAACCCGGACCATGAAATACGAATCGTTGGCGCTTTCAGTCAGCGGTGACTCATCGCCTTCCAGTGTGGCAAAGGCGGCCTGCAGGAAATTATCCGTCGGCACATCCACTGCGATACCGGCCGGGTTCAGACCATTCGCATCGACACCGTCAATACGGGCAAGCGGCAGGTCAAGCGCACGGGACGCTTCTTCCAGCGTTGCACCGCCACCCATTTCGTCTTCCAGGGCATTAGCCAGTGTAAACAGGCTGTCGACCGCCTTATCGCGGGCAACGCCATCGCGAACTTTCATGCGGACCGCGTCAAGCAGCTGGCGGGTTTCGTCCTCTGCTTCGATCACATGCAGCACATGCCAGCCAAGCGGGCTTTCTATGGCGGCAGAAATCCCGCCGGTGCCAAGAGAAAATGCCGCATCGGCCAGTTCCGCACTGATGAAATCATCCTGACCGACCCAGCCAAGACTCAAGGCATCCGCACTTGATTGTGTTAATTCACCGGCAACATCGGCAAAGCTTCGCCCCGAAACAGACAAAAGCTCCAGAGCGGCATTCGCGGCTTCGACACTGGCAAAGATCGCTTGTTCAACATTCCGCCGGGCGGGGTTGACGAATTCACCTTCACGGGCCGCATAGGCCTCAAGAATTTCCTCTTCGCTGACACTGATCTCCTGTGCCAGATCGTCGGCACTCAAATATAGGTAGCTCACGCCACGGTAGTCGGGCGCCATGAACTGGTCCGAATGCTCCTGATGATAGGTGGCAACGTCCTGATCGGTTGGTTCCGCAACATCAACAAAGGCGTCATCGGGAATGAATACGATTTCTGCAGCGCGGGCTTCCTCGCGGTGGCCATAGACGGCCTTCAATATGACATCCGGTGCAGATGCGCCGTTCTCAAAACTTCCCAGCAGAAAATTGCGATTCAGGTCCCCACGCATAAGCGCTATGAACATTTCCTCACTATACCCGGCGTTATTAAGCGCCTGACGAAAAGTATCCTTGTCAAAATTACCTGTGATGCCCCGGAATACGTCCATGGATTGAATTTCGCGCCGAACCATCTCATCGGTCGCCAGCAGCCCGAAATCCTGGGCGGCGGCGGCAAAAATCTCAGACCGGATCATCCGGTTCAATACGCTCTGCTGTATGCCTAGACTGCGCGCCATCTCGGTGTCGAGGTTACTCCCCAGGAGTTGCCGAAACCTGTTCATTTCCCGCTGGAACTCATTGGAAAATGCCTGTGTGGAAATTTTGCGATCACCAACCGTCGCCACAGACTGATTGCCCACACCACCACGGATATAATCGCCAATCCCCCAGGCGCCAAAGCTAAGCACCAGAAGCAACAACAACACTTTTACGACTATAGAGCCGGATCGCTTTCGAATGGCATCCAACATGGAAATTCTGTACCCGCTAACTTGAGTAAAATAAGAGTGATTGCGCCTGAATTTGCCCAAGCCAACCCAATGAAAACGCGGCATCATAGGTGTACGGTCCCGGTGTCGCAATAACCGATTGATAGTGGGATTGATCTTTAAAACTTTATTTTTACGGAGGTGCCGGGACATATCTGTGACCTGACAGTCCCCCGACAGACCCCAGAGTGGCAAACACGGCCATCAGGGCATCAATGGCAAGAACAATAATCTACTAGTTGATCAAAATTAACAACTAGTAGATTAAATTCACCGACCCCATTCAAACACATCCCCATCAACGCAAGACGAAGAATCTTTAAATCCTATAATAACCACCAGAAAAGCTCTAATCTCCTTGCAGGATCGGTTATTCACGCTTATCCCGTTTTCTCAGAATTGAAAGACCCAACAATCCCTGCGAGGTAACAATGAACCCTATACGCCGTCCATTAATCGCCGGAAACTGGAAAATGAACGGCCAATCCGCCGATGTGGGACCCCTTGCCGGGGAATTGGCTGCACGACTAAACAATGCAGGAAATACCGCGTTTGATATGCTGGTATGTCCGCCATTTACGTTACTCGCTGAAGTTATTGACGTTGCAGGCGACAGTGGGTTGATGGTTGGCGCCCAAGATTGTCATGCGGCGGAGAAGGGGGCACATACAGGGGACATCTCGGCGGCCATGCTCGCAGACCTTGGGTGCAGCCACGTCATTCTTGGCCATTCTGAGCGCCGCACCAACCATGGCGAGACCAGCACAGAGGTCTGTATCAAAACCCGTGCCGCCTGGGCCGCCGGTCTGGTCGCTGTTGTCTGTGTTGGCGAAACCGAGTCTGAACGCGACGACGGCAAGACCTTGGAAATCGTCGGCTCACAAATCTCGGAGTCGCTTCCCGATGGTGCGACAAGCGCAAATACGGTCATCGCCTACGAGCCGGTCTGGGCAATCGGCACGGGTCGCACGGCTTCACCCGATGAAGCGCAGGCGGCTCACGCCTTCATACGCGCCGAACTCAACGGCAGATTTGGTGGTGAGAGTGCGCGCATGTGTATCCTTTATGGTGGATCGATGAAGCCTGATAATGCTGCTGAACTGATCGCATTGAGCGATATTGACGGCGGCCTGATTGGTGGTGCCAGTCTGATTGCAGATGATTTCTGGGCCATTGGGCAGAGCTGTTCCTGAGGTTTTTCATCGACAAAAATGCCCATCCCCCCGTAGCGTAACATTTACGCTGGATATTTAGTGGTACAGGCAGTAAAAACTGCCGCAACGCACCGTGTCATCCGTTGGTGATGCGAAAATTCTGAAACCTTGTTATGGCCCGCTTGGGAATTACCGCACCATGACCACCGTATTGCTCGTTATTCATCTGTTGATTGCCATCGGCCTTGTTGGCGTTGTTCTTATGCAGCGTAGCGAAGGTGGCGGCCTCGGTATGGGCGGCGGCGGTGGCGGCATGGGCGGCTTCATGACCGGTCGCGCTACAGCGGACCTGCTGACCCGTACCACCGGAATCCTGGCTGCACTGTTCATGGCGACCAGCCTGACACTGGCCATTCTTGCCGACACGAAAAACGATAGCGGCTCGATTCTCGATGAAATGCAGCCGGTTGCCCCTGCTGATCAGGCCCCGAGTGCGCCCAGCGCCCCTCTTGCCAATTAAAACACCGTCCTTAATGCATTGAATAATAATAATATTTCAGGAGAGTGAAAAAAAACACTCTCCCGATCCCTCTTGCCTGTAGGAATAATGATGAGTTGCTATAGAGTACGGTTCCCATGACGCGATTTATTTTTATCACCGGCGGCGTGGTCTCCTCTCTTGGAAAAGGTCTGGCATCAGCAGCCTTGGCATCGCTGCTCCAGGCCCGCGGATTCAAGGTTCGGTTACGCAAACTTGATCCCTACCTCAACGTCGATCCGGGCACCATGAGTCCCTATCAGCACGGTGAGGTTTTTGTCACGGACGATGGCGCAGAAACAGATCTGGATCTGGGGCATTACGAACGATTCACCGGCGTTGCTTGCAAACAATCCGACAATGTCACCACCGGGCGGATCTATTCAGACGTCATTGCCAAGGAACGCCGCGGCGATTATCTGGGTGCAACCATTCAGGTCATTCCCCACGTTACCGATGCCATCAAGGAATTCGTTACCAACGACCTGACCGATGAAGACTTTGTCCTGGTTGAAATTGGTGGCACCGTGGGCGATATCGAAGGCCTGCCGTTTCTCGAAGCAATCCGCCAGTTGGGCAATGAACTGGGCCGCGAACGCAGCATGTACATTCACCTGACCCTGCTGCCCTATATCCCGACGGCTGGCGAGTTGAAGACCAAACCGACCCAGCACTCGGTGAAGGAGCTGTTGACCGTGGGCATCAAGGCGGACCTGCTGTTGTGCCGCGCTGACCGACCGCTGCCCGACGGGGAACGCAAGAAAATTTCGCTTTTCTGTAATGTACGCGTAGAGGCCGTAATTCCGGCTCTTGATGTGGGTTCCATCTATCAGGTGCCCATCAGCTACCATAAAGAAGGACTGGACCATGAGGTCTGTCGCCACTTCGGTCTTGAGACTCCGGAGCCAAACCTGGAACGCTGGTCTGACATCGTAGAGCGGGCCACCCGCCCGGAAGGTGAGGTCACCATTGCCGTGGTCGGCAAGTATACCGGTCTGCTGGACGCCTACAAATCATTGGCTGAAGCACTGAGTCACGGTGGTATCGCCAACAATGTCAAAGTCAACATGAACTGGATTGAATCGGAAATCTTCGATTCCGAAGACCCTATTCCCCATCTGGAAGGGGTTCACGGCATCCTGGTGCCTGGTGGTTTCGGGGAACGCGGCTCGGAAGGCAAGATTGCCGCCGCCGGTTTTGCCCGCACACGCGGCGTGCCGTATTTCGGTATCTGCTTTGGTATGCAGATGGCCGTCATCGAGGCCGCTCGCAATATGGCAGGGATCAAAAACGCCGGTTCCACCGAATTCGGCGAAACGCCGGAGCCGCTTGTCGGTCTGATGACCGAGTGGATGCGGGGTAACGATCTGGAAAAACGCCGGAATGACGGCAATATGGGTGGCACCATGCGGCTCGGCGCCTATGCATGCGCCCTTGGTGAAGGCTCCCGTGTTCGTGCGATTTACGGCGCTGAAGCTATATCGGAACGTCACCGTCATCGCTACGAAGTCAACACCGGCTATCGGGAGCAACTGGAGCAGGCGGGACTTAAATTCTCCGGCATGTCGCCAGATGGTCTGTTGCCCGAAATTGTTGAGTTGCCCGATCACCCCTGGTACATTGGCGTTCAGTTCCATCCGGAGCTCAAGTCAAAGCCGTTTGACCCTCATCCGCTTTTTACCTCGTTCATTCAAGCTGCCGTCGAACAATCTCGTCTTGTATAGGACGGTATATCCCGTATTTTGATGGCCTGAGATTTCCCGTCCCTGATTTACAGGTCGTGTTTTAGGAAGGCCCATGCCCAGTATTCATTCCGTCACCGTTGGCTCTCTTAGCGTTGCCAATGATCGGCCACTAACCTTGATTGCCGGCCCCTGTGCCATGGAAAGTCGTGATCATGCGCTGGCGACGGCAACGACGCTGAAACAGATGACAGATGATCTCGGGATCGGGCTGATCTACAAATCCTCCTTCGACAAGGCTAACCGAACCAGTGTCGATGGCCACCGTGGGCTCGGCATGGAAAAAGCGCTGGATATCTTTGCCGAAATCCGTGAACAGGTCGGCTGTCCGGTAATAACGGATGTGCATGAGCCCCATCACTGCGCCGAAGTCGCCAAGGTTGTCGATGTTTTACAGATCCCTGCCTATCTTTGCCGCCAGACCGACCTGCTGATTGCAGCGGGCGAAAGCGGCGCGGCGATCAACGTCAAAAAAGGTCAGTTTTTAGCTCCCTGGGACATGGCCAATGTTGTCGCCAAAATTGAAAGCACCGGCAACAAAAACATCATGGTGTGCGAACGGGGCGCCAGCTTTGGCTACAACACCCTGGTTTCCGACATGCGGTCTCTGCCTATTCTTGCCGCCACCGGCTATCCGGTGGTATTCGACGCCACCCATTCCGTGCAACAACCGGGTGGCCTCGGTGGCCGTTCAGGTGGTCAGCGCGAGTTTGCGCCCGTATTGGCCCGTGCCGCTGTTTCCATCGGCGTCGCTGCCGTTTTCATTGAGACCCATGAAAACCCGGACTCAGCCCCCAGTGATGGCCCCAACATGATCCCTCTGGATAAACTCCCCGCTGTGCTCGAAACCCTCATGGCGTTCGACACGCTGGCCAAAGCGCGCCCGGTCGATCTGTCCCAGCTGTCATAAGTCAGTTGTCGTAAGTCAAAAAACCGCAAGGTTACAGGAAAGGAAGAACCATGACCGCCATCATTGATATTGTTGGCCGTGAAATTCTCGACAGCCGGGGCAACCCCACCGTTGAAGTGGATGTGGTGCTCGAAACCGGTGCACGGGGACGTGCGGCGGTACCGTCGGGTGCATCAACCGGTGCCCACGAAGCCGTTGAACGTCGCGATGGAGACGCCGGGCGTTATGGTGGCAAGGGCGTGCTGGGTGCCGTGGAAGCCGTGAACACGGAAATCTTCGATGCCCTGGCCGGTATGGATTCCGAAGGGCAGCTTCTGATTGACCAGACACTGATTGATCTGGACGGTACAGAAAACAAGGGACGCATCGGCGCTAACGCTATTCTGGGCGTCAGTCTGGCGGTGGCAAAAGCCACCGCAGATGAGCTTGATACGCCGCTCTATCGGTATATAGGCGGTGTCTTCGCCCGTACGTTGCCGGTGCCGATGATGAATATCATCAATGGCGGCGCGCATGCGGACAATCCCATCGACATCCAGGAATTCATGGTCATGCCCGTCGGGGCATCGAGCATTGCCGAGGCCATTCGTGTTGGTGCGGAAATCTTCCAATCCCTGAAAAAGGCCCTGAGCGCCGCCGGACACAACACCAATGTGGGCGATGAAGGTGGCTTTGCTCCCTCGCTGGCGAGCACGACGGAAGCCATGGATTTCATCATGAAAGCTATCGAGACCGCCGGCTATAAACCGGGCGATGATGTCATGCTTGCACTGGACTCCGCCTCCTCGGAGTTTTTCAAGAATGGTAAGTACGAGCTGACAGGCGAGGGCAAGAGTCTCGATTCCGATGGCATGGTCAAATACTATGAAGATCTGGCTAGCCGTTATCCCATCATCTCTATCGAAGATGGCATGGCGGAAGATGACTGGGACGGATGGGCTGCTCTGACGGCGGCTCTCGGTGATCGCATGCAACTGGTCGGTGACGATGTTTTTGTTACCAATCCGGTGCGCCTGCGTGAAGGAATCGAGAAGGGGGTCGCCAATTCGATCCTCGTTAAAGTTAACCAGATCGGTACCCTCAGTGAAACCCTCGACGCCGTGGACATCGCACACCGGGCCAACTACACGTCCGTCATTTCTCACCGTTCCGGTGAAACCGAAGATGCCACCATTGCCGATATCGCTGTTGCGACCAATTCGGGGCAGATCAAGACCGGATCGCTCAGCCGTTCCGATCGTCTGGCCAAGTACAACCAGCTTATCCGGATCGAGGAAGAACTGGGTTCCAGTGCAGAATATGCAGGTCGATCCATCCTTCGGTAAATAAATTTGCCGCATCTTTCCCCATAAGGTGCGGCCAGCAAAAAACCACATATGGGATGATTCCTTGATCATCCCCACAGCATCAATGGTCGCGCGCTTCATGCACCGAAGCGGCGGCCATTTTTGATGAACCCCAGCAAATCCGCCGAGTCGTTTCGCTAACGATTTTTTAACACCTCGGACTCACTGTGGAGTCGGGTTTTTGTCACAACGCATCTACAGAAAGTGATTGCGAAGGGCGTGTTTTATGGGGTTGTTTTACGACATCCGCCTTCGGGTCCGCACTATGATCGGACCATTGATCGGCATTTGTGCCATCGCTTATTTCGGCTTTCATGTCGTTCACGGTGAACGGGGACTGCTGACTTATTGGCGCCTCAAACAGATGATCGCGGAAACGCAGCCGGTCCTCGATGAAGCCAGGCTGCAACGGAAGATGCTGGAAAATCGCGTCAGCCTGCTGCGGCCCGATAACTTAGATCCCGACATGCTCGAAGAACGGGCGCGGGTCATGCTCAACTTCGGTTACGCCAATGACTTGATCATCCTTTATGCGAAGGAGACAAATCAATGATTACACGACAACAATCCACCCGGGACCGCACCGGTCAGGACGGATACAAAATTGTCATTCATGTTGGCCGGGAAAAGGGCGGCCTAGATGGCCGGGTCCGTGCAGCCCGCGAAATGGCCGCCGTTGCGACCCGCCAACCGGGTTTTGTTGGCCTGGAAACGGAAAAGCAAGGCGGCCACGTCATCGCTTTTGTCCTGCACTGGATAACATTGGAAGACATAGATGCGTGGCGCGCGAAAATCTATGACAGCGCCCTGCAACGCTATGGGGCCGATGCCTGGACTACCTTCGTTGAGATGGAGGTGGAGCCTGTTCCAGGCACCAAGCACCGCTTGCACGATAGCGGCCCCATCGCCCAAGCCCTGCACCATGCCGCGGACCGGGTGTTCAATGGATTGTTGCCTGTACGGAAGAACGCTTAAGAAAACAAGCTGACCTTGATACCAGTTAGCCGCTGCTTGTAAATTCTTCAGTAACTGGAACAGTATTGTTACTGCCGTTATTGAAGGGGTATGTTCTTACCATGAGCACACAATCAGACACCCCACCGATCCCTCATTATGCCGTGATTTTCTCTAATCAACGCGGAGAGGGGGATGCTGAGCTCTATGAAGAGACCGCCGTCGACATGGCCGACCTGGCGGCCCGGCAACCGGGCTACATTTCCCACGAAAGCGCACGCGATGTGGATGGCTTTGGCATAACCATCTCATACTGGACCGACGAGGAAGCCATCTCGGCCTGGAAAATGAATGTCGATCATCTGGCCGCCCAACGGATGGGTACGGAGCGGTTCTACCAGTCATTCACGCTGAGAATCGCACTGGTTGATAGTTTCAAAACGTGGAATAGGTGATATTTTACTGAATTAAATCAATTAGTTATTTATTAATTAATCAAAATCAAGTTAACTTTATTTACTGACTTCAAAAATAAAATGATATGTGTTACGGTCTGCTCATGAACGGGTTGTGGGGGCCCTGACGACTGGACAGTCGCGTTGTTCTGCCTCCCTGACCGCTGTTTGCGCTGTTAACGTCCCTATAAACGGGGAAGGGAGATCAGATGGCACGACAGGCAAAAGCTACCGCGCCCAAAAAAGCGGCTGCGTCTTCATCCAAAACTGGCAAATCAGTAAATACTGCCAAGGCGGCAAAAGCGACCCCGTCGCCCAGCGCCAATCAGCTAATCGAGTATTACCGGGAAATGCTGTTGATCCGGCGTTTTGAGGAAAAAGCCGGACAACTGTATGGCATGGGCCTGATTGGTGGATTCTGTCACCTCTACATCGGGCAGGAAGCCGTGGTGGTCGGGCTGATGGCCGCCGCTGAACCCCAGGACAGCCTCATCACCAGTTACCGTGATCATGGCCACATGCTGGCGGCCGGGATGGACCCAAAGGGCGTCATGGCTGAGCTCACCGGCCGGCAGGACGGTTATTCCAAAGGCAAGGGCGGCTCCATGCACATGTTCAGCCGCGAGAAAAATTTTTACGGCGGCCACGGCATCGTGGGCGCCCAGGTATCGCTTGGAACCGGGCTTGCCTTCGCGCACAAGTACAAAGGCGACAACGGTGTCTGTCAGGCCTATTTCGGTGACGGCGCTGCCAATCAAGGGCAGGTGTATGAGTCCTTCAATATGGCAGCACTCTGGTCATTGCCCGTGGTCTATGTGATCGAGAATAACCGTTACGGCATGGGGACCTCCATCGACCGGGCCTCGGCCATGGTCGAATTCCATAAACGCGGCGACGCTCACGGGATTCCTGGCTTACGGGTCAACGGCATGGATGTGGTTGAAGTCCGCGAAGCCGCCGACATGGCACTGGATCATTGCCGCAGCGGCAAGGGACCCTTCATTCTGGATATGGAGACCTATCGATACCGTGGCCATTCCATGTCCGATCCGGCCAAGTATCGCTCGAAAGATGAAGTCAGCAAGGTTCGCAAGGAAAGCGATCCCATTGATACGCTGCGTGAACGGATATTACGCAGCAAGGCTGCGGATGAAGCCCTGTTGAAAGAAATTGACCGCGAGGTAAAAGTGACCGTCACCGAGGCCGCCGAGTTTGCACAAGCCAGCCCCGAACCTGATCCCCGTGAGCTCTATACCGACGTGTTAATCGAGGCCTGAGGGCCGCGTTCAGGTGAACGAAGGAAACCAATTATGCCCGTACAAATCCTGATGCCGGCTCTGTCGCCCACCATGACCGAAGGCAAAATTGCCAAGTGGCTAAAGGGTGAGGGTGACGCGGTTGTAGCCGGCGATATCATTGCTGAAATCGAAACCGACAAGGCGACCATGGAAGTGGAAGCCGTGGACGAAGGAACCATCGGCAAGATACTGATCGCGGAAGGCACCGAAAACGTGGCCGTCAACACGCCCATCGCCGTGCTGTTGGAAGAAGGTGAGGATGCCGCCAGCATGGGCGATATGGCCGCATCTGCCGCGCCACAACCGGCAGTATCGTCCGCTGTCAAAGAAACACCTGCTGATATACCGGCAGCCCCGCCAACGGCGACATCTGTCGCGCCTGATCCGGATTACACCGGCCCGGTTGTCAACGTGACCGTCCGCGAAGCCTTGCGCGATGCCATGGCGGAAGAAATGCGCCGTGATGAAAACGTGTTCCTGATGGGCGAGGAAGTCGCCCAGTATCAGGGGGCCTATAAAATCTCTCAAGGGTTGCTTGATGAGTTCGGTGATGGCCGCGTCATCGATACCCCCATTACCGAGCACGGCTTTGCCGGTTTGGGCGTCGGCGCTGCCTTCAGTGGTCTGCGCCCCATTGTCGAGTTCATGACCTTCAACTTCGCCATGCAGGCCATCGACCATATCATTAACTCAGCCGCCAAAACGCTCTACATGTCCGGCGGTCAGATGACAGCCCCCATTGTTTTTCGGGGCGCGAATGGCGCAGCGTCCCGTGTCGGCGCCCAACATTCCCAGTGCTATGCATCATGGTACGCCCATTGCCCCGGCCTGAAAGTGGTCGCACCCTGGTCAGCCGCCGATGCCAAAGGGTTATTGAAGGCCGCCATCCGGGACCCTAATCCGGTGGTTTTCCTGGAAAATGAAATCCTCTACGGACAAAGTTTCGACGTTCCCGATGATCCCGATTTCGTACTACCCATCGGTCGGGCAAAAATCGAACGCGCAGGCAGCGACGTTACCATCACGGCATACTCGATCATGGTGCAGGTCGCTCTCGATGCAGCAGAACAACTGGCCGCTGAAGGCATTGATGCGGAAGTCATCAACCTTCGCAGCCTGCGCCCGCTGGACACGGAAACCATCATCGCCTCGGTTAAAAAGACAAACCGTGTCGTCGCGGTGGAGGAAGGCTGGCCTGCCTGTGGCATTAACTCCGAGATTTCTGCATTGGTGATGGATCATGCCTTTGATCATCTCGATGCCCCGGTTGCACGGGTCAATGGAATCGATGTTCCCATGCCCTACGCCGCCAATCTGGAAGCGCTTTCGCTGCCCAAGACGGCCGATGTGGTCAAGGCGGCAAAAGCCATCTGCTACAAAGCTTGAGAGGGGAGGGACGTCTTATGCCGATTGAAATCCTGATGCCCGCCCTGTCACCGACCATGACCGAGGGCAACCTTGTCAAATGGATGAAAGCCGAAGGTGACACGGTCACAAGTGGTGAGGTGCTGGCTGAAATCGAAACTGACAAGGCGACCATGGAAGTGGAAGCCGTCGAAGAAGGCACGCTTGGCAAAATCGTCGTTGCGGAAGGAACGCAAGGGGTCCCCGTCAATCAGGTGATCGCCATTCTGCTGGAAGAAGGGGAGAGCGCGGCTGACATCGGCGATGTTGCGACCGCACCCGCCGCGGTGACGACACCGACACCGGAACCTGTGCCCCCAGTTGCTGCCGCCCCTGCACCCGTTCCGGCACCTGCCTCACCTGCACCAGTAGCTGCCCAGGCATCCGTTGGAAGCCGGGTCTTCGCCAGCCCCCTGGCGCGACGCATTGCCGCCAATGCCGGGGTTGATATTGCCAGCGTCACCGGCTCTGGTCCCTACGGTCGTATCGTAAAGCAGGATGTCGAAACCGCCCTTGTTTCCGGCAGCGTCACTGCGCAAGCGGCACCGGCTTCAGGCCCGACAAGCAGGCCATCGCCTGCTGTCATCGATGAAACGGGCCTCGCGCCTTATCAGGAAATTCCCCATTCGAGCATGCGCAAGATCATTGCGGCGCGTTTGACGGAATCCAAGCAAACCATTCCGCATTTCTACCTGAGCGTGGATTGCGAACTCGATAACCTGCTGGAGCTTCGCCGGAACCTGAATGCGCGTTCGGACGACTACAAGCTGTCGGTCAACGATTTCATCATTCGCGCTGTTGCGCTTGCCCTTCGCAAGGTGCCGGCTGCCAATGCCATGTTCACCCCTGATGCCCTGCGGGTGTTCGGCCGTGTCGATGTCGCCGTCGCCGTCGCCATTCCCGACGGATTGATTACACCGGTGATTCGTGATGCCGCTGGCAAGGGACTGGTGGAAATTTCCAACGAGATGAAGGGCCTCGCTGCCCGGGCGCGAGACGGCAAGCTGATGCCGGAGGAATACAAGGGTGGATCGTTCACCATTTCCAATCTGGGCATGTTCGGAATCAAGAGTTTCTCCGCCATCATCAATCCGCCACAGTCCTGCATTCTGGCCGTCGGCGCAGGAGAGCAGCAAGCCGTGGTCAAGAACGGTGCGCTGGCCGTGGCAACCGTCATGAGTTGTACCCTCGCCGTTGATCACCGGGTGGTTGACGGTTCCGTGGGCGCGGAATTCCTCGCCGCCTTCAAACCACTGATCGAAGACCCGATCAGCATGTTGTTGTAAGGGACCGGTTATGGCAGATACCTCCTTTGACGTTGTCATCATTGGTGCCGGGCCGGGCGGTTATGTGACTGCCATTCGCGCCGCTCAATTGGGCCTGAAGACAGCCGTGGTTGAAAAAAAGCATCTGGGTGGCATTTGTCTGAACTGGGGGTGTATCCCCACCAAGGCGTTACTGCGATCTGCTGAAATTCTCGATTACATGAACAACGCCGCGACCTACGGGTTGAAAGCCGATGGTGTCGGGTTTGATCTGGCAAAGATCGTGGAACGCTCGCGTGGTGTGTCGGCTCAGCTTTCAAAGGGCGTTGGATTTCTTCTCAAGAAGAACAAGGTCACCGTCATCGACGGGGAAGCAAAACTGAATGGCCCCGGCAAGGTCGATATCACGAAAGATGGCAAAACCTTACCCAGCCTGACGACCAAACACATCATCGTTGCCACGGGTGCCCGGCCTCGCGCGTTACCGGGACTGGAAGCCGATGGCAAACTGGTGTGGAGCTATTTCGAGGCTCTGGTACCTGACAAGATGCCGAAATCGTTGCTGGTCATCGGTTCCGGTGCGATCGGGATAGAATTCGCCAGTTTTTACCGCAGCCTCGGTGCCGCCGTGACGGTGGTTGAGGTGTTGCCGCAAATCCTGCCGGTGGAAGACTCTGAAATCGCCGAGATCGCCCGCAAGCAGTTCGAGAAACACGGCATGAAGATTCTGAGCGGTGCCAAAGTCACCAAACTGGACAAGGCCAAGGACAGCGTCACCGCCACCATTGAGACCGCAGACGGCAAAACTGAAACCATCACCGTGGACAGGGTGATTTCCGCCGTTGGCGTTGTCGGTAACATTGAAAACATCGGCCTCGAAACCACAAAGATCAAAACCGATCGTGGCTGCATCGTGGCGGATGAATTTTCCCGCACGGGAGAGCCCGGCATCTACGCTATTGGTGATGTGGCGGGCCCGCCCATGCTGGCGCACAAGGCCGAACATGAAGGTGTTATCTGCATCGAGAAGATCGCCGGCATTCCAAATGTGCACCCCATAAACAAGGGCCACATTCCGGGTTGTACCTATTGCCATCCCCAAATCGCCAGCGTCGGCCTGACCGAAGCAAAGGCAAAAGAGGCTGGCCATGAGATCAAGGTCGGGCGGTTCCCGTTCGTCGGTAACGGCAAGGCCATTGCACTGGGCGAACCCGATGGCATGGTGAAAACCGTATTTGATGCCAAAACCGGCGAACTGCTGGGCGCCCATATGGTTGGCGCTGAAGTCACCGAGTTGATTCAGGGCCTGGTGGTGGCCATGGGGCTGGAAACCACAGAGGAAGACCTGATGCACACGGTCTTCCCGCATCCGACCTTATCAGAAATGCTGCACGAGTCCGTCCTTGACGCCTACGGGCGCGCCATCCACATATAATGCCATGGACACAACTGAAAAACTGCGTCATCCGGAGAAGGCCCACAAGCCGGACAATGTCTCGCCGCGCAAACCGGCGTGGATCCGGGTGAAAGCCCCGACATCGCCCGAATATGGTGCAACCCGCAAGCTGATCCGCGAACATGGCCTGAATACCGTGTGCGAGGAAGCCGCGTGCCCCAATATTGGGGAGTGCTGGACCATGCGCCATGCCACCGTGATGATCTTGGGGGATATCTGCACGCGTGCCTGTGCTTTTTGCAATGTGGCCACGGGAAAACCCAGTGCCTTGAATCCTCTGGAACCCGATAACGTGGCCCTCACGGCGGCAAAGCTTGGCCTGAAGCATATGGTGATCACATCGGTCGACAGAGATGATCTGGCCGACGGCGGTGCCGCGCAGTTCGCAAAATGCCTAAACATGGTGCGCCAGGTTTCGCCGGAAACCAGTGTCGAGGTGCTGACGCCCGATTTCAGGGGCAAACCCGGTGGCCTGGAAACCGTCATCGAGGCCAAGCCGGATGTTTTCAATCACAATCTGGAAACCGTGCCCAGACTCTACCCCTCAATCAGACCCGGGGCGCGTTATGATCACTCGCTGGACCTGCTTAAGCGAGCCAAACAGCTTGATCCGACGGTGTTCACCAAATCCGGTATCATGGTGGGCCTCGGCGAAGAAAAAGACGAAATCCTGCAGGTTATGGACGATATGCGCGCCGCCGGTGTGGATTTCCTGACCATCGGGCAATACCTGCAGCCAACCCCCAAACATGTGGCCGTCGCCCGCTTCGTGACACCGGAAGAATTTGATGACTTTAAACGCGTTGGCAAAGCCAAGGGCTTCTTGCTTGTTGCCTCTAGCCCGCTGACCCGGTCGTCCTATCACGCGGATGATGATTTCCGACACCTTCAACAGGCCCGTGCCGACATAACGGGACGCTAATAAAACAACGAAGAAGAAGCCGAATGCCGCACCACACCGAACGGCGTCTCATGCCGTACACCCCCGAACAGCTTTTCGATCTGGTTGCCGATGTGGACCGGTATCCGGAATTCCTGCCGTGGTGCATCGCTACCCGTGTTCGTCAGAAAAGTGAAAATGATATGGTCGCCGACATGGTGATCGGCTTTAAGATGTTCCGCGAAAGCTTCACCTCACGGGTTACATTGAATCGCCCCGATAAAATTAAAGTTACATATGAGAATGGCCCATTTAAGTATCTGGAAAACCATTGGATTTTTGAATCATCAAACGATGGCTGTATCCTTGATTTCAGCGTCGATTTCGAATTCAAATCCCGCCTTTTGGAAAAGGCCATCGGGGCCGTATTTCAAGAAGCAGTGCATCGCATGGTTGGAGCATTCGAGATCCGCGCCAAAGCGCTCTATGGCAATTAATGCCGATATGCTCCATGGCATTTGATGCCAATATGCTTAAGACATCTGATCTTCCAATACCTTTAACACGAGCGATAACGCCGCATTGACGGCCTGACTACGCACGGCGGTGCGGTCGCCCGAAAATATGTGGCGTTCATGCAGCGTTTCCCCGTCCAGCTTCGACGCCGCCATGTGAACCAGCCCCACCGGCTTATCATTTGTTCCACCGCCGGGACCGGCAATGCCTGTCACCGAAACGGAAACCTGTGCCCGTGAATGGGTCAGGGCACCTTCCGCCATGGCACGGGCAACGTCCTCACTGACTGCACCAACGGTTTCAAACAAGCTGCCGGGAACCCCCAACATCTCCTGTTTGGCTTCATTGGTATAGGTAACGAAGCCACGTTCCACAACGCTGGAAGAGCCGGGAATGGCGGTCAAGGCGGCAGACACCAGGCCGCCCGTACAGGATTCTGCCGTCGTCAGCATAAAGCCGAGCCGCTGACAGGTATCAAGTACGGAATTTGCCAATATGTCGGTTGTTGTATCCATGTGATCGAGCATTACCAGACCGCCCACGCCCATTGCAGAGCATACACAGCGATTATCGCATAAATCCCGGCGCCGATATCGTCCAGCATGACGCCAAATCCGCCCTTGATATGACGGTCCATCAAGTTCACCGGCCAGGGTTTGGCCACATCGAACAGGCGAAACAAAGCGAATCCAATCGCAAACCATGCCAATTCCAGCGGCACAACGGCCAGAACTAGCCACTGCCCGGCAACCTCGTCAATGACCACCGGTCCCGGGTCTTCCATACCTGATCGAGCTACATAGTCGTTTGCAGCCCAAATCCCGATTCCGAAAACAAAAACCGTTGCGACTAACAGACCCTGTGCCCCAAAAAAACTCAAAATCACCCAGGCGAATGGCAGGGCAGCAGCAGAACCCCACGTTCCTGGCGCTTTGGGCAGGTAGCCGACCCCAAACCAGGTCGCGAGAAGGACGCCGGGGGCAACGAGTGATGGCTGCGCCTGATTTACATTATTTGTCATCCGGTCATCCCTGAACGTTCATTTTATTGGGTATTTATCAATATGTTGTATGTGACGCAGAAAAATAGACTGCATGCCCGATCACATGATAATATAATCCCTTGCATGGTGAATGGCGAATGGATACCGTCACAACCAAGTGGAAAGGTGTTGTATAAGCACCCATGTCCCGGAGAACCCGGTGATGTATGACAGAAATGAATGAGGGGCGTAAGTCCGAGTTAAGGACGCGTAGTTTCTGGTGATGATGAATTCTAACAGGCAATTCAGCCTTCGTGAATGGTGGGCTGGTTTTCGTGAGCAATGGCCAGATATTCGTGAACGGTGTGCTGAATGCCTGAACGAAACATTCCCGGAGCGCCAGATCGTCGTCCGCACGGAAGAACGTGTTTCCTATCTGCGGATTACCAAAAAACCTCAGATGGCCATAGCGGCTTCACTGATCGCCTTTAGTGGCTGGATCGGCTTCACCGGTGTCAGCTATTTCCTGAATGACCAAATCATCGCCAGTAAAAATAGCCAGATTGTCAACGCACGACTGGCCTATCAGAGCCTTCTGAGCGAGGTCGGGGAATACCAAAATAAATTCATCGGCATCACAACTGATCTTGAAGAAAACCACAGCCTCATGCTGGGTCTGGTCGAACAGAACGCTTCATTGCAACAGGATCTGTCTACCATCGAGCACCAGCTAAAAGTGACGGAAGCTGATCGTCAGGCGATATTTGGTGCGCGTGAGCGACTGAAGGGTGATCTCGACAACATTCAGGACAATCTGACGTCAATCACCAGCCGAAATTTTCTGTTACAGGATAATCTGGACACGGTCGCATCCAACCTGTCCTCTGCCCTGTCAGAACGCAATTCTGCGCTTGTGGAAAGCAAACACATGAAACTTTATTCGGAAGAGTTGAAGGCTTCGCTGGATTCCCTGCAGACGGCGCAGATCGGAACGGTTGAAGACCTGACCCAACGAACAGATGACAATATTGAGTCCATGGAACGCGTGGTACAGATGGCTGGTTTGGACATTAACGCTGTGCTCAAGGCAAACCCGGACAAGGCAGGGCAAGGCGGGCCCTTTATTGAGGTTCCCGATGGTGTGGCCGGTGATGAGTTACGCACCATGCTGGTTAACCTAGACAGCCGCCTTGAGCATCTCAAAATATTGCAAGATTCCATGCAGCGCATTCCGTTAGCGGCGCCGCTCAAGACTTATTATATAACCAGCAAATATGGCAAGCGGCTCGATCCGGTGAATGAAAAATGGAGCATGCACTACGGTGTTGATATGGGCTCGACCGGTGGCGCTCTGGCCTACTCGACGGCCCCCGGTGTCGTTTCCTATGCCGGTTGGAAAGGAAAGTATGGTAAGTTCATAGAGATTGACCACGGTGGCGGGATCAAGACACGATTTGGACACCTCGACAAAATCTTTGTGAAGAAGGGTCAAAAGATCGGATTTTTTGAAAAAATTGGCAAAGTAGGAAGCACCGGACGCAGCACCGGCCCACATCTTCATTACGAAATAACTTTCGCCAAAAAACCGATGGATCCAATGAGCTTTATCAAGGCAGGGTATTATGTTTTCCAAGAATAAGAATGGATCGACCACGAGTCGCACACAGGTTCCCCAGCAAAAACCGTCTGTGCCTTCCATTATCAGTGCCGACCTGACCGTTACGGGAGATCTCGTCAGCGATGGTGAGTTGCAGATTGATGGCGCTATCAATGGCGATATCAAGACTGACACGTTGTTGATTGGCGAGAGCGCTCATATCAAGGGTGAAGTCCATGCAAAGCATGTTCGTGTACACGGACGCGTGGATGGCCAGATATCGGCACAATCTGTCATACTAGCCAAAACGGCCCATGTTTGCGGTGATGTGATCCACGAAGACCTTTCCATCGAAAAAGGGGCCTTTCTTGAAGGCCACTGCATGCGGATGTCTGACACGAAGTCAGCTGTGGAAACCTCGACCATTGCAAAAGTCGGACTGGATAAAGATATGAGCCAGCAGAATCCGGTGGATACCGACAAGGACAAGCCGGGATCATCTCTGGGCAGTGTCGTCAAGACTGCTACAGCCTAATCTGGCGTTATAGACATGGACTCGGCGTTACAGGACCGGCAGGGCTTCTGTTTGGTCGTTAGTCCGCCACCCTTAATTCATCGTAAGAAACCATGACGTGTTTCTGGTAGGCGTCTCTTGTGGTTAGCGCTTCATAATAGCGGCGCACCTCCGGAAAGTTGGTGCGGTCAATGTCTATATCAAAATAACGGAACAGCACGTGCCCGAACTGTATATCGGCTAGGGTGAAATGATCGCCGGCAAGGAACGGGGACCCGGAAAGC
>FLOH01000905.1_pt1 | contig 51718 bp, 58 predicted proteins | sample 756751 | NCBI WGS metagenome assembly FLOH01 (sample SAMEA4026879, study PRJEB14308) | marine metagenome | biome: coastal water; material: water | depth 74 m | reverse complement strand
TCTAGTGGGAAAGATGTGGGAAGAATTAATTAATTGGGTAAAAAAGCATCCACTCAAGGCAGGACTTATTAGTAAGGAAGACCTAGATACTATCCACATTGCAAAAGACAATGCTGCTGCAATGAAATTAATAAATCGTGAGCATAAGAAATTTATTGATGGAGGAAGTAAGAGTAATAAATACCTATAATGAAATCTAAAATCGGACTAATTGGATTAGCTGTAATGGGCGCAAATTTGGCCCAGAATATTGCTGATAAAAAGATTCCAATTACCGTTTTTAATAGGACTACTGAAAAGACAACTGCATTCATTAAAGAGTTCGGGAATGAGTTTTTGAGTGGAGAAAAAACTTTGAAGCAATTTGTAGAATCGATAGAAAAACCAAGAAAAGTAATTGTAATGGTACAAGCCGGAAGCCCTGTAGATGCGGTTATCAGTCAACTCACCCCACTTCTATCAAAAAACGACACAATTATTGACTGTGGAAATTCCAACTATAAAGATACACAAAGAAGATTTGAGGAGCTGAAGAAAAAAGGATTAAATTTCATGGGATGTGGAGTATCAGGAGGAGAAGAAGGCGCACTTAATGGCCCATCTTTGATGCCTGGAGGCTCCCGGCCGTCCTACACCCCCCTCTCCCCCATCTTTAAAAAAATTGCAGCAAAAGATTTCAGCGGTTCGCCGTGTGTCACCTACATCGGAGACAATGGAGCTGGCCACTACACCAAAACAGTTCACAACGGAATTGAATACGCAGTCATGCAAATTATGGCAGAAGGGTATGAGATGCTTCGAAAGATTTATGGACTCGATGCTAAACAAATCTCAGATATTTTTAGAGAGTACAATAGGGGGCGGCTCAACTCATACCTATTTGAGATTGCCTCAGAAATTTTAAGCAACAAAGACAACCTCCGCCCCGGATATCTCATCGACTCAATCCTCGACAAGGCGGCACAAAAAGGAACCGGCACATGGACTGCAATCGATTCTCTCGAACATGCAACCGCCGCCCCCTCAATAACCTCCGCAGTCTACGCACGAATAATTTCCAACCGAAAAGATGAACGCCTAGCCCTCGGAAAATCCTACAAAAAATCTCTCACAAAAAAGAAAATCTCTCAAAAAGTCTTCACTCAAATATTAGAAGAGGCAATGTACGCAGCAATGATTAGCGCCTACGCACAAGGCTACGATCTAATTACAAGAACTGCGAAAGAAGAAGGATGGAAACTCAACCTCGCAGAAATCTCTCGAATCTGGGAAGGAGGGTGCATCATCCGTGCAAAAATTCTAAACTTCCTTCACAAGGCCTATACAAAAAACAAGAAAACAACTCACCTCTTCGAAATTCCTGAGGTAAAAAGAGACCTAAACAAATTCACTCCATCCCTACGAGAACTAACTGCATTCGCAGCACTCAACTCTGTACCAATCCCTGCCCTCTACTCATCTCTCTCCTACTTCGAATCCTTCACAACCGCAAATTCCCCAGCCAACTTCATCCAAGGCCTCCGCGACTACTTCGGCGCCCACACCTACGAACGCACTGACCGGAAAGGCCCCTTCCATACAGACTGGTAATAAATATCACTCCCCTTTCCTCCACAAATTTGCTATTCTTGAACCATGAACATCTTTCGCATCGAAAAACCTTTTGTACTAACCATTTTTGGGGCTTCTGGAGACCTAGCAAAACTCAAGATTTTTCCAGCAATCTATAGTTTGGCAGAGCAAAGAAGACTTCCGAAAGAATATTACATTATTGGCTACGCACGAACAAAGATGGAAATAGCAGCGTTCAAGAAAATTTTTACAGATAGCGTAAAGAAGGCTCACAAGAATGTTGATCCGAAAATTCTCAATTCAATTCTCAATCATGTTTACTACTTCAGTGGACAATACACAGAACCCGAAGACTTTGTTGCATACAGAGCTTATTTAAAAAAAGTGAAAGGAGAAAAAAAAATGATGAAATTAGCATATTTTTCAGTCCCACCCACTGTTTTCAAAGACATCATAAAAAACCTAGGAGAGACTCGTAGAAGACCAGATGAAGACCTTCGACTAATCATCGAAAAACCATTCGGAGAAGACAGGCAAACCGCTGAGGAACTTTTCCACTACGTTGCACGATTCTTCCACGAAGATCAGGTGTACCTGCTTGATCACTACCTCGGAAAATCCGCAGTACAAAGCATTCTTCACCTCCGCCACGCAAACAGAATGCTTAACGTGATGATGAAAGGGCCAGAAGTTGCAAACATCCAAATTACTGCATTTGAAAAAGTTGGAGTATCCGAACGTGCAGGATATTTTGACCAAGTAGGAACCATTAAAGACATGGTCCAATCACATCTTCTTCAACTACTTGCACTAACTGCAATGTCGATTCCAATATCAGAAACTGAAGAATCACTACACCGTGAAAAATACACACTTCTATCCGCTCTACGCTTCATTGAATCACAAAGAAATATAGTAGTTGGGCAATATGAAGGATACAAAAAAGAAAAAGATGTCCCGGCAAATTCGAACACAGAGACCTTTGCGGCAATTCGCCTATTCATCGATAGAGAAAGTTGGTACAAAGTGCCAATCTACGTAAGAACAGGAAAAAAACTGAAAGAAAAACACACATACGTAGTTGTGGAACTAAAAAAATTCGCATTCCAACCAAAAGATGAAGAACCAAATCGAATCATATTCGAACTTCAACCTGATGAAAAAATCAACATCCGACTAATCAACAAACACAGAGGATCTGCCGAATATCAATCACTTGAAACATCCGATTCAATCGCATGCACAGGCGACTTCTGCCTTCCTGAACATGGACTTTTGCTACTTGATGTCATTCGAAAAAAACGCTGCAACTTCCTTTCTTTTCCAGAAATAATTTCAACTTGGAAAATTACCGACAAAATAAGTGACTTCATCAAGAAAAACAGGGTAAAAACCGAAAAATATCCAAACAACTCTCTCGGCCCCGACTCACAAAATAAACTTACCTCACTCGACGGATTTAACTGGTTTGATATTCACTAATACTACTTTCCATGGTCACAAAGACCTTCTCACAGGAGGCGGATTTTATTTCTGAAGCGATCGTAAAGATCAAAGAAGTTTGTTCAACCGCACCAAACTCAAAACTAACATATCCATACTCCGCAGCTACCTCTACCAAATCTCAACACATCAACATAGCTCTTTCTGGTGGATCAACACCAAAAAATATCTACAAAGCCCTCTCAAGAGAGCGCTTACCTTGGGGAAGAATCCACTTCCACCAAGTTGATGAAAGATATATTCCAAATAATCACAAAGACTCAAATCGAAAACTAATTAGCACAACCCTTTTCAAGCACACTCCCCACACCTCACCAAACTCAAACCCCAAAAACTTTCACTTTTTCGACACAACTCTCCCAATCTCAGAAGCCCTCGAAAAATACGAAAAATCCCTCCCAAAATCCTTCGACCTAACAATCCTCGGAATAGGAACCGACGGCCACACAGCCTCAATTTTCCCTGATTCAATAATTTCAAAATCCGCAAAGGTCGCCCACACACAAGTACCAGAGCATATCCAAACCTCAACTCTCCACCAATCCACCAGCAATCGCAACCCAGTGCCCCCCATCAAAGACCGCTTAACAATAACCTTTCCCGTAATACTTAAAAGCAAAAACATCCTAGTCCTCCTAAAAGGCCAAGAAAAAGAAAATGTGATCACTCTTTCTCCCGCAAACCAATTATTGAAGCACAAAAAGTTGGAAGTTTATTTTTGTAGTTAGCGTCATTGTTGTGCTTGTGACTCTCGTAAAAAAGACCCAAAATGGCTTTCTTGTGAGTAAAGTTGAACAAAAATCCCCGGGGATTTTTTGGTATTAAACTCTTTGACCTCATTCTTACCAATTAGGATTTTTACATTTTCAGTGTTTTGCACCTATCGCAAATTTCGCCCCACCTTTGTTAAATCAACTTGACGTAAATTTTAAGAAGTTAAAATCTTTCCATATTTTCTTTCTCACAAATTTTCACAATTTCCACGTCACACGAGTCAAAATCCTTAGAAAAAACGATCAGGTGAGCGTTTACTCACCCCTGCTTTGGCGATAATTATTCCTTCTATCCTACTCTTGAAAATCACACCAAAAAACATTGTATAATCGCACTTGTAAGCCATTTTTCGCTTGTCTGTGTTTGCAAAATTGGTACAATTGAGGCGACAAAAAAACAAGGCAAAACATAGAGCAAAAACAGTATAACCATACAAACCATGACAACAAAAACTACAATCAGGAAAATCCAATCAGGCTTATCTTCTAAATCTCTACGCGGGAATTGGCGAGATCTTCATCGTCAATTTGTTCAACTTGGGCGGGAGCGAAACAAGATTACGTATAAGCTCCTGGCTTTGTTGCCGAAAATTCAGAAAGAGAAAATTTACGAGAAGGAAGGATATGCGAATATTTACGATTATGCAGCGAGGCTAGCAGGATTGAGTCCGGGAGTGGTGAGTAAAGCCATCGCAGTGCAGAAAAAGATCGAGGATAAACCGTACCTGCAAAAAGCCATTGAATCGCAGGGCATAAACAAAGTTGCGATCGTGGTTGGAGTTGCGACTCGAGAGAATGAGCGAGAACTCGCAGAAAAAGTCGAGAATATGAGCAAGCCGGCGCTGCAGGAATACAGCAAAGAAATCCGGGGAAAAGTAACATCTAAATGGCAGGTGGAAATGGACGAGAAAATGATGTTTATGTTTCTGAAATTAAAGAAAAAGTTTGGGGATAATTTGTCTAACAAGGAGGCTCTGAGGAGAATGTTGGTGGAGATGGAATCTCGTGAAAAACAGTCAAAATCGCTTTCTCTAGCCAAGAAGCAGGTGAAAATCCCCGGGGATTTTGAGGGAAATACTAAGAAGATTGATCTGAAGAAAAATAGATATTCCTTGGAAAATTTCCAATTGCCAGAGTTTGCAACAATAAAAAAATGGCCCAGCCGTTACATCCCTATCACACGAAAACGAGCAGCCCTATCTACAACAAATGGTCAATGTGCACATCCATCCTGCCATCGACCTGCGGAAATCATCCATCACAAAGAAAGATTCGCGACGACTGGAAATCATGAGAGTTTGCAGCCACTTTGCCGACAACACCACGAATTCGCGCATAATGGAGTCTCAGAAAAAATGAGGGCGGAGGATCATAGGTATCGGGAACACAGGAAACAAGCGCTATTGCAAGAAACACTAGTATAAAAACACCACTTGCAACTCAGTTCACTCTTCCTCCCCAATCCTCATCGCTGCTGCTATTTTTGCAAAATTCTCCAATCTCTGTTTTAACACTTCATACCTATCCCGTACCCCCTTAATACCCTCTAAAGCAGCTTTTTCAGCATCCTTCAAAGCACCACCAAATTTAACGAGTGGCCGCCCATATGCCTGAAAATTTTCCAAAGAAGGTACCTCAAAAAATCGATCAACCAAACCCTCAACACCTTCCAGTGCACTTTCCAACTCTTCTATTTTGGCTCGACTTTCTTGACTCATTTAAATAAAGTTCAGTTAATCCATTATACCAAATTTTCCGCAAATGATCGACCCCATTATCGCAAAACAAAGGGCAGAATTAACACAAAAAATAAGGGATTTTTTCACTAAAAACAACTTCCTAGAGGTCGAAACCCCAATAATGACTCCAACTGCTGGAATGGAGCCACACCTAACACCATTTGAAACAAAATTTATCGCACAAAATGGCCAAGCAACTCCCCTATTCCTCAACACCTCCCCCGAACTACAGATGAAAAAACTGCTTGGAAACGGATTCTCCAACATCTTCAACATCACAAAAGTTTTCAGAAATGGAGAAATGGGCGGACCAACACATAATCCGGAGTTCACAATGCTAGAATGGTACCGCACAAACAGTGACTACAAGGCAATAATGGAAGATTGCGAGAAATTAGTTGTTAGATTGGCAGGAGGAATAGAAGAGAAAATTGGCAAAAAAAAATCCCCGGTCGAAGATTCCGCTGTGGCGGAAGGGATTTTAGCCCCGAAAATCGCATACCAAAGCCAAACCATAGATCTTTCACTCCCATGGGATAGAAAAACAACCAAAGAACTTTTTCAGGAATATCTACACATCGATCTTCTCGAGAATCAGGACTATGAAACATTCAAAAAAACCGCAGAAAATTCCGCACTAGACATCAATTCCTGCAACACCTGGGACGAAATTTTCTTCAAACTTTTCCTAAACCACATAGAACCACACCTCGGCATCCAAAAGCCAATTTTCGTCTACGACTACCCATCCACACAGGCTGCTCTCGCCAAGAAATGCCCATCCCAACCATTCTTCGCAGAAAGATTTGAACTATATATTGCAGGACTAGAACTCTGCAACGCCTTCTCGGAACTCATCGATCCCGAAGAACAAAGAGCACGACTAGTCGAAGAGCAACAAGAGCGCAAACAACTCAACAAAACAATCCTTCCAATCGACGAAGATTTTCTCACACAACTCAGCCGAATCCCACACCCCTGCGCAGGAAACGCCCTCGGTCTCGATCGCTTATTTATGCTTTTACTCGACAAAGCAAGCATCGATGAAGTACTATTGTTCCCGCTAAATCAAATGATTACCACCCAACCATGAACGTATCAGAATTAAAACCAGGAACAGCGATAAACTACAAAAATGGATCCTGGATTGTCGTAAGTGCACAATTTGTAAACCCTGGAAAAGGAGGAGCTTTTAGCAGAGTTAAGCTAAAAAATCTAAAAACAGATCAAGTTATTGAAAACACCTTTAAATCTACTGAAAATATTGACCCGATAGACGTAGTTCGAACCAAATGCCAATATCTATACAGCACAGGCAATGACTACCACTTCATGGACAATGACAATTATGAACAATTCTCCCTAGATAAAACCATCATCGGAAATGACACAAAATACCTCATCGACGGAACAGAGTGCTATGCTTTGTACATTGAGGGTATTCCTGTGTCGGTTGCCCTCCCACCAAAGATGAATTTTAAGGTTATTGAATCTCCACCAGGAGTAAAAGGAGACACCGCAACTGGAGGATCAAAAGAAGTAATTATTGAAACAGGAACATCAATAAAAGTTCCACTATTCATAAAACAAGATGAAATAATCTGCGTAAACACCGAAGACGGAACTTACGTAGGAAAAGCCTAAAACTAACCCAAATTTCCATGATGGACGTAAAATTTATCATAGATGATCCAGAAAAAATCAAGGCTGGTGCAGAAAAAAAACACCTCCCCTGCGACATTGATCAAATCGTAAAACTTTACGAAGAAAGAAACGAGAAAATGCAAAAAATCGAAGCACTTCGCGCACGACAAAACGAAGTTTCGAAAGAAATTCCTAATACAAACGACAAACAACCACTTCTCGATGAAATGGGGAAGGTAAAGGAAGAAATTAAATCTCTTGAACCAGCAATTGAGGTAATTGAGGCAAAGATCGACGAACTTGCTGCCGTTGTACCAAACCCCACTCTCGACTCAGTCCCCGATGGAGGAGGAGAAGAAGATAATGTAGTAGTTTCACAACACGGAGAAATTCCAAAATTCGATTTTGAACCGCGTGACCACATTGAACTAGGAAAATCACTCGACATTATCGACATTGAAAGAGGAGTACGAACCTCCGGAGCGCGCTTCTACTACCTAAAAAAAGAAGCTGCCCTAATGGAATTCGCACTTCTTCAATTCGTAATTCACAAACTAAACTCAAAAGGATTTAATCCCGTAATTCCACCAGTTTTAGTAAAAGAAGAGGCAATGTACGCAACCGGATTTTTCCCCGCAGACAGAAACGAAGTCTACCACGTAAACCCAAAAACAGAAGAAAATCCTGACGGAGACGACCTATATTTAGTAGGCACATCAGAAGTTCCACTCACAATGCTCCACTACCAAGAAATGCTTGAAGGAAAAGACCTCCCAATCCGATATTGTGGCTTCTCTAGCTGCTTCCGCCGCGAAGCAGGATCATACGGAAAAGACACCGCTGGAATCATCCGAGTCCACCAATTCGACAAAATCGAGATGTACAGCTTCTGCCACCCAGACAAATCCGAAGAAGAACACGAGCTAATCCGCGCAACAGAGGAAGAAATAATGCAAGATTTAGGCCTTCCCTACCAAGTCCTCAACATCTGCGGAGGAGATCTCGGCGTTCCTGCAGCCAAAAAATACGATCTTGAAGCATGGATTCCAACACAAGGAAAATTCCGTGAACTAACATCCTGCTCAAACTGCACCTCCTTCCAAGCCCGCCGTGCAAAAATCAGATACAAAGATGCTGACGGCAAAAAAGACTACGTTCACACCCTAAACGGCACCGCAGTCGCAATCGGCCGAACCCTCGTCGCCCTCATCGAAAACTACCAAAACGCCGACGGCACCGTAACCATCCCAGAAGTGTTAAGACCATACATGGGAGGAAAGGAAAAGATTGGGTAGAAACCACACAATCGGGAAAAACGCACTTCAATACCCATTGACAAAATGAGTTATTGGTGGTACAGTTTATGTGTATAACTAATCAAAATACACATGGCAGATACACCAGATAGAGCCCCTACAGATGAAACCCCATCTGAACAAGATGCATACATGCAACAGGTTCTTGCTCAAGCTCAAGCAGAACTACAGGCAAGAGAAGGTGAAAAAGAAAGGGAAGCAACACTTGCAAAACCACAAGGATACCATTTTCTCACTCAAGTCATAGAAGCCGAAAAAGCCGATGAATTAAAGCTTGAAAAATTCGAAGAAGGACACATGCAAACACTTCAAAAAAGACAAGCTGATCTTTTGGCATCCATCAAGGACAACCCCCTACTCAGTACAACTCAAGTAGTTAGTCAAGAACTACGAAGGATAAACAAAGAAATAACTGAAATTACAGAGGCAAACAAAAAAGAGATACAATTAGACGAACTAACTTCCATTTATAATGCAGCCGCCCACATATCACAAGAAATTCTTGAGCGTTACGGTGAAGAAGAGAGTAAAAATGAAATGACATTGGCTGAGACAGTTGCACTTATAGAAGAAGAGAGAAGTCAACAGCGCGCAGATCAAGAAACAGCAGCCGAGATAGTTCGAAAAAAGAATGCAGGTAAATCACCGAATGAACAGGAAATAGTTCCTGGGGTACATATTGAGACAATTGCATCACTAAAAAAACGTGTTGAGGCACTTGGCGAAACCACTGACTCCACTGTAACAAATTATGCAGAGACTATTCTCAAACACCTAACTGATTTTGAGAAATACACAAAAATGACTCCAAAAGAACGAAGCAGAAGATTTGCCGACTGGAGCGAACACAATCAAAGAGTAGCCATTGTCCGTGCTAACGACGAAATTGAGAAAAGAATCCCAATACTAAAATATAAAGCTAGTGAAATAAAAAGAGCAACTGTTGAAGTCAATCATCAAGACTATAGATACAATGATGCAAGACCAGCCCTTGCAAGACACGGTGCAGAAATGAAAAGAGTCATAGAGGTTTTAAAAGTAACTCCAAGTCAATATATTGACCACTTTGACTTCAAAAATACTGAACGAGACTACGACCCAGAAAATACTCCAAGAATCATTGAAGTTCTTGAAACAACAGTTCTTACAGACCTTCTAAAACAATTCACAACAGGAGGTCGAGAACATTTTGACATCGAAAGACTTAGAAATTCAGTAATAACAGTTTCACACGGAATGGCACTTGCAAGCAAGAACTGTAAAACCCCTAACCAAAGAAAATTCCTCCTAAGTCCTTTGGACATCCATTCAACATCTCAACAAAACTCAAGAATAATGAGACAAGCATTAGCAGAAGATAATCCACATACCTATTGTAAAACGAGAACAGCCAAATGCTCATCAGCAATTATAGAATTAGCAGAGCTAAAATTAGAGCTACGTAAAAAACCAAAAGGACTTCTAAGGTCGACAAAAGACAAAAATATTATACAACAAGGAACTGATGCAAAAGCTAAAGCCACCGAAATAATAAGAACAGTCCCAGGAAATGAAACCGTAACATTATCAGTCGTCCTAGGAGGTAAAGGCAACTTCAAAGCTGATGTCGCTGCAGGAATTGAGGATCAAATTCAAACCTTCATGACCGAAAAAGATTTTCTCGCCACATTAGCAATTGCATTTAACCACAACAACTCCGCCTTCACCGATTATGCACCCCAACTTGAATTAATGTCCACTGGAGAAAACCTCAGTGAAAATAAAGTACTGGCTCTAAGAAGAATCGAGAAGGTAAGAAGCATTCTGTCTATCCTTCACGCAAATAGACCAGAATAGCAGATAGCTCCAAATTAACTCCAAACCCATCTCCAAACCTGTCAAGCAACGTATTGGCAAACGCACCCTTCTTATGGTAAAATATACGGAGATTTAAAAACAAAAAAGATGATAATTCTTTGCACAGACTCCCTTCGAGGTTACGGATTAAACCGCGTGTTTGAGATTGCGAAAAAAGCAGGATACGACGGACTAGACCTTTGTATCAATTACGGAGAATTCGACACATTCAATCCTGAATATGTAAAAAGACTAATCGACGAATACAAACTACCGGTTCATGCAATTTCTTCACCTAATCAAATTGCAGCGTCACGAATCAAAGAACTTGTAAGAATGACTAAAGATGTCGGAGCAAAAGTACTTGTCATCCAACCACCAAAAATTCTTGATTTCAAATTAGCTGCATGGCTAAAATCCGAAATCCCAAAACTTCGAGAAAAAGAATTCATCTCCATCGCACTGGAAAATGCACCTGCAGGAACACTTCTTGGCTTTATTCCTGAGCACGCACTATCCAATTCCAGTGATCTTAAGAACTTCAAACATGTGTGTCTCGATACAGCAAGAATCGGAGAAAAGAAACAAGACCTAATTCGCGCATATACAGCACTTAAAAAATTCCTTGTTCACGTTCATCTATCAAATGTTCACCATGGGAAAAAATACGCACCTCCTTCAGAAGGAATAATGCCACTTGAAAGCTTCCTTACTAAGCTTAAACAAGACAAATTCCCAGGTGCAATCTCTATAAAAATTCTTCCAAAATACCTTCACGCAGGAGACGATGAGCGCGTTATCGAAGAACTAGAAAAAACAAAGAAATACTACGACAAATATTACGACAAAGTTCAGGTTCTAGAAGAAGATAAAAAAGAAGATGAAAAATAGCTTGACTTTGGCTAGAGACACCGTAAAATAAGCAGGCTATCACTGAGCTACGGATGAGTTAAGGCAGATAGTATTATACTATATCCTTGACTTTTCAATATGCCAAAACCTAAAAAGGCACCTTCTAACAAAGATGCAAAAAACCCTACAAAGGCTTCTTCGAAGACTAAGGCTCCTGTTTCAAAAACTAAAGCCCCTGCTCCAAAAACTAAGGCACCAGCTAAAAAAACTAAAGCCCCTGCTAAGGAAGAGGTTGTTTTTCCAGAAAAAAAGAGCAGAAAGATAGAAGCTCTAAAACCTTCTCAGGTTCCTCTAAAACAGGAAAACATCCTGATGAAGAGTGACAGAAAATATCTTACTACTGTTGCAGACAAAAATGTTGCGATTCCAAATCTTATTGAGATTCAAACAAATTCTTACGAATGGTTTGTACACGAAGGAATTCGAGCACTTCTAGACGAGGTATCCCCTATTCAGGATTTCTCAGGAAAGAAACTTGAACTTCACTTTTTAGACCACTCACTTGGAGAAACAAAACACGACGCAGAGACAGCAAAAGCGAAAAACTTAACATACGAGGCACCGCTAAAAGTACATGTTCAGCTTATCAATAAAGAGACAGGTGAAATCAAAGAGCAAGATATCTTCCTAGGAAATATCCCACTAATGACAAACAGAGGTACCTTCGTTATTAACGGTATCGAAAGAGTTGTGGTTAGTCAGATCGTAAGATCACCGGGTGTATTTTTCTCAGCAAATTCAGCTGCACCGGGAATGAACTGCGCAAAAATCATTCCAAAAAGAGGAGCTTGGCTTGAGATTGAAACAGATAAGAAAGGAATAATTACAGTGAAAATTGACAGAAAACGAAAAATCCCAATCACTTCATTACTAAGAGTTTTCGGATACGAATCAGACAAAGAGATAATGGATCTATTCAGTGATGTAATTACAGACATCGAACATGACTACATCCTTAATACACTTGAAAAGGACAATTCAAAATCTATCGATGATGCATATCAAAATGTATATAAAAAGATTCGTCCTGGAGACCTAGCAACCCCAGAAAACGCAAAAGCACTGATTAAATCAATGTTCTTTGACTACAGAAAATACGACATGGGTCCGGTTGCAAGATACAAACTAAATAAAAGATTTAAACTAGACACACCAAACAAAATCAAATTCCACACTTTCCAAGTTGATGATTTTGTTAACATTCTAAAGCACCTTATTAAACTAAATAATAATGAGGTTGCACCAGACGACATCGATCACCTATCAAACAGAAGAATCCGAGCAGTTGGAGAACTAGTTCAAAACAAATTCCGTGTTGGACTACTTAGAACAGACAGAATTGCTAAGGATAGAATGACAGTAATGGATCTTGAAACAGTTACTCCAACACAACTAATCAACTCAAGACCTATCACTGCGGCACTAAGAGAATTCTTTGCGAGCTCACAGCTTTCACAGTTCATGGACCAAACAAATCCACTTGCTGAGCTTGAGCACAAAAGAAGACTATCCGCGATGGGGCCAGGAGGACTATCCAGAGAACGTGCATCGTTTGATGTTCGTGATGTACACGCATCTCACTACGGAAGAATTTGTCCTATTGCCACTCCTGAAGGACCAAATATCGGTCTAGTTGTACACCTTGCGACTTATGCAAAAATCAACGAATACGGATTTATTGAAACTCCTTTTAAAGAGGTGCTTCACTCAGTTAAGAATGGTGAAAAATCTCTCGTAGGACATATCAGTAGAGAATCAATAGAGGATAAAGGGAAAGTAATCGTAAAGGCAGGACAAACAATTGACGAAGCTGCTGCAAAAAAGATTGCGAAAATCAAAGAAATCAAAGAAGTAAAAGTACGACCTTTCGTTTCAAACAAAACTGAATATTTCGCTGCAGACGAAGAGGCAGAACTTACTATCGCCCAAGCGAATTCAGAGATTGACGAAAAAGGACAGCTCATTAATTCACGACTTTCTGCTCGTAAAGATGGTGATCCACTTCTAGCACATGTAAACGACATAACTCACATCGATGTATCTCCAAAACAAATTATATCGATCACGACAGCCTTGATTCCATTCCTTGAGCATGATGATAATACTCGTGCATCAATGGGATCAAACATGCAACGTCAGGCAGTATCACTTCTTTCACCAAAAGCTCCAATCATTGGAACAGGAATTGAAGAAATCGCAGCAAAAAATTCAGGACAAGTAATTGTTGCAGAGATGGACGGAACAGTTTCTTATGTGGATGCTTCAATAGTAACCGTTGTATACGAAAATGGAAAACAAGTTTCATACACAGTACAAAATTACGAAAGATCAAACCAGGGAACCTGTCTTCACCAACGTGTACATGTAGATAAAGATGACAAAATTAAAAAAGGAGATGTTCTTGCAGAGGGACCTGCGATCGAAAACGGAGAACTTGCCCTCGGAAGAAACCTTATCGTTGCCTACATGACATGGGAAGGATATAACTTTGAGGATGCGGTAATCATTTCAGACAAAATGGTTAAGGAAGGATATTATGATTCAGTTCATATCGAAACCTTTAACGTTGATGTCCGCGAAACAAAACTAGGGCCTGAGGTTATAACAAGAGACATACCAAATGTTGGAGAAGGAAAACTTAAAGACCTAGACGAGGACGGTATTGTAAGAATAGGAGCGACCGTTCACGAAGGAGACATTTTGGTAGGAAAAATCACACCAAAGGGTGAAACTGAACTAACAGCAGAAGAAAGATTACTTCGAGCAATCTTCGGAGACAAGGCTAGGGACGTAAAAGACACATCACTAAAACTTCCAGGAGGAGAAGGAGGAAAAGTTGTAGGTGTAAATATTTTCCGGAAAGAAAATGGAGATGAGCTATCAACTGGAGTACTAAAGCAAATCAAAGTTTCAGTTGCTCAAACCAGAAAAATCTCAATTGGAGATAAGATGGCAGGACGACACGGAAACAAAGGAGTAGTATCAATCATCGTTCCACAGGAAGATATGCCATTCCTACCAGACGGAACACCTGTTGATATCATTCTAAATCCACTTGGAGTTGCCAGTCGTATGAACATTGGACAAATTCTGGAAACTCACCTTGGATGGGCAGCATATAAACTTGGAGTCACCTTTGCCACCCCACCTCTAAACGGAATCCCAACAGAAGAGATTAAAAAACAACTTATAAAAGCTGGTCTTCCAGAAGATGGAAAATCAGATCTCTTCGATGGTAAAACCGGTGAACCATTCGACAGAAAGGTAACAGTAGGAATCGCCTATATGCTTAAACTGAACCATCTTGTTGAAGACAAGATTCATGCCCGATCAGTCGGACCATACTCCCTTGTCACACAGCAACCTCTCGGAGGTAAAGCTCAACATGGAGGACAGAGATTCGGAGAAATGGAGGTTTGGGCGCTTGAGGCATACTCTGCTGCTCACGTACTTCAAGAAATGCTTACAATCAAATCAGATGATGTGTACGGACGATCAAAAGCATACGAATCAATTGTAAAGGGAGAGCCAATCAAGAAACCTAGGGTTCCAGAATCATTCAACGTACTTGTCAAAGAGCTCCAAAGTCTTGGACTGTCTGTAAAATGCATGGACCTTCCAGACGTACAGGACGCCGAAGACGAAGATGAGGTGCTTGTAGAAAATGAAGATGAAAAAATAGATATTTCTGAAGACGTAGAAAAAGAAATACTCGAAGTGTCTGAAGGCACAGGCCTCAAAGATGGAAGTCTTGAGGGGGTAACCGAAGAAGATCTCTCTGAAAAAGAATAATCAAACATAATAATTTCAAATAACTAAGACAACATGAGAAGCGTAAACAAAGTAATCATCATAGGAAATTTAACTCGTGACCCAGAGATGAGACAAACTCCAAATGGGCAAAACGTAACAACATTCGGAATTGCAACAAATCGAGAATGGGTTACAAGAAATAGCGACAGAAAAAGTTCAGCAGAATTCCACGAATGTGTAGCTTGGTCAAAATTGGCAGAAATATGTTCAAATTTCCTTAAAAAAGGAAGCTTGATATACCTGGAAGGATATCTAAAAACTCGAAGCTGGGACAGTCCAGAAGGAGTGAAGAAATTCAAAACTGAAATCGTTGTTCAAGACATGATCCTTCTAGAAAAAAGAAAGGATGGCGATGCCGATTACGTTCCTTCATCAGACGAATATGAAGGAGACACTTCACAAGAAGTAGAAGTTGCTGCTCCAGCAAAGGAAACTCCAGTAGTTGAAGAAACTCCTGTGGTTGAGGAAACCCCAACGGTTGAAGAAGCTCCTGAAGTTGAAGAAACTCCAGCAGTTGAAGAAACTGCAGAAAACCCTATCGACAAAGATTTAGGTCTATAATTAATAACTTATTTATCATATGTCTCAAGATAATAATGACAAAAATGCAAAGACCGATCGGTTCAATGCAATAAGTCTATCAATTGCGTCTCCTGAAGAAATTTTATCGTGGTCACACGGTGAAGTTAAAAAACCGGAAACAATCAACTACAGAACACAAAAACCTGAAAGAGATGGGCTATTTTGTGAAAAGATTTTCGGTCCTACAAAAAACTACGAATGTTATTGTGGGAAATACAAGAGAGTTAGATACAAAGGTGTAATTTGTGAAAAATGTGGAGTTGAAGTAACAAGATCTTCAGTTCGTCGTGAAAGAATGGCACACATTAAACTTGCCGTTCCTGTAACACACATCTGGTTCCTACGATCAACACCAAGTCGTGTCGGTCTTCTACTAGATCTTCCAATTAAAACACTTGAGCAAGTTGTATATTTTGCCGCATACATAATTTCAGAAGTTGACGAAAAAGCTAAGGAAGAAGCGCAAAATCAACTACTCACAGAATACAAAACTACTAAAAAACGCATTCAGGAAGAATTCAAACAATTATCTCTTGAGACGGAGAAAATTGAGGATGAAAAAATGAAAAAGAAGGCAATTCTTACACTTGAAAGAGATTTCTCAAGAAAAATTGACGACCTTGAATATTCAAACTCAGAGACAAAAGATCTAATCGAAAAATTACGTATTGGACAAGTATACTCAGAGATCGAATACAGAACTATGTCCCTTAAATTCGGTCACGTTTTCAGAGCTGGAACAGGAGCAGAAACAATTCGAGACATTATTGGAGGGATTGACCTTAAAGAATTAATTGAAAATCTTGAAGAGGAAAAGAAAAAAAGTTCAGGACAAAAATTAAAGAAGATCATCAAAAGAATTAAGCTAGCAGGAAGCCTATTGAAATCCGGAGTTAAAGCAGAATGGTTCATCATGACCGTTCTTCCTGTAATCCCACCAGACCTTAGACCAATGGTACAACTTGATGGAGGAAGATTCGCTGCATCAGACCTAAATGACCTATACAGAAGAGTTATCAACAGAAACAATCGTCTAAAACGTCTAATGTCTATTGGAGCTCCAGAGGTAATCTGCAGAAACGAGAAGAGAATGCTACAAGAGGCTGTCGACACCCTACTAAACAACAGTGCAAGACAAGGACGAACAGTCTTTAACTCAGGAGATAAGAGAAAACTAAGATCTCTATCAGACATGCTTAAGGGTAAACAAGGTCGATTCAGACAGAATCTACTTGGTAAACGTGTCGACTACTCAGGACGTTCAGTTATTATTGTCGGACCAAAACTAAGGCTATCTCAATGTGGACTACCAAAGATCATGGCCCTTGAGTTATTCAAGCCATTTATCATTGGTCGACTAATCAGAGATGGATACGCACACAACATCAAAAATGCAGAGAAATTGATTACTGCATCAAAACGTGAGGTTTGGGATATCCTTGAAGAAGTAACAAAAGATCACTACGTACTTCTAAATCGTGCTCCAACACTTCACAGACTTGGTATACAAGCATTCCAACCTGTACTTATAGAAGGTAAGGCGATTCAGATCCACCCACTCGTTTGTGCGGCCTTCAATGCCGACTTCGATGGAGATCAAATGGCAGTTCACGTTCCTCTTTCCAAGAAATCTGTAGAAGAGGCAAAAAACCTAATGCTATCTTCTCAAAACCTACTAAAACCATCTGCTGGAGAACCTATTGTATCTCCAACTCAGGACATGGTACTAGGATGCTACTACCTTACAAAAATGACTCCTGGAGAAAAAGGAGAAGGACTCACATTTGCAAGCATTGGAGAGGCAGTAATTGCCTACCAGTCAGATGCAGTTCACCTTCAAGCACCAATAAAATGTAGATACAGAGATGAAATTCGAGAAACAACAGTTGGAAGACTTATCTTCAACAGTTTCATCCCAGAAGGTCTCCCCTACTACAACGAAAATGTAAGCAAAAAACAGCTTTCAAATATCGTTACCGAATGTTTCGAAAGACTTGGAAACGGGCCTACAACCCTTCTTGCAGACAATTTCAAGGACATGGGGTTCAAGTTCGCTACAAAGTCAGGACTTTCATTTTCACAAGAAGACATGGTTATTCCTGATGACAAAGAAAAACGAATTGAAGATGCATCAGAAACAGTTAAACAAATTAACAACCACTTCTGGAAAGGATTAATCACTGATGACGAAAGATACAACCACACAATCAAAGTATGGTCACAAACAAAAGCTGATGTCACAGGAACAATGGTTCATGGAATCAATGACAAAAACAGCATTTTCTACATGATCGATTCTGGAGCCCGTGGTAACTGGGGACAAGTTACACAGCTTTGTGGACTTAAAGGTCTAGTTGCAAATCCAGCCGGAAAAACTATCGAGCTGCCAATTAAATCAAATCTAAAAGAAGGATTCACCATTCTTGAGTACTTTATTGCGACACATGGAGGACGTAAAGGTAAATCAGACACAGCGCTTAAGACAGCGGAAGCAGGATACCTAACTCGTCGTCTTGTAGACTCAAATCAAGACGTTGTTATCCGACAACAAGACTGTGGATCAATTCACTCCCACCTTGTAACTCGTGAAGATTCAGAGGAAATTGGAGAGAAATTCGAAACAAGAATCTACGGACGAACTCTTGCTGAAGATCTTTACGCTCCAAAAGGAAAGAAATTGCTTGGAAAGAAAGGGACTATTATTGAAAAAGATACACTAAAAGAAATCGAAGAACTTGGAGTTGATGAGGTTTCTGTAAGATCAGTGATGACATGTCTAACTGAAGGAGGAATTTGTATCAAATGTTACGGAAAAGACCTTGGAACAAACAAAGAAGTTCAAATCGGTACAGCTGTCGGAATTATCGCCGCTCAGAGTATCGGTGAGCCTGGTACTCAGCTAACCATGCGTACCTTCCATATGGGAGGAGTTGCGGAGGGAAGCGATATTACACAGGGTCTAACTCGTGTAGAAGAGCTATTTGAGGCAAGAACTCCAAAAAGCCCAGCAATCATTTCTGAAATTAACGGTACTGTAAAAATCCATCAAAAAGGGAAACAAACTGAGCTTACAGTAACATCACACGGAAAAATCGAAACTATATATGCAATGCTTTCCGACATGGCCCCTGCAGTAAAAGTAGGAGACCCAGTTAAGCCAAAAATGGTCCTTGCAAAAGCAGATACTCACAAAGGATCAATTAAGGCGTCAGAAGGAGGAAAGGTAAAATCAATTGAAGGAAACATTATTACTCTTGAAAGTGACGGACAGGTTGAAAGATCATACCGTGTACCAATGGGGCGAACAATCACAATAAAGAACAAAGATGAAGTTGTAAAAGGACAACCTCTTACAAGAGGACACTTAGACCTAAAACAGCTAATGGCGCTGACAAACACATATACAATTCAGAAATACATCGTTTCTGAGGTACAGCACATTTACGCATCTCAAGGACAGAGTATTAATGATAAACACATCGAGATCATTGCAAAACAAATGCTATCAAAAATCAGAATCATTGATAGTGGTGACTCTAATTTCCTTCCTGGAGAAATTGTGGATATCATAAGATTCAACCGTGTAAACGATGAGCTTAAGAAAGAGAAGAAGACCCCAACAAGCGGAGAAAGACTTCTTTTAGGTCTTACAAGAGTTGCCCTACACACAGACAGTTGGCTATCTGCAGCTTCATTCCAAGAGACAATCCGTGTTCTTGTTGAAGCATCAACTACCAACAACATAGACCGACTGGAAGGACTTAAAGAGAACGTAATAATAGGTAAACTTATTCCTGCGGGAGAGATTTACAGGAAAAAACATCCAGAACTACTAAAACCCGAAGATTTAATTGAAGAAGTAGTTCCAGAAGAAGAAGAAACAGAAAAAGTAAGAATCCTACCTATTATCTAAATTCCCTTGCTTTTGGATTTTAGTTCATATAAATTAGGCAAGCATTTAATTCAGAATAGACGATGCCAACAATAAATCAATTAGTTAGAAACCCAAGAAGAAAGGTGAACAAGAAGTCAAAGTCACCTGCTCTACAGACAATTTTCAATCATTTAAGAAATAGATCTGTAGGAATTGCTTGCCCTCAAAAGAGAGGTGTATGTACAAAAGTAACCACCATGACTCCTAAGAAACCGAATTCTGCGCTTCGAAAAGTTGCAAGAGTTAAGCTTACAAACGGAATGGAGGTAAACGCATACATCCCTGGAGAAGGACACAACCTACAAGAGCACTCAGTTGTAACAATCCGTGGAGGAAAGGTTAAAGATCTACCCGGAGTGCGATACCATATCGTTCGAGGAACACTCGATACACAAGGAGTACAAAAGAGAATGCAAGGGCGTTCTAAATACGGAGCAAAAAAACCTAAAGCTTAGAAATAATGAATCACAAAATCGTAATCACACCAGAAGAACATTCACCTGCACAAGAAAAGTTTATAAACTATCTTATGCTTGATGGTAAAAAAACCATCGCAAGAAAAATTTTCAACGACACATTAAAGATTATCAGCAAAAAAGTAGCTGGAGATCCTGAAAAAGTATTCAAACAAGCACTAGACAACATCAGACCTCGTTTAGAAGTAAAAGCTAAACGTATCGGTGGTGCTGTATATCAAATCCCACGAGAAGTTAAGCCTGATCGACAGCTTACACTTGCCTACAGATGGCTCCTTACTGCCGCTAGAGGAAAGAAAGGATCACCAATGGCACAACGTCTAGCTGGTGAGCTTATCGACGCCTCAAACGAGCAAGGATCAGCCGTGAAGAAGAAAGAAGACACTCACAGAATGGCAGATGCCAACAAGGCCTTCGCTCATCTAGCTAGATACTAAAAAAAATCCCTCTCTTGACTAAGAGAGTTCGATCTATATAATGCCTCTGGCGTCTTTCCTATAAGATAAAGACGCTTTTTTATATCATTCAAACATAATTAACACATTATAAAATGGCTGAAGACCTAAAAAATCTGCGTAATATCGGGATTATCGCCCATATTGATGCGGGAAAAACAACAGTTACAGAACGTATACTTTACTATACTGGACGTACACACAAAATCGGAGAAACTCACGATGGAGAATCTCAGATGGACTGGATGGAACAGGAAAGAGAGCGCGGAATTACAATTACATCTGCCGCAACAACATGTTTCTGGAAAATAAATGATGAACCATACAAGATCAATATCATCGATACTCCAGGCCACGTGGACTTTACAGTAGAGGTAGAACGTTCTCTTCGTGTACTTGACGGAGGAGTAGCCGTTTTCGATGGAGCAATGGGAGTAGAGCCACAATCAGAAACAGTTTGGAGACAGGCGGACAAATACAAAGTTCCTCGTATTGCATTCATTAACAAGATGGACAAGATGGGAGGAGACTTCTACATGAGTCTTGATTCTATTCACAAAAGGCTTACACCGGATGCTGTAGCAATTCAGCTACCAATCGGAGCAGAAAAAGAAATGATTGGAGTAATCGACCTTATTGAAAGAAAAGCATACAAATTTGAGGGAGAAAAAGGAGAAACAACAATTGAGATAGACATTCCTGAAGACATGAAAGACAAAGTCGAGAAATTCAGAGCAATAATGGTTGAAAAAGTTTCTGAACACGATGACGTTCTTATGGGGAAATTCCTTGAAGATACTGAAATCTCAGTTGCCGAGATCAAAGCAGGAATCAGAAAAGCAACAACAGCTACAAAAATCTACCCAGTAATGTGTGGAACTGCACTTCAAAATATAGGAATTCAAATTCTTCTTGACGCCGTTTGTTGGTATCTTCCAAGTCCAAACGATCTTCCTCCAGTGATTGGATGCGACGTAAGGGACGAAGAAACAAAATTAGAAAGAGAACTTACAGTAACTGAGCCATTCTCAGCACTAGCCTTCAAAATTGCTACTGATCCGTTTGTAGGAAGCCTTTGCTTCTTCCGAGTATACTCAGGATCACTCGATTCTGGAAGTTACGTCCTTAACGCTTCAACAGGAAACAAAGAACGTGTTGGACGACTACTACAAATGCATGCCAACTCAAGAGAAGAGATTAAATCTGTGAAAGCTGGAGACATTGCGGCTATTGTAGGACTAAAGAACACAACAACAGGAAACACCCTATGTGATCCTGCTCACCCAATCCTACTAGAGTCAATCACCTTCCCAGAACCCGTTATTCATATTGCAGTTGAGCCAAAAACAAAGGCCGACCAAGAAAAAATGGGAATGGCCCTTCAGAAACTTGCTCAGGAGGATCCAACCTTTACAGTTAGAACTGACGAGGAGACATCTCAAACTATTATTGGAGGAATGGGAGAGCTTCACCTGGACATTATTATCGACCGTATGAGAAGAGAGTTTAAGGTTGAAGCGAATGTAGGTGCACCTCAGGTTGCCTACAGAGAAACAATCTCTCAAGAAGTAACAATGGAAGAGAAATACGCAAAACAATCAGGAGGTCGTGGACAATTTGGACACGTACATCTACGAGTTTCTCCTCAAGAACCTGGTGATGGATATCTATTCGTTAACTCAATCGTGGGAGGAAAAATCCCTAAAGAATACATTCCTGCAGTAGATAAGGGGGCACAGGAAGCTATGACAAAAGGTGTAGTTGCAGGATTCCCAATGGTAGACGTAAAAGTAGAGCTTTATGACGGATCATTCCATGATGTGGATTCATCAGAGCTAGCATTTAAGATCGCTGGGTCAATATGTTTCCAAAATGCTGCAAAGAAGGCTAGTCCTATTCTTCTTGAGCCAATCATGAGTGTTGAAGTAACAGTTCCTGAAGATTACTTCGGAGACGTTATGGGAGATGTAAATGGAAGACGTGGTCAAATCTCAGAGAGTGGAGACAGAGGATTAATTAAATACATAAAAGCTGAAATCCCACTAGCAACAATGTTCGGATACGCAACCGACCTAAGATCAATGACACAAGGAAGAGGAAACTACACAATGGAATTCGGACACTATGCAAGAGTTCCTGGAAATGTTGCAGAAGAAATTGCCGCTAAAAAATCGTCTGGGAAATAAGAAATTTCCTTGCATACGGCAAAAAAATCCTATAACATTCGTGCCGCTTGAAAAAGCACACCTATATATAATTATTTAAACCAATTTATTATGGCTGAAGGAGTATTCGAAAGAAATAAGCCACACGTCAACGTAGGTACAATCGGCCACGTAGACCACGGTAAAACAACTCTTACCGCTGCAATCACAGTTGTTGCGGCTAAAAAATTTGGTGGTACAAACAAATCTGTTGCATTCGACCAGATTGACAACGCACCAGAGGAGAGAGAAAGAGGTATTACAATTGCTACCTCACACCAAGAGTATGAAACACCAAACCGACACTACGCACACGTAGATTGTCCGGGACATGCGGATTACGTTAAGAACATGATTACTGGAGCTGCGCAAATGGACGGAGCAATTCTAGTAGTATCTGCAGCTGATGGGCCAATGCCACAGACTCGTGAGCATATCCTGCTTGCTCGTCAGGTAAACGTACCTTCAATTGTTGTGTTCCTAAATAAGATGGACATGGCAGACCCAGAGATCGCTGAGCTTTCAGAGATGGAAATTCGCGAACTTCTAAACAAATATGAATATCCTGGAGATGATACACCAGTCATCAAGGGATCAGCTCTAAAAGCACTTGAGAACCCAGATGACGATGCAGCAACTGCTCCAATCGTTGAGCTTCTTGAGGCAATTGACAGTTTCATTCCAGAACCAAAACGTGAACTTGATAAACCATTTCTAATGCCTGTTGAGGATGTATTCTCAATCAAAGGACGTGGTACTGTTGCTACAGGAAGAATTGATCAAGGTGTAGTTAAGGTTAACGAAGAAATCGAAATCGTTGGAATCAAAGACACACGAAAAATCGTAGTTACTGGTGTTGAGATGTTCAAAAAATCACTAGACCAAGGTCAAGCTGGAGACAACGTAGGAATCCTTCTACGTGGTATTGAAAGAGAAGAGATTGAAAGAGGACAAGTTCTTGCTAAACCTGGATCAATCACTCCACACACAAAGTTTGAATCTCAGATTTACATCCTTACAAAAGATGAGGGAGGACGACACACACCTTTCTTCAAAGGATACAAACCTCAGTTCTACATCCGAACAACTGATGTAACTGGAGAGATCGAGCTTCCTGCAGACGTAGAGATGGTAATGCCTGGTGACGACGTGAAAATGATCGTAACACTTGGAGCACCTATCGCCCTAGACGAAGGAACTCGTTTCGCTATCCGTGAAGGAGGACGAACAGTAGGAGCTGGAGTAGTAGCTAAGATCCTAGAATAATACTAAGATCCTAGGATAATCGGACATCGAGCCTAGCTCGAAACCGACCTATCGCTCGAAACCAACACAATATTTGAAAGACCGTCGCAAGGCGGTCTTTTTTTGTAATCCCTCCCAACGGTCCCCATATTTCAACCCACACATACCACCCCACCCATTTTCCCCAACCACAACTCACCCCCTCCCAACAGTTTCCACCATTTTCTTCCACCCCCTACTTCACAACACCCCACCTCTCCCAGTAGACCCCAAATATGACCCCCTACTGGAAGATTTTCCCAGTAGACCCCTCTATATCAACCCTACTGGGAAAATGGCAAAAATATTTTAAAAAAAATTTAAATTTATTTAAGATTTGACTGCTACCATCAAATCATGCCAATAAGAAATCAACCATTCAAGCCAGGTGACTACTACCATGTCATCAACAGACATTTTCGCGAGAAAAGAATAATTATCACCTTCCAAGACACACTCAAACTAGAACAAATACTTTGGGACCGATGCAAAAAGTACAATACAATACTAAAAGCATACGCAATAATGGATACACACTTCCACCTCCTCATCGAACTAAACACAAACAGTAACATTCCAAAACTAATGATGTCACTTCAACGCAGCTATTCACAATACTTCAATCACAAATATCATCGCAAAGGCCAACTCTTTACTCACAACTACTTCGCCAAGCGTGCAACAACCCTCTCGTACATCAAAACAATTCGCCAGTACATATCCGACAACCCAACAAAAAAAGTCCACCGCCAAATGATCGATAACATGCTTTCAGTAAATCTCTAAGTCACACTACTACCCTTCAAGAAATGCAACTAAACCACAGTGTTTTTAATTTAAAAAATTAATAAGAATTTTCATTTCTAAGTTTTCACCTATCCACGAAGAAGATCAGCAACCCTTTCTCTACTTAATATCAATTTAGAAGATATGTCCTCTTTTGAACTAATATGGAGAGCCTGAAGTATCATTATACTAGGAATACCCGCAACATTTGTACTTAAACCAGAAAGTTCAAAAGGAATTGCCAGATTACCTTTATCTGTAACCTCAACATTCTCACAATCCCAATAAACACCACTCATGTCCCTATCTATTCTTTCTGTTATTTTCACAGCAAGCTCTACAAGCCTAGCCTTTGCATCCGCTGCAACCATTACCTCATCCATAATAGCCGCCACCCGCTCCTTAGTACTCCTTGTAACTTCAGCAACCTCAACCCCTTCATCTCCAACTTCTCGCTCCTCTGCCTGCTCATTCTCTTCTCCAATAAGATTATCCAAAACTTCCGCACTAAATCTAATCATCGGATGCTTTCCCTCAAGATAAAACACATCAATTCCATGCTCATTAAAAACTGGACGAACATTTTGATCAAAAATCGCCTTATTGTGATAATCAACACGCATATTAAATGACCCAGCACAAATTTCTGTCGATTGAAACATAAATCTAACAGAATTTGCATGTTCCCCCAGCAATTCAAAAAGTTTAGTAATAAATTTTGTCGCCTTTTTGAAAACCTGATCCCTTACTGCCTCCGATAGCCCAACAAGATCAGCTGCACTTGCCACCTCAATTCCTTCTGCAGCACGATCAACTCCTGAAATTTTATCTGCACTCATAATCATATGATTAAAAAGTAGAATCGATCGTACCTTTTTCTCCTACAGGAGTCAAACAATTTGACTTTTCCATCCAACCACGGTATAAAACTCCCGCAACAGCGCAAAGGCGCAAAGCAAACAAAGTCCGTACCTGGTGCTTTTACCAGATCGGCCTCCCGCAACAGCGCGGAGACTTCTCGGAATTTTCCATCACCGTTTCACCCGCAAACTCACCGCGGCCCATGAAACCGAGAAGTAAACTCGGTAATTTTCTCACATCTTAAAAATTAACCAATACCCCATGTCAGTTAAACAAAAAATCCGTATCAAAATCCGTTCTTTCGATCACAAAGTGATTGATGAAACTGCAAAACTCATCATTGATACTGCGGAAAGAACAGGAGCAATGGTAGCAGGACCTATTCCCCTACCAACAAAGATCGAAAAATTCACAGTGAACAAATCTACTTTCGTTCACAAAACATCTCGCGAACAGTTTGAGATGAGAACTCACCAACGTCTTATCGACATTACCGAGACAACATCAAAAACTATCGAATCACTTTCAAACCTTAGCTTACCTGCAGGAGTTGAAATCGAAATTAAGATGTTGCAGGACTCGTAGGCTTTTGATAGGGTTAGAGCAATCATTCCTTATTCATTCTTACCTATGGAACTCTTAAAATGGAGCCTAATATTTCTGGTCGCACTTGGCGCACTTATCAAAGCCGCAAATATTTTCACCGATTCTGCAGAAAAAATCGGACTTCATTTCCGCATACCTCCATTTATTATCGGTGTAACAATCGTTGCTCTTGGAACATCTCTTCCAGAGTTAGCCACCTCCATTTCCGCAATGCTTCACAATGATTCCGGAATTGTAGTAGGAGATGTAGTTGGATCAAACATTGCAAACATCCTTTTAGTCCTAGCAGTAACGGCAATAGTTGGAAAACACCTATATGTAGATAAAGAAATAAAGAATGTAGACCTTCCAATTCTACTGGGAAGCGCAATATTACTATTTATAATGAGTCTTGATGGAAAATTTACATATATAGATGGAACAATTTGCCTATTCGCACTTGGAACCTACATCCTATACAACATAAAAAGTCATAGAAAAGTTGGAGATAAAGCGCTTAAGGAAATGTCAAAAGAGAAAAAAGAGAAACTCCACATCAAATACTATATATATCTTCTTGTCACAGTTGCTGCAATTTACCTCACCTCAGAGTGGACAATAGTATCAATAAAAGCCCTATCGGGACTTCTCTCAATAGGAACAGAAGTAATTGCAGCCTCAGCAGTAGCACTCGTCACATCCTTGCCGGAACTGGTTGTGTCAGTAAGCGCAGCAATGAAGGGAAAAGCAGACATAGCCATCGGAAACATTACAGGATCAAACATATTCAACGCACTTGGAGTAATGGGAATCCCCTCCTTCTTTGGAGTAATCGAAATCCCACCAGAAATGATAACCTTCCACATTCCCGCATTACTATTTGTGACTATCCTGTATATGTTTGTAACAATGGATAAAGAGGTCACACAGTGGGAAGGAATCACACTTCTAATTCTCTATGTTGCCTTCATGGGTAAAACCTTTGGATTGATCTAAGAAAAAGTCAAAAAATACTATTGACTATCCAAAACCCCATCTGTATATTCTAACGGCGTTTTTAGAAATGCATGTTAATTAGCCCTTAGAGCGGGTTCACCGATAATCTTCTCAAGGCACTCCCATAGCGGAGATTAACCAATACAAAATATGTCAGGAATTCTCGGAAAAAAAATAGGTATGACTCGTCTAATTCAAGACGATGGCCGTGTGATCCCAATCACTGTCGTACAATGTGAACCAAATGTGGTCTCACAAGTAAAGACAGAAGAAAAAGATGGATATCCGGCGATAGTCCTTGGGTTTTCTGTGTTAAAAAAACCTACAAAGACCAAAAAATTCTATCACCAAAAAGAATTCAGAATCACTAAAGAAGAAGCAGAGACAATAAAAAAGGGAGACGAGATCACTCTTGAAAACCTAAAAGAAGTAGAAAAAGTAAAAATTACATCAACATCAAAAGGAAAAGGATTTGCCGGAGTTATTAAGAGACATAACTTCTCAAGAGGACCAGAGACACACGGTTCACACCACCACAGAGAGCCAGGATCAATCGGAGCCTGCGCAAAACCTGGAAGAGTGGCAAAAGGAAAGAAGATGCCGGGTAGAATGGGAGGAGCAAGAGTATCAGTAAAAAATGTTAAAATCGAATATATCGATACAGATAAAAACATTGTTGGATTCAAGGGAGCAGTTCCAGGTCCAAACGGAGGACTAGTAATTATAACAACATAATGAAAGTAGATCTTTACACACAAAAAGGAGAAAAAAGCGGAGAAGTAGAGCTTCCAAAAGAGATGTTTGAAGTAAAATTCAACGAAGACCTTATTCACCAAGCGCTCGTTAGACAACATGCAAATGGAAGAGTCGCTATCGCTCATACAAAAACACGTGGAGAGGTAAGCGGTGGAGGACGAAAACCATTCCGTCAAAAAGGAACTGGTAATGCAAGACAAGGAACAATTCGTGCACCACACATGAAAGGTGGTGGAGTTGTATTCGGGCCAAGAAACACAAGAAACTTTGTAAAAGATATGCCGCGTAAACAAAGAAGAGCAGCTCTTTTCTCAGCACTGTCAGAAAAAGCTAGAAACAACGAAGTATTTGCACTTGAAGGATACGATGCACCAGCGCCAAAGACTTCTACTTTCGCAGAAATGATCGCAAAACTACCAATCGAAAGAAATGTGCTAATCGTATTAGCGGAGAAAAATGAAATCGTTCAGAAATCAAGCGACAACCTAACAAATGTAAAAACAATCCTTGCACCATACGTAAACATTCACGATCTTCAGAAATACAGAAAAGTTATGTTTTTCAAAGATGCACTGGATAAACTGAAGGAGACCTTTCTAACTACTAAAAAATCATGAAAGAGTATTCAACAATAGTAAAGCCAATCACAACAGAAAAGTCATCAAGACAACAAGAGTCTGGACAATACAGCTTCATGGTTAGAAAAGACGCTACTAAAATAGATGTTAAACATGCAATAAAAGCAATATATGGAGTAGACGTTGAAGATGTGAGATCAATGCTCGTTCCTAAAAAAGAACGACTAGTCGGAAGAGGAAGAATATGGACAAAACGACCTGTGTTTAAAAAGGTTGTAATCACGCTTAAAGGAAAAGGATCACTAGACCCGAACAAACCTACATTTAAAGAAACTAAGAAGAAATAATGGCACTCACAAAATACAAACCAACCACCCCCAGTCGAAGGACAATGACAACCGCATCATTCGATGAGGTTACTAGAACAACTCCTGAAAAGAGTTTGGTTAAAAGGCTTAAGAAGCATTCTGGGCGTAATAACACAGGAAGAATCACATGCCGACACAGGGGAGGAGGAAACAAGAGGCTTTACAGAGACATTGATTTCAAGAGAACTAACAAACTAAACATAGAAGCAAGAGTATCAAGTGTTGAATACGATCCAAATAGAACAGCATACGTAATGCTAGTTGTATATAGAGACGGAGAGAAAAGATACCATATCGCACCAACTGGAATTCAAGTTGATGACAAGATAATAACTTCTGAAAAAGCGAAAATCAAAACAGGAAACAGAATGATGGTTCAAAACATTCCTGTTGGATACAACATCTACAATGTAGAACTACACGAAGGAAAAGGAGGACAAATGGGAAGATCTGCGGGAACAACAATCAAACTGGTATCTCTTGAAGGACAGTATGCGCAAATCCAAATGGCATCCGGAGAAGTAAGGCTAATAAGCAAAAAATGCTATGCAACCATAGGAATTCCAAGTAACATCGAGCACAACAACATTAAAATAGGAAAAGCAGGAAGAATGAGAAATATGGGAAGAAGGCCTCAAGTAAGAGGAAAGGCTATGAATACGTGCGACCATCCACATGGAGGTGGAGAAGGTGGAGCTCCAATTGGAATGAAACATCCAAAAACACCATGGGGATTACCTGCACTAGGATTTAAAACACGAAAACGTCACTATACAGATAAGATGATCGTTAAAGATCGAAGACGTAAATAACCATAAATAACAATGGCTAGAAGCTCAAAAAAAGGACCATATCTAGACCCTAAACTGATTAAGAAAGTTGAAAGACTAGCTGAATCAGGGCAGAAAAAACCAATTAAGACATGGTCTAGAAAATGTGATATCTCTCCAGACTTCGTTGGACACACATTCGCTGTTCACAACGGAAAACAGTTCATCCCAGTATTCGTAACAGAAAACATGGTTGGACACAAACTAGGAGAGTTCTCCCCTACCAAGCTATTCAGGGGTCACGGAGGTAAACTAGCTAAATAATAATTCTCATGAAAGCAATACTAAGAAGAGTAAGAATATCACCAAAAAAAGTAAACCTTATTGCTGCGCTTGTTCGCAAGAAAAAAGCCACTGACGCAGTAGACACATTGAAATTTACACCAAAAAAAGGAGCTGAAATCCTTAGAAAGGTTATAAGTAGCGCAATGGCAAACGCAGAAGAGAACTTTAAGCAAGACAAAGAGACGCTAATGATCAAAGAAATCATCGTAACTGAAGGATCAACATACAAAAGAAGAGTCCCTATCTCAAGAGGACGCGCTCATCCAATCATGAAGAGAACATCACATATTACCGTTACTGTTGAGGCCGCTGAAAAGAAAGAAGAAAAAGCTGAAGTAAAAACTAAAGCTAAGCCTGAAACTAAAGAAGTACAAGAAACTACACCTAAAAAAGAAGATACTAAATAATAACTATGGGTCAAAAAGTAAATCCAAAAGTAATCCGACTAGGAATAACCAGTGACTGGGACTCGAAGTGGTTCGCAACAAAAGGAAACTTCAAGAAATTATTCCACCAGGACCTACAGATTGAAAAAACAATTAGAACAAAGCTAAAAGAAGCAGAAGGAATGTCTCGAATTGAGATAATGAGAACCCAAGGAAAAGTTATTATAAATGTTCACACATCAAAACCTGGACTAATCATAGGACGAGGAGGAGAAGTAATTGAAAAACTAAAAGATGATCTTGCAAAAGAGTTTAAAGAAACATTTGCAATCAACATTAAAGAGATAAAGAAACCAATGCTAGACGCAAGGGTAGTAGCAGAAGGAATCGCACGACAAGTAGAAAAGAGAGTTTCGTACAGAAGAGCAGCAAAAATGACTATAGAGAAGGTAATAGAGTCTGGAGCACTAGGAATTAAAATCTATCTTGGAGGAAGATTGAATGGAGTTGAAATCTCACGTGGAGAATTCTTCTCTAAAGGAAAGATCCCTCTGCACACATTCCGTGCAGATATCGACTACGCTTCCCTCCCTGCATCGACTACATACGGACAGATCGGAGTAAAAGTATGGATCTACAAAGGAGAAGTATTCAAAGATGACTTAAAAGGACAACTACAACAACAAATAGAAGAAATTAAACAAGCCTAATCAATATGTTACAGCCAAAAAAGCAAAAACACCGAAGAGAATTTAGGAGAAGATCCGACCTTAAAGGAGTAGCTCAAAGAGGTACAAAGGTATCATTTGGAACTTACGGACTAAAGGCACAGACTGCTTCAGAGCTAACATCTCGACAAATTGAGGCAGCAAGAAGAGCAATGACAAGATATATAAAGAGAGGAGGAAAGATCTGGATTAACATCTTCCCTCACAAAGTAATCACAAGAAAAGCATCTGAGGTGCCTATGGGAAGTGGAAAAGGATCACCAGATCATTTCGTAGCAGTTGTAAAACCAGGAAGAGTTATATTTGAAATGGAAGGAGTAACAACCGAAATAGCAAAAGAAGCAATGAGGCTAGCTGCTCACAAGCTACCATGTAAATGCAAATTTATTAACACTCTAATACAAGAATGAAGACCAACGAAGAATTACGAAAATTAGAAATAGGAAAACTACAAGAAGAATTATTGAACGAAAGAAAATCACTATTCAAGATTAAGTTTGAGGTTATGGGTGGTCACTCAAAAAGCAATCACCACATCCCCAAGCACAGAAAGCAAATTGCACGAATTAAGACAATAATTCAAGAAAAGCAACTAACCCAAGAAGCCGATGAGAAGTAAAAAAGGAGTTGTAGTAAGCAACAAGCAAGAAAAAACATTGGTTGTAGAGGTTCACACCTATAAAGCACATCCAAAATACAAGAAAAACTACAGAATTTCTCAAAAATTCCACGTTCACAATCCTGAAAACAAACAAATAGAACTAGGAGAAGAAGTTGAATTCTTTGAGACAAGACCAATAAGTAAATTAAAGAAATGGACATTGATCCAACCACAATCAATCGCAGAAACCAAATAATATGACCCAAGCAGAATCACAATTAAAAGTAGCAGACAACACTGGCGCAAAACGCGTTCAATGTATCAAAGTCCTAGGAGGATCAAAAAGAAGATACGCTAGAATCGGTGACATCATCGTTGTCGCAGTGAAAGAAGCATCTCCAAAAGGAGTTGTAAAGAAAAAAGCTGTAGAAAGAGCAGTAATCGTTAGACAAGTAAAAGAAATAGGAAGAAAAGACGGTTCATCAATTCGATTCGATGAAAACGCAGTAGTAATAGTTGATAAAGACAAACAACCTAAGGGAACACGTGTATTTGGACCAGTTGCGCGAGAACTAAGAGAAAAAGGATTCCAAAAAATTATATCATTAGCACCTGAAGTACTTTAAATCATGAAACTAAAACAACACGATCAAGTAGCCGTAATAGCAGGAAAAGACAAAGGTAAGTCAGGACAAATTACTAAGGTTTATCGAAAAGCTGAAAAAATTGTTGTTGAAAAGGTAAACATTAGAACTAAGCACATCAAAAAAACTCAACAGAAAGCAGGAGAAATAATTAAATTCGAAGCTCCAATCCACGCATCAAACGTAATGGTTGTATGCAACGGATGCAGTAAGCTTACAAGAGTAGGATACAAGAAACTAGAAAACGGGAAGAAAGAAAGAATATGTAAAAAATGTAAAGCATCACTAGATAGTAAAGAAAAGAAAACTAAAAAATAATTAAACCATGGCAAAAGCAAAGACAATAGACCTACAAACAAGATTCACAGAAGAAATTCTGCCAGAACTTAAGAAAACTTTAGGACTTAAGAACAAACTTTCAGTTCCACGAGTTCAAAAAGTAACAATTAACGTAGGAATGGGATCATACATACAGAAACACAATAAAGACTACTCAACAATAGTAGACAACGTCACAATGATCTCAGGTCAAAAACCTGTACTAAAGAATGCAAAGAAAGCCGTGTCTAACTTCAAAGTTAGAGAAGGAATGACTATCGGAGTATCCGTAACACTAAGAGGAAAAAGAATGTACGACTTCCTAAACAAGCTAACCAATGTAGTATTCCCTCGTGTAAGAGATTTTAGAGGAATATCTCATAAAGCGTTTGATGGAAATGGTAACTACTCACTAGGATTTAAGGAGCACACTATGTTCCCAGAAATCAGCCCAGACGACATTATCAACCTACACGGACTACAAGTTAATATTACAACAAGTGCAAAAACTGACGAAGAGGGACTAGCCCTACTGACTGCACTTGGATTCCCATTCAAAAAAAACTAAACAATAACTCATGGCAAGAACAGCATTAACAGTAAAGTGCGACAGAAAGAAAGAAGCTGCTGCAAGACAACACGGACTTGGTATCAAAATCACATACCCAACTCGCGTTCACAATAGATGTGAACTATGCGGAAAGATAAAAGGATATATGAGAAAATTCGGTACTTGCAGAATTTGTTTCCGCGAACTAGCAAGCTCCGGAAAAATCATGGGAGTTAAAAAATCATCTTGGTAATAAATTAAATCATGCACACAGATCCATTAGCAGACCTACTAACTAGAATCAGAAATGCCGGAGCAGCTTCACACGAAACTGTAGCGGCACCTTATTCAACCCTTAAAGAAAACGTACTAAAAGTATTAAAAGAGAAAGGATTTATTGAAGGTTATGTAGTTGAAACAGAAGACAAATTCAAAACACTTGTTGTTACCCTTAAAGAAGACCGCGCAGATCTTACGCTTACAAGAATAAGCACTCCTGGTCAAAGAATATACACAAAGAGCAAGGAGCTTAAAACTGTTAGATCAGGGCTAGGTATCACTATCGTCTCTACTCCACGTGGAGTAATGACAAACACTGATGCATACAGACAAAACCTAGGGGGAGAAGTACTATGCGAAATATACTAATCAAATAAACTAAAATGTCACGAATCGGAAAACAACCAATAGAAGTCCCATCAGGAGTAACCGTTGATATAAAAGACGGAAAGATTACTGTAAAAGGTTCTAAAGGAGAACTTAAAAGAGATATCCATCCAAAAATTACAGCAAAATTTGAAGACAACATAATTACAGTTGATAGAATCGATGAATCAAAAGAAAGCCGATCATTACATGGACTATTCAGAAGCTTAATTTCAAACATGGTAATCGGTGTTTCAAAGGGATTTGAAAAAAAACTTGAAATAGTAGGAATTGGATACAGAGCAGTAACAAGTGGAAATACAATCACTCTAAGCCTTGGGTTCTCACACCCAATCGAATACAAAGCACCTGAAGGAATCACATTTGATCAAGACAAAGACAAGAAAAACATAATTACAGTACAAGGAATAGATAAAGAAGCAGTAGGAGAAGTTGCGGCAATCATCAGATCATATAGAAAGCCTGAACCATACAAAGGAAAAGGAATTAGATACGTCGATGAATATGTAGCAAGGAAATCAGGTAAAGCATCTGGAAGCTAATCAATGTAAATAACATCACTTTTAAAATGCCAACAAAAAAAGAAGAATTAAGAATTAGAAGACATATAAAGATCAGAAGCAAAGTTTCTGGGACTGCCGAACGTCCAAGACTTGTAGTACTTCGAACTCTTACACACATAAGCGCACAAATCATAGATGATACTAAGGGACTAACTTTAGTATCAAGCAATGACACTAAAGAAAAAGGAACTAAGACAGAGAAAGCAGTTGAGGTAGGAAAAGACCTTGCCAAAAAAGCTGTAGAAAAAAAGATCGAAGCAGTAGTATTCGACAGAAATGGATATAAATACCATGGTCGCGTAAAGGCATTAGCAGATGCGGCACGTGAAGGTGGACTTAAATTCTAACTAAACGACCAAAATGGCACAAAGACCCAACAACAGCAAAGGAGGAAGACCAATGAGAGAAAAAAAGGAGTTTGACGAAGAGGTAATACAGATTGATCGTGTTACAAAAGTAGTTAAAGGAGGACGAAGACTACGTTTCCGAGCTACTGTTGTAATTGGAAATAGAAAAGGAAAAGTTGGAATTGGTATTGGAAAATCTCACGAGGTAACAGGAGGAATTCAAAAAGCGATAGCAAAAGCTAAAAAAGACATGATTACAGTTCCACTAGATGGATCTACTATCCCCCACGACCTAAAGATTAAATTCAAATCATCACATATTCTACTTATGCCTGCATCTCCAGGTACAGGTCTAATAGCTGGAGGAACAATCCGTAAAGTATTAGAACTAGCTGGAGTAAAAGACATCCTAAGTAAATCATACGGAACAAAGAATAAAGTAAACAACACAAAGGCTACATTTGAAGCACTAAAGAAATTCAAGGAGACTCCTGCAATGGCAAGAAAAGCTACAGAAAAGAAGAAAGCACAAGAAAAAGCAAAAGCCGCTGCAGCATCAATCGCACCAAAAAAGAAAGAAGAACCTAAGAAAGAGGCTCCAAAGAAGGAAGCTCCAAAAAAAGAGACTCCCAAGAAAGAAGCACCAAAATCTACACCTAAAAAATAATTATAATGTCACTTACAGAACTAAAGAGTAACGCAAACAAGAAACGCAAACGTGTAGGTCGTGGAAATGGATCTGGACACGGAACTTATTGTTGCCGAGGAATGAAAGGTCAATCATCAAGAGCTGGAGGAAGAAGAAGACCAGGATTTGAAGGAGGACAAACTCCATTCCTAAGAAGAATGCCTAAGCTAAAAGGGTTCACTAATCCAAACCATGTTGAATATCAAGTTGTAAATATTGGACAACTAAACATGTTTGATGAAAACACAGAAATTACAAAAGAATTACTTCTACAAAAAAACATCATTTCTAAAAAAAGAGTCCCTGTTAAATTACTAGCAGGAAAGGGAGAACTAGAGAAAACAGTTACAATTACTGTAGATAAAGCTTCCGCTGCGGCAATAAAAGCAGTAGAATCAAAGAAAGGAAAAGTAACCCTTCTTGCTCCAAAAGAAGAACCTAAAAAAGAATCTTAAATGTTCGACTACCTCAAACAAATCTGGAACAACCAAGACCTAAAGAAGAAGATAGTATTTACTATCGGGATTTTGGTTATATACAGATTCATTGCACATATCACAGTACCAGGTGCAAATATTGCAGGACTTCAATCACTAGCACAAAAGAATGAGTTACTACAGGTATTCAGTCTTCTAACAGGAGGATCTACCGAAAACTTCTCAGTAGTTTTGATGGGAATTTCCCCATACATCAACGCATCAATCATAATGCAGCTGATGACGGTAATTGTTCCAAAACTAGAGAGCATGTCTAAAGAAGGAGAAATGGGAAGACGAAAAATCAGTACATATACAAGATGGCTAACATTCCCTCTCGCATTCCTTCAATCATATGGAATGATCGTTCTACTTAATACACAAACTCAGATACCAATTATTGCTGACATAAAAGACCCAGCACTAGTGCTTCCAATAATGCTAACAATTTCAGCAGGAACACTTCTACTTGTATGGCTTGGTGAGCAAATCACAGAAAAAGGAATTGGAAACGGAATTTCACTTATCATCTTCGCAAGTATCATTTCACAGATCCCACAAATGCTTGGACAGGGACTATTTCTTGCACAAGAAGACGAGAGCAGACTTCTCCCTTTTGTTGCAGTCGTTCTTGTTACAATCATTCTTGTAACCATAGTTATTCTGGTTAATGAAGGACAAAGAAGAATCCCAATTACCTATGCCGGAAGAGGAGTCCGTGCTGGAAGCGACCAAACCTACCTACCAATTAGAATCAACCAGGCAGGAATGATCCCGATTATCTTCGCAGTAGCACTTATCAGCTTCCCTGGAATACTTGGACAATTCTTTACCAATGCAACATCTCCATGGCTACAAGTAGTAGGCAAAAATATGACAACTCTCTTTGCACCAAACACACCATCTTACGTATTATTCTACTTCCTACTCGTAATGGGATTCACATACTTCTACGTATCAATCACATTCAATCCAGAACAAATAGGTGAAAACATCCAAAGAAGAGGAGGGTACATACCAGGAATTCGTCCTGGAACTCAAACATCTGAACACATTGCATACGTTTCAAACAGAATGACAATGTTCGGAGGAATCTTCCTAGCATTCATCGCAACCTTCCCAGTACTTCTAACTTACGTCTTCCAAAGTGCAGGAATTGCTTCCGTTCCCCTACTTGTATCAGGAGCGGGAATAATCATTATCGTAGGAGTTGTTCTAGATCTTATTAGACAAATCAACAGCATGCTAGTCATGCACGATTACAAAAAATTCTACTAAGGGTTTCTTCAAGTCTTGAATATCTAGCCCGTGTCCGCTAGAATCTTTTCCGCATACTTACTAACTCTTAAATCATGGATTTGATCTTCTTTGGAATGCAAGGAGCCGGAAAAGGAACCTTGGGAAAACATATTGCTGAAAAATATGGACTAACCATTTTTGAAACAGGAGGCGTTCTTCGAAACCTAGCACAGGAAAACAGCGAACTTGGAAAGAAAGTAAAAGAAACAATCGAAGCTGGAAATTTAGTTTCAGATGAAATGGTAATGGAAATTGTAGAAGACTTCATTGGAAAATTGGGAAGTGAAGCAAAAGTACTATTTGACGGAATTCCACGAACATTAAATCAAGCACAGCTACTCAAAACACTCCTAGATTCACACGGACGCACTTACAAGGCAGTTTTGATTGATATCACAAAAGAAACAGCCCTAACACGCCTTACAACACGCAGGGTATGTAAAAGCTGTAAAAATGTATACCCAGTTATGTATACAGCCGACAATTGTGAATGCGGAGGAGAATTAATGACCCGGGCAGATGACAACCCGGAAGCAATCGAAAAACGATTAGACACATATGAAAATGAAACCGTTCCAGCAATGAATCATTTTGAAGATGTTCTTGTAAAAATTGCAGGAGAACCACCAATTGAGGAAGTCCGCACACTTGCAGAACAAACACTCGATCCAATTTTAAACTCATAGATGGCGATTTCCATTAAATCACAGGAAGAAATAGAGATAATGCGAATAGGAGGACGGATTCTTGCAGAAGTATTAATTGAAATTGAAAAAAGAGCCCTACCAGGAGTATCAACACTTGAACTCGATCAATTTGCTGAAAAATTCATTCGAGAACGAGGAGGAATACCAGGATTCAAAGGATATCAAGGATTTCCAGGAACTCTTTGCACAACAGTCGACCACGAAATAGTACACGGAATCCCCCGCGCAGATAAAATCCTGAAAGAGGGAGATCTCTTCACAGTAGATTGCGGCGTAATCTACAAAGGCCTATACACAGACGCCGCTAGATCATTTGGAATTGGTAATATATCCAAAGAAAAGCAACGACTCATATCGACAGCAAAAATCACTCTCGAAAACGCAATAAATATAATTGAACCAGGAATTCACCTCGGAGAAATCAGCATTGCTATTCAAGAAACGATCGAAAACGCAGGATACAAAGTAATTCACGACCTTACTGGACACGGAATTGGAAAACACCTGCACGAAGAACCAATAGTTCTCAATTATTTCACAAAACCAGGACCAGTACTCCAAGAGGGCATGACGCTAGCAATAGAGCCAATTTTTGCAGTATCGACTAGTCAAATGAGAACACTTCGTGACAACTGGACAATTGTAACCGCAGACAACAGCCTATCAATACAACAAGAAAACACGATCCTTATAACAAAAAACGGTCCAGAAATCCTTACCACGACATAATTGGACCTTTTCATCAATAAATATTCAATTTTCTATTGCATAGTGGGTTTTTCTCAGGTAAAATCTCACCGCTTTGTATAAAAATAGTTAAGAAAAAGGGCATACATATGGGAAAAGAAGACACTATTGAAGTTATGGGAACAGTTATAGAGCCCTTGCCAAATGCAACATTTAAAGTAAATCTGGACGACGACAACCGCGTCATTACCGCACACTTATCAGGAAAGATGAGAATGAACTACATCAAAATCCTTCCTGGAGACAAGGTCACAGTCCAACTTAGTATATATGACCCTGAAAAGGGACGAATAACTTACCGTCACAAACAATGAAAGTAAGAGCATCAGTTAAGAAAATTTGTCAAAAATGCCAGGTAATCCGCAGAAAAGGGGTTGTCAGAGTCATATGTAGTAATAAAAGGCATAAACAAAGACAAGGATAACACTAAATAATCACTATGGCACGTATAGCAAATGTTAACTTACCAAAGGAAAAGAGAGTAGAAGCCGCTCTAACGGCAATTTTCGGGATTGGACGTAGCGCAAGCGACAAAATCCTTACAGAGGCAAATATTGATAAAGACATAAAAGTCCAAGACCTTACAGAAAAAGACATAGCCGTTTTACGAGATGTTATAAGCAAAATGACAACCGAGGGTGACCTTGTAAGAAAGGTAGCACTGGATGTTAAACGACTACAAGAAATAGGATCATACAGAGGATTTAGACATAAAAGAGGTCTTCCATGCAGAGGACAAAGAACTCGATACAACTCAAGAACAAAGAAAGGAAAGAAGAAGACAATAGCTAATAAAAAAACTGTAACTAAGTAATCTAATGGCAGATAAAAAAGTAAAAAAGGGTCAATCAAAGGCAAAAGCCAAAAAAAGATCCGTACCAGAAGGAAATGCTCACATTCAAGCTTCCTATAACAACACAATTGTAACGCTTACAGAACCCAACGGAGATGTAATAGCGTGGAGTTCTGCAGGTGGAAGCGGGTTTAAAGGGGCCAGAAAAGCTACTCCATATGCCGCTCAAGTAGCTGCGGAGAATGCTGTTGAGAAATCAAAAGCTTACGGACTTTCAAGAGTACACGTTTACGTAAAAGGAGTTGGAACAGGACGAGAACAGGCCATTAGAGGACTTACCGCCTCAGGATTAGACCTAATATCAATCAACGATATTACACCTATCCCCCACAATGGTTGCAGAAAAGAAAAGACTAGAAGAGTATAAATAACTAAACAAATTATCTTATGTCACGATATCGAGGACCACTAACTAGACTATCAAGAAGGCTTGGCATGATGTTGTTTGCTAACGGAGAGAGCAAAACAAAGGCATTCAACAACAAAAACTACAAACCCGGAGAACACGGACAAAAACGATTCAGACAAATGTCTGAATATGCAAAACAGCTTCAAGAAAAGCAAAAAGCACGTTTTATGTACGGAATAAGCGAAAAACAATGCCGAAACTACTACGCGAAAGCATCCAAAACAACTGGTGTTACCGGTGAGGCATTTATGATGCTTCTTGAAAGAAGAGCAGATAATACAGTTTTTAGATCTGGACTTTCAGCAACAAGAACACAAGCTAGACAAATCGTTAGTCATGGACTTATCAAAATCAACGGACGTAAAGCAAAAACACCATCAATTCAGATTAAAGAAGGTGATGTTCTTGAAGTAGTTGAAAAGAGAAAAAGTTCAAAACTATTTGAATCAGTGGCGTCATCAAAGACAAAGACTCCAAAATGGATTAAAAGCGACCTAAAAGCGCTTAAAGTTGAGATTGTCGCACTTCCAGACAAAGACGACATTGAACAAGGAATAGACAGTCAGTTAATTACTGAGTTCTATTCTAAATAATCAAAATCACATAAACCAATTAAAATGCATCTAATCCAAGAAGAAATAGGCATTCCTAAAATCAAGACTGATAAGATTAGTGATAATCACGTCATCTTCATTATGGAGCCACTACCTACTGGGTACGGTGTTACTCTTGGAAACGCACTAAGAAGAATTCTTCTTTCTTCACTCCCAGGAGCATGTGTAACAGGAATTAAGATAGAAGGAGTAAGTCACGAATACACAACAATAAAGGGTGTGAAGGAAAGCGTTTTAGATATTTCTCTAAGTCTAAAACTTCTAAATATCAAGAAAACAACAGAAGAAGTTTCAACAATTACACTTGAGACATCAAAGACAGGAAAGATCTTTGCAAAGGACATCCAATGTCCATCAGATGTTGAAATTCTAAACCCAGACCTTTACATCGCTACTCTAGAAAAAGGAACCAAGCTGAAAATCGAAATGAGAGTTGAAAAAGGAGTTGGATATGAACCTGCAACAGTTAAACAGAAAAGAGAAACTGATGCGAACATTATACTACTTGATTCAATGTTCTCACCTGTTAAGAAAGTACGTTACGACGTAGTGGCAACTCGTGTAGGTCAAATGACAAACCTAGACAAGCTAACACTAGAAATTGAAACAAACGGATCTATCAGCCCTGAAGATGCAATCAAATTCTCATCAAACGTTCTTAATTCTTATTTTGGACTATTCAATGTTGAGAACATCATGGTTGAACAAGAGTATATGTCAGACATCAAGTCAATTCTTGAAAAAGAGAAGGAAGAAGAAGAGGCAAAACCTGTTCAAGAGTCATACACTCCAATCGAGATCCTTGGATTCTCTCCACGAACACTTAATGCGCTTATAAACGGTGGAATCGGATCAATTGAACAACTATCTAAATGTACAGAGAGCAAGCTTTCAAACCTAAGAGGATTTGGTAAAAAAGCACTTACAGAAGTTAGCAGCGCACTAGAAAAGAAAGGCCTTACACTATCAGAAGACTAATCAAGTAAATCATGCGACACAAAGTAAAAAAGATACATCTAGGGTCAGACAAAGATCACAAGACCGCACTAATGCGAAACCTTGCAATGTCTGTAATAATCTACGAAAAAGTTAAAACAACTGTTACAAAAGCAAACGCTGTACAGCCACTCGTAGAAAGATTAATCACAATAGCAAAAAGAGAGAATCGTGTTCACGCGATAAGAGAAATTGAAAAAATTATTCAACATGAAAACGCATCAAAAAAGATTTTTGAGGTTCTCCTAGAGAAATATAAAGACCGAAACTCTGGATATACAAGAATTACAAAGCTTGGAAACAGAAGCGGCGATAACGCACCAATAGTACAAATTGAACTCGTATAATAATGAAAACACCAATCGCTAAAAGCACAGAAATGAACCAGAAGTGGTACCTAATCGACGCTAAGGACAAAGTTCTAGGACGGCTATGTACAACCATCGCAGTCAAACTTAGGGGAAAAGACAAACCAACCTTCTCACCTCACATGGACTGCGGAGAAAACGTCATTGTAATTAATGCAGAAAAAATCCACCTTACAGGAGGAAAAGAGACAAAAAAGATGTACCAAAGACACTCAGGCTTCCCAGGAGGATTTAGAGAGGAGACTGCAGAAACTCTTATGGGACGAAAACCTACCAAACTAATCGAACTTGCAGTATCTGGAATGCTTCCAAAAAACCGCCTAAGAAAAGTATTTATGAAGAAACTTCATCTTTACGCAGGGGAAGAACATCCACATATTGCACAAAACCCAGAAACATTAGAAGTATAACTTTAATCTAAAATGCCAACTAAAGCAGTTAAAAAAGAGGAAAAAGCAGAAGTAAAAGCACCTGCAAAAAAAGGAAAGTACTTTTACGCACACGGTAAAAGAAAATCTTCAATTGCAAGAATCAGACTATACAACGGAACAGGAGAAATTATCATCAATGACAAACCTGCTAGCGAATACGTAGCTGTTAAGGCACTTATAAGCGGTACAATTAAAGCTCCATTCAAACTAACTGGAACAGATAAGAAATACGATGTAACAGTTGTTGTAACAGGTGGAGGAGTTACATCTCAAGCAGAGGCCATGCGCCACGCTATTTCAAAAGCCCTTATCGAAACCGATCCCCTTCTAAAACCAACTCTAAAGAAGGCAGGACTACTAACTCGTGACTCTCGAGTCAAAGAACGAAAGAAATTCGGTCTTAAGAGAGCTAGAAAGGGACCACAGTTCAGTAAACGTTAAGGAAATTTGTCAGAAAACTGCTACTCGATATATCCACATCTTCTTTGCTTTTCAGATTTTTCCAATACCTGCTAAAATCTAGAAAACAACTTTTCCCTCATGCCAACAAACAAAAACTCAAACACAGGACTCTCTTCAAGAGAGGTCCAGGCCAGATTGAAAAAATACGGATACAATGAAACTCCTCAAAAGCGGGAATTTACTGCGCTAAGGATCATTTTTTCGCAATTCACTTCCTTCCTGATAATTGTGCTTATAATAGCGGGAGTAGTTTCGATCTATGCACATGAAGTTGTGGATGGGATCGCGATTTTAGTAATTGTGGTGATAAATGCAATTATTGGATTTATTCAGGAGTATAAGGCGGAAAATGCAGTGAAAGCTTTGAAAAAAATGGTAGTTCCGGTCTCAATAGTCATTCGCAACGGACAACAACAGGAAGTAGCAATGAGAGATCTTGTGCCGGATGACATAGTGATACTGGCAGAAGGAGACAAAGTCCCGGCAGACTTAAAGATTCTGAAATCATTTTCGCTAAAAGCTGATGAAGCGATGCTTACAGGAGAAAGCGTGCCAGCTAATAAGGATGTTGGAGAAGGAAAAGAAGGCCTACTATATAAAGGAACAATTATCACAACAGGAAGAGCAGTAGGAAAAGTAATTGCAACAGGAGTTCACACAGAATTTGGAAAAATAATTGATCTCGTATCAAAACAAAACCATACTGCGTCCCCTCTTTCACTCCAACTAGATGAACTTGGGAAAAAACTTGGACTAATCATAATAATTCTTATTGGGATTTTATTCGCTATGGGGTATTTCAGAGGAGTACCAGCTATAGAAATGCTAATGACCTCCGTTGCACTTGGCGTTTCTGCTATTCCAGAAGGAATGCCGATAATTGTTACGCTTACCCTCGCGCTTGGAGTTCAAACTTTAGCGAGAAAAAAGGCAATTGTAAGAAAAATGAATGCCATAGAAACGCTTGGGGCAACAACAATAATCTGCTCAGACAAGACAGGAACTCTGACCTTAAATGAAATGACTGTGAAAAAAATCTTCACAAATTTCAAGGAGAGAGAAATTGCGGGAACAGGATACACATGGGAAGAAAAGATAAGGGGCCTTTCTATCGAAGAAAAAAAACTCATGGAGATATGCGAAAACTGCAACAATTCATTTGTTGGGAAAAATATTTTGGGAGACCCTACGGAAATCGCGTTAAAAGTTTTAACCCGGAAAGCTGACTACACAAAAGAGTACAAAGAGCTTGATGAAAACACTTTCACCTCGGAGAGAAAGATGATGAGCTCCCTGCACAGGGTGGGGCGCACCAATGAAGTTTATGCGAAAGGCGCATTTGAAGAAATCTTGAAGCGTTCAACCCACGTACTCAAAAATGGAAAGGTGCGCCCCCTCACCCCCTCCGACAAAAAAGCGATCAAATCTCAAGCAGACAAATACTCTCGTAATGCACTCCGCGTCCTTGGTTTTGCATATAAGCCCTCAACAACCCTAACTGAAACAAACCTAATCTTTACTGGCCTAGTAGGAATGATGGACCCTCCCCGAGACACCGTTACCACCTCAATAGCAATAGCACACAAAGCCGGTATTGCAGTAAAAATCATTACGGGTGACAACCCAATCACAGCGGCGGCAATAGGAAAAAGAATTGGCATAGACACAAAAAAAATCCTAACAGGTGATCAAATAGACAAGATGTCAGACAGAGAACTCAAAAAAGCTATATACCAAACTCAAATTTTCGCCCGCACCAAACCCGAACACAAATATCGAATCGTTGATATCCTTAAAAGAAACCACGAAATCGTAGCGGTCACAGGAGACGGCGTAAACGACGCTCCTGCGCTCAAACATGCCGACGTAGGTATCGCCATGGGAATTAAAGGAACAGAGGCTACAAAGGAGGTTGCAGACATCGTGCTTAAAGATGATAACTTCACAACCATAGTACGTACCATAAAAGAAGGCCGCCGCATCTATCACAACATCCTGGCATTCATCAAATACATGCTTTCCGCCAATTTCGAAACACTTATGGTTGTAGGAATAATAACAATTGCCGGATATCCATTACCCATCCTGCCACTTCAAATCCTGTGGCTAAATATCGCTACAGACGCGCTCCCTGCGCTCGCGCTCGGCAACTCCCCAGCAGAAAAAGGAATCATGAACCTCCCTCCTCATCCCAAAAAAGAAAACATAATCCTAAAGTTCCTACCCTTCCTCCTAACAGCAACGGCAGTTCAAACAGTCATAAACGTATCCCTTTACTTCTACGGCCTCCAAACAAGCATAGAATTAGCCAGAACCTTTGTATTCACTCAAACAGTCCTCTTCGAATTAGTATTTGCCTTCGTCTGCAAACAGGAATCCCGCCCAACCCTAAAATCCTTCTTCAACAACAAACAACTAATCGGCGCAGTAACAATCTCATTCCTGGCACAACTAATAATGATCTACGCACCATTCATGCAAAACATCTTCAACACAGTTCCACTTACAATAACTCAATGGCTATTACTTCTAGCAGGAGCCTGTTCCGCCTTCGTTATCCCCTCAATCACAAATCTATTCAGAAGGAAAAAACTTTGAAGCAGTCTCAGCAGTTCGGCCTCGAAGCCTAGCAACATCATCTCCTTCTCCACCTTCAGGATTAACAAGACCAAAATAATAATAAGTAACCGCAAGAAAATCTTCCGACATGGCAACATGTGCAGAAAGCACAGCCCCAGCCCTTTCCTTAACATACACTGCAATTTCTCCACGGATCCACCTAGGCAAACTAGCATTTCTCCAAATCGCTGAAAATTCCTCTGGATTCATATCAGACAAAAATGGATCAAATAAAGATTCATCCAAAACATCCCTAATCTCCCCAGCACTAGTTGCACTTGCAATCATATCTTCTAGCCTTGGCATCAAAGTAAAAATCTTCTTCATAAACATTGTCACATTTGCCTTCACACTTCCATCTTCCATATCCTCCAAGCCAATCCCATTCCCATTCTCCGCAGAATCAAACCATCTCTGTGTATCTTGAACCCCTCTCTCAGCTAATACCTCACCATAAAACCCACGAAGTGCCGGCACAATTCCAGAAGCCGAAACCACCTTCATAAAATCAGGGAACTCATCCGCACGTTCAAAAATAAAAATAGCCATCTCTCTTCGATCATAACTACTTAACTGTGAGTTTTTCCATACAGCCGCAAGAGCTTCTGAGCTTAAACCACACAAGTATGGAAGAAAAAGAAGATTATCATATAATTCATTTACCTTTGCTCGAGTAGCCTCAGGAGTAAGATATTCCTTCGCAGACTCTATCTGTCTTAATACCCTTCCAATGTGAGAATCAACCTGAAAATATCCTCGCATAAAGGCTAATGTTTCATCTTTTACCGCTCCATCTTCCACATCCCCCACAAGCATTGTTTCCCCAGAAGCAATGGGATCAAACCATCTTTCACCTTTTACTTCTTCATCTCCACCAGGAGTTCCTAGATTAGTCATATTTAATTATTTATTTATACAGACCTACATTTAACAACACATCTTGCAATAAGTCAACCCCTAGTATATAGTACCCTCTACAGTAATAATCTGGTATTCTAGGCGCATGAGATTCGACATTCTTACAATTTTTCCGGATATTTTTAGCTCCTACCTTGGTGAGAGCATAATTAAGCGTGCACAGGCGGAAAAGCTCATAGAAATCCACGTTCATGACATAAGGAAATATTCCAAAGATAAGCACAAGAAGGTCGATGATGTGCCTTTTGGAGGAGGAGCAGGAATGGTTATGACGCCCCAACCTCTATTTGATGCGATTACTGAAGTTAAAAAGAAGAACAAAGGCCCAGTTATATTTTTCACACCACAAGGAAAAACCCTAACTCAACCCAAAGCAGAACGCATGAGTAAGAAACACAAAGAGCTCATATTGGTTTGTGGACGGTATGAAGGGATAGATCAGAGAATTCGTGATCTTCTGGTAGATGAAGAGATGTCTATCGGCAACTTTGTCCTTACAGGTGGCGAACTTCCCGCAATGGTACTTGTAGATGCAGTTTCACGATTGATTCCAGGAGTGCTTGGGAAAGAAGAATCACATCTTGAGGATTCCTTTTCGGCCTCACTTGATAGAAAAAAAGAATATCCACACTACACGCGCCCTTCAAAGTTTAAAGGACTAGATGTTCCCGAAGTTTTGCTTTCCGGTCATCACAAAAATATAAATAATTGGCGTAAAAAGAATTTAAAATGATGGAAGTACTAACATTAAAGGTCATTCCCCTCATACTTGCAGGAACACCTGTAAGCCTAATTCTTATAAACTTTATTGTTAGGACCTTTGGCAAATACAACCCAAAACTTGGAGATACAACGGTAATTTGCACGCCGGTTCAAAACACGCTTAATAAAGACTTCCTCGATGTAAAAACTATATACTTCGACAAATACAAAGCCATGCTCGACATGGATAACACAATGGCAACAATAGAAGACACCGATAAAATTGAAAAGGATCTTAGCGTTGAAAAAGCACATCTTCTGAAAGAGCAAAACATCTCATTCATGGCAACAACAACAGTTCTTTGCCCATACAAAAAAACCAAACAAATTGAAGATACATTTATAAAATTCTTCAATAATTGTGGATTTTCATCACAAAAAATCAAAGACAGCTATGAGGTTATCGAACATCTCCCAACAAGCGACGAAAAAAATCTCTCAACAATCGTGGTAGGTAACAACGAAACAAAGGAAATTCACGCACTATCAAAAGGAAACCCACTTAAAATCCTTAAATCCTGCACAAAAACTTTGCAGGACGGAAGAAAAATAGAGCTGTCACAACAACAACTCAGAAAAATCCGTAAAAAAATCAAACGACTACAAGAAAGCGGACAAAAAGTAATTGGATTTGCCGCTCGTCCACTTCCACTTAAGCGATTCCCAAAATACACAGAATCTTACACCGAAAACGACATGACCTTTATAGGGATGATCGGTGTAAGAAAGCCGTTAAACAGAAATCTTGAAGAAAGCATCGAACAAATAAAAAACGCACAAATCAAAGTATACATACTTAGTGATCTTAAAGATCGTGATGTAATTGCCATAGGAAAAGAGCTTGGACTCATAAATCCACAGTATTTTGAATCAATTTCTGGAGGATACTTAAAAGAAGTCCCAGATCAAAAACTTGCAAAACTTCTTTCCAACAAAGAAAAAGACATAGTCTTTGCGGAACTAGACCAAGAGGACAAATTAAGAATAATCAAAACACTACAAAAAAATGGAGAAACAGTAGCGGCGGTAAATGAAAAACGGAAAGATGGATTTAACGAAATAATAACCGGAATAAGAAAAGGAAGAATCGTAAACAAAAACACCCGTAAATATTCAAGCCATGCAATCACATGCAAAACAGCTGAATTCACAGCAATTGCAATTGCACTGATGTTTGGGGCACCAACACCACTAACAATTGGAATGATTCTGATCCTCGACATAACAATAAACCTATTACTAGAACTCTCGCTAAGATCCAACCCGGTAATCTCAAATGTAATGACCGAGAAATATCACCCACTAGGAGTGAGAGCACCAATAAGGTCAATAACTTATGGAATAATACTTGGACTAGTCGTCGGAATAATATACATGTTAAACCTATTTAAAAACGGCTACACATATGGCGACCACATTAGCCCAAACGACACCTTCTATCTTAAAGCAATCACAATAACCTTTGTCTTCATGGCAATATTCCAAATACTCAGCGCACAAGTGTTACGAAAAAGGAAGATTTCAACACTAGCATTTTCCCCACTCAAAAACCCTTACTTAACGCTAACAACAGTCATTTCAATAATGCTGCTATACATATTAATTCAGTTCGATTTTGCAAAAATGATTATTCCGTTAAGCCCAATCTCTACTCTTGATTGGCAAATAATTTCATTCCTTCTATTCATTGTTCTGCTAATTACAGAAATAAAAAAATATCGAAACCGCCATGCAAATAGAATTTCCAAGTAGTGGATACTTAAAGATTAAGGTAATTCCAAAAAGCCAAAAAACCGAATTTCAAGAAACATTTGAAGACAGTGAAGGAATTTTAGTTCACAAAATAAGGATAAAAGCAGTTCCAGAAAAAGGTAAGGCAAATGAAGAATTAATCCGCTTCCTATCAAAAGAACTCTCCATCCCAAAATACAATATCGAAATAATTAGCGGAGCTACAAGTAAAATCAAACTAATCCGAGTAAAACCATGATGGCCCTCCTAAGAAAATATGGCTTCCACACAAAAAAACGCCTCGGCCAAAACTTTTTAATAAACGAAGGGATTCTCGACATTATTGCAGAAGCTGCAAAAATTGAACCAACCGAACATATAATAGAAATTGGACCGGGCCTCGGCGTCCTAACAAATCTCCTAGCAGAAAAAGCTGAAAAAGTAACAACAATAGAAATTGATAAGGCTCTTCTCCCTATCCTTAAAGAAACCCTAATCCACGACAACATCACAGTACTGCACGAAGACGCACTGCAATTCATCCCGCCCAAAACCCCCTACAAAATCGTTGCAAACATCCCCTACTACATCACCTCCCCCCTAATTAGCCACTTCATCAAAAATGAAAACCCACCAACATCCCTAACCCTTCTAGTCCAAAAAGAAGTTGGCAAAAAAATAACCACCCTAGATCCAAAAATGTCCATTCTCTCACTTGGAGTAGCACTATATGGAACGGCAAAATACATCAAAACCGTTCAATCTGGCTCCTTCTTCCCTGCACCAAAAGTCGACTCAGCAGTCATCCACATAACAACCCACACCCCTTCATCCCCATCCTACACATCACCCGAAATAGCCAAACAAATCCTCCCCCTCGCAAAACAAGCCTTCTCCAACAAACGCAAAAAACTCAAAACAACCATCCTGAAAAAAATTGTAAAAGAAATGGGTGAAGAAACCTTTGTCAAAAAAACAGGAATAGATCCGCATCGTCGACCAGAAACACTTTCCATCAAAGAATGGGCAAGCCTTTCTAAGCTGCTCGAATCACAGTAGCACAAGAAAAATCCCCACCAACAAGCCTTTCAGCCTCTTCAATACTTGTAATCACTGAAATTCTACCAGAATCACTAGCAGCAAAATCAGCAGCAGCTTTTAACTTTGGATTCATACTTCCCCCACCTTTTGGATTTTCCTCAATAGCCTGATACGCTCCTTCAGGACTTAGCTTATGAACAAATCTCTGCCTTGGAGTTCCAAACCTCTCATAAAAACCATTTTCCTTAGTAAGAATCAAAAGAACCTGTGCAGAAATAGCCTCCGCAATAAGCCGTGCAGTTGCATCTTTATCAATCACAGCCCTTTGCGAAATCACGCTATAACCGTCTCCATTCTCAACAACAGGAATTCCTCCTCCTCCTCCACAAATAGCAATAACCTCGCGAGCAATCATATCCTGAATCCACTCCGGATAAGCAAGTCCCAAAGGAACCGGAGACGCCACCGCCTCTCTAAACCACCCATTGCGCTTTGAATCTTCCACACATGGAATTCCTTTTTCATCAAAAGTTTCTCTACCTAAAACAAAAAGGCCAATCCCCTTTACAGGAGAGAGATCACTCGGATCAACCACAACCTTTGTATAATCCACTTCAGTAGCACGCCAACCCTCTGTTTGTCGACTAATCGATCGCATAAATATATCCCCAATCAATTCTTGAGTTCTTTTGATAACAGCTCCTGGAGACATTGAAACCCCACTACTAGCATTCTCTTGTTCAACAACATCAACCTGAATTCCATTTCCATGAACAAAGGCCAATCCCCTGTCATAAAACAAATCCAAAATAGGTTTTACCGAATCATTAACAGCCTCCATAGACCAAGGATCCCCATCACGCTCAATAGCATTACCACCAACAGCCACTACCGCAGTATCACAATTACGCAAATTCAACCTCATATATTAAAGGATTAGAATATAGGAGAGATAAAATACACAAATCCCCCATCTCAGTAAAGAGAAGCATTAGAAAATCGCATCCAAATCAGCCTTCATTTCCAGGCAAGCCTCACGAGCCGCATTCGCATAAGCATGCTCGTCGACACCCTTCTTTTCGTATGCAAAAATAATTCCTCGAGAAGAATTTACAATCGCTCCAAGACCATCGTCATTGAAACATGGCTTCACATCGTCGGCTCCACCTCCCTGCGCACCATAACCCGGCACCAAGAAGATAGATTTCGGCATTACTCGTCGAAGCACCTTTGCCTGTTGAGGATAAGTCGCCCCAACCACAGCACCTGCAATTGAATAACCATACTCTCCAACATAGTCCGCCCCCCAACTCTCTACCAAATGTCCCATAAATTCATAAACAGGAATCCCATCCTTTAATTCAATATCCTGTAAGTCCTTTCCAGAAGGATTTGAAGTTTTCACCAAAATAAAAGCTCCCTTCTGATACTTATTTCCTTCCTCCAAAAATGGCTTAATACCATCCCATCCAAGATAGGCATTCAAAGTAATACTATCCGCATCAAACATCGGCGCCACAACCTCATGCTCACCTTCAAACATCTCGATCTCTCCCAAAAACGCCTTCGCATATGCCGCAGCAGTCGAACCAATATCATTTCTCTTCGCATCTGCAATCGTAATCAGCCCCTTCTCCTTCGCATATTTCAAAGTTTCAATATACGCCCAAATCCCCTCCGCTCCATAAATCTCATAAAACGCAATT
>FLOH01000904.1_pt1 | contig 51736 bp, 44 predicted proteins | sample 756751 | NCBI WGS metagenome assembly FLOH01 (sample SAMEA4026879, study PRJEB14308) | marine metagenome | biome: coastal water; material: water | depth 74 m | reverse complement strand
CGACGACAGCTTGCGGGTTACGAACAGCGGTCTCGTCTACGTGGAAAATGTCGCTGATCCCCGCGGGGAAGAGGTGGTGGTGAGGAGCGCAGGTGGCGATGTGTTGCAACATGTCTGGCTCGGTTCCAACGGGGATTCGGGTGCCGGCGGTAACTTCGTCATCGAGGTCGATCCCACTTTGGCTATGCAAGAAGCAGCGTCCACCGCCGCCTTCGCAATAAGGCATCGGCCGAGCCGCAACGAGTTCGGCCACGCGCTCTACGATGCGCACGCTGAGCTGGTCGGCGGCGGCGTCGTGACCGTACTGGGACTCGGGGTTGCCTTCGTAGGCCTGCAGAAGATTGACGCATTCGGCCAACCCAAAAATTCCGAACATGGCGGAGAAGAGATCGATGTCGATCAAACCCTCGGCGGCGAGCCAGTGGGTGTCGTAGAAGTGTTGATCTTCTACGAGGGAACGGATGCGCGCTTCGGTGAGTTCGGCCGTCAGTTCGACATAGTGCGGCAGCGTCGTGGCCAGAAACTCCTCTGCGGTGCCGTCGTGGTGTAGGGCAACTTCCTTTAGATTCATCCGCGCCAAGGTGTGGGCTCCGCCACCAATTTTGAGCGAGTTGTAGCAACTCACCGCGGCGTACTGCTCACCATGATCGCCGACCATCATCGGATGATTGACGAAATGTGGCTTGGCCGTTTCGAACACCGTACGTACGCCGTCTTCGATGAGATCATCGGGGGTAATACTGGGATCGACTTTCAAGGTGATGTTCGGGACCGCTTGGCGAAGCGATCGTTCGACACGGAAAATTGACCGGGTGATTCGACTGTCGTGGGGCCCGAGATCGACGTGGACGAATGCGTCGGGCAGCATGCGGTCGATACCAATCCAGAACCGACGAAGCTTGCGATCGAGTTCTTCGTCGCTAATTGCATCGGTAACGAATGGCTTGAGAACCTTGTCAAGGTCGCCGAGATAAACCGGGTAGGACGTCACGCTGGGGACGTAGGTGTACATAATCTGGAGGAACGACAATGCGTCATCGAGATCGTTGGGTGGCGGCATCTCCAGGAAGGCTAAACCTTGGTGGATGGCTTTTTCGTAGTCGGGAAGTATGTAGCGAGCCGTGTACGGGGCATGACCTTCGAACATGTCACAAATGACACGTTTGTCTAATGCTTCAGCGCACGCGTCGGAGATATTCGGGTACGGAAGGGTTTCGGTGGCAAGCGCGGCAAGGGAACGAAGTTTTTGGTCATAGCCGAGGGTTTTGTCCCGCACAATAGCCTCGGTGCGTGTCTGAAATTCAGTACTCTCCATCCGCGAAGCGTAGTTAGCGCTCCGAGGCAGCACTAGGGGCCAACGTCACGGACCTGCTTCGGTGCAGATTCCCGCCCCCTTTTGGGTTTCGTCTCGGAATGCGGAACTGCCAGCAAATTTTGGGTCAGATCCGGCGGTCGGCGGCCTGCCAGTATTCGTCTTTGAGTAGTCGCTTGTAAAGCTTGCCGGTTGGGTGCCGGGGGAGTTCGGAACGGAAGTCGACTGACCGCGGACATTTAACGTCGGCGAGTTGGCCGCGACAATAGGCGATGAGTGTGCGTTCTAGTTTTGCGGCAGCGTCAGCATCGGCAGGCATGACTGCGGGTTGCACCACGGCCTTCACCTCTTCGCCGAAGTCATCGTTTGGTACACCGATAACCGCAACATCGATCACGTCGGGATGCATGGTGAGGACATTCTCCGCCTCTTGCGGATAAATATTTACCCCACCGGAAATGATCATGTATGCCTTGCGGTCAGTGAGGTAAAGGAAGCCATCTTCGTCGACCTTGCCGACATCACCCAACGTTGACCAGCCGTTGGGATGGCGGGCGTCCTCGGTTTTAGCCGAGTCGTTGTGATAGCTGAAGTCGTTGCTGGCGAAGTAGACCGTGCCTTCCTCGCCTGTTGGGACCTCTTCGCCGTCTTCCCCCACGATGTGTACGGGCGCGGTGAGTGGCTTGCCCACGGTGCCTTTATGTGTGAGCCAGTCATGGGAGTTGGTGTAGCAAAAACCGTTGCCTTCGGTCCCGGCGTAGTACTCGTGCAGGGCCGGACCCCACCAGTTGATCATCTTCTCTTTGACCTCGATGGGACACGGTGCTGCCGCGTGGACGGCGACCTGCAACGACGACACGTCGTACTTTGCGCGGGTTTCCTCCGGCAGTTTCAGCATGCGGACAAACATGGTCGGCACCCACTGACTGGTGGTCGCTTGGTACTTCTCGATCGCGGCAAGGGCGGCTTCGGGGTCGAAGCGTTCGAGCATCACGACCGTCGCACCGACGCGCAACATCGACAGGCTGAAGCGAAGTGGGGCAGCGTGATACATCGGCGCAGGGGATAGGTAAATCGCCTCAGGAGTAGCGCCGAACAACATCACAGAGAGGGTGGTAACCGGGCTCCCGGTGCCCAGCGGTTCATCGTCCGGATTGAGCTTCACTCCCTTGGGACGCCCAGTCGTGCCCGACGAATACAACATATCTGCCGCTTCGCGTCGGTTGGTGAGGGGTGTGGTGGGCTGCTTCGATAGCTCGGTTGTGAGATCCAGGTAGCCATCGAATGCGCCACCCGAGGAGAGTCGTAAAGCAGCGTTGGGAATGTCATCGGCAATGCTGGTAGCGACGTCGGCCAGGTAGGGAGAAGTGATGAAGCCCTTCGCCCCGCAGTCGTTGATGATGTACGCCGCCTCGTCGCTCGTCAGCCGTGAACTGATAGCCGTGTAGTACAGCCCGGCGTAGTGGCACCCCCAGGCGACGGCCAGAAATTCGGTGCGATTCTCCATGCAGAAAGCGACGTGGTCACCAACTTCGAGACCCGACGAGCGCAGTAGATGCGACAGCTGATTGGCGTAGGTATCGAGCTCGGCGAAGGTCATTGTTTCGCCCGTGGTGGCATTGACTACCGCCAAATGGTCGGGTCGGTTGGCTGCGTGATAGCCGGGATAAAACTCACCAAGTTCGTCGCTCATGGGCTGATCTTAGTTGTCGTTGATTCAGTGAACAGAACCGATCTGTCCCACACCTATTCGGCGGGGTTGATGGCCTCATCGTCCAGGTGGCTCAGTCGACCTGATTGCTTTAACCAAATACCACCCAAGAGAAGGATGCAGGCCCCACCAGCAGTAGACCACCGAATGCCGATCGCGTCGCCGAGTGAAGCCATGGCGAATTGGCCGAACGGGATTGTAACCAAAAGGGTCATGAGATAGACCGACAACACTTTGCCGCGCATGTGTTCTTCGACCTGGAGTTGAATTGTGGTGTTAAGTGTTGCGGCGGTGACGATGTGGGCGACGCCGACGAAGAAGAGGGCCGCCAGCGCGAGCCCCAAGACTGGCGCAATTGCGAAGGCAAAGATTGAAATCGAGTACAGCACCAGTGACCACCACTCCATTGTGCTGCGGGGGATTTTCTTGGAGGCTGAGGAGACCACCGGTGTAGCAAGCACCGCACCCACACCGATGGCTGCAGTCATAATGCCGAGCCAACCGGCCCCGACCTCGAACACATCATCCGCGAAGATAACGGTGAGGGCAACGATGGGCATACCGAGTCCGGCTACAAAGACGATGCTTTGCACGGCCGACTTAAGGCCATCGTGGCGACGGATGTAGCGTACGGTGTCCGCCATCTCGCCAAGAATCTTGCGCCCGGCGCGGTCAATAACTGGTCGCGGTTCAACCTTGATCATGAGAAGTGCGCCAATGACCACAACAAATGAAATTGCGTCGATGGTGAACGTCCAGGTGGGTCCGGCAAGTTTGAGGACCGCACCAGCGATTACTGGTCCAATGGCGCGGGCTGCGTTGAACTGAGCTGAGTTAAGGGTGACAGCGCTGAGTAAAAGATGACGGGGAACAAGCTCACTAATGAAGGCTTGCCACGAGGGGATGCCGAGGCCTCCGATGACACCGGCTGCCATTGAAACGGCGACGTAGGCCACAGGCTCGCGGACGTTGCCGGCCCACATGAATGCGAAGGTCATGGCAATGAGCGCGGAACCGAATTGGCTAACGAGCAGGATTTTCCGGCGCGGGTATCGGTCAGCTAATGACCCGGCCACTGGACCCATAAATGCGCTCGGAAGTAGTTGGGCGAGAGCGGCAATCCCAACCCACCGGCCTAGGCCGGTGAGCTCAAACAAAACGAACGGCAGTGTGATGTTTGACATCCACCGACCGGCGTTGGAGATCATTCCACCGATGAAGAACAGTCGATAGTTGCGTTCGCGTAAAGCGGCACGCGGGCCAACCTCTTGTTCTGGGGAATTCGTGGTCGCGTGGTCAGTCACCTGGGCGACGCTATCGCCGCGGGCACCGAAGATTAAATTGGGTTAGCGGCGACGTTTCTTGCGAGCGGCTTTTGCCTTTTTGGCTTTGTTGCGTGCAGCAGCATTGCCCCTACCGCTGCCGGCGGGCTTACCCCCGCCGATGCTCCTCTGGGGAATCGAACGGAACCACAGGTTGCAGGCCCATTTTTCGCCGTGATGCACGGGCATGCCACCGTGAAGTGAATGGGGATGGCGCTGGATTTGACCGTAGATGGTGTCGTGAAAGAGGACTAACCGACCCGGTTTGGCTTCGACTTCGAGGTTGAGTTTAGGGAAGATTGTGCCGCCACCAGCGTCGACCTCATTGAGGTACATCAGCGCAGTCACGAGGCGCTGCCCGTCCTTTTTGAGTTTCTCTTGACCTTTGTCGGTATTGATATCCCAGCCATCAAAGTGTGGTTTGTATTCCTGTTCGGTGGCGTAGTGGATGACTTGCAGCGACTCGGCGTAGCGGGACGAAATCCCGACGAGGTCCGATACTCGGGTGACAACGTTTCGGACGACGAGTGCAGTGTCGTGCTTGAGCCAGGTGACACTGCCGGTGCGCTTGTCGCTGTAGTCGTTGCCTGTGTCGAGAGTGACCTTGGCCTGCGCGAGACTGCCGGCGGCAAGGTCCATGATGGCATCGCGGTCGTCGACCGGCAGGAAATCGTCGATGACTGTGACCAACGGGTCATCGCACAACTGTGTGCCGATGTCGTAGAAATCTTTGATGGTTGGAATAGCCATGCATCAAGGATTCCCTAAGAACGTCCGCATTTCAACTCGCCCTACACTGCACTATGGCTGCTCGACCTCTTTCTCTCGAATTCGTGACCTCCGCGAAAAGAATGGACACCCTCCCCGAAACCGACGCCGAGGTCGCTTTTGTGGGCAGATCTAACGTCGGGAAGTCCTCGCTGATTAATGCGATAGCTCATCAGAAGCAGTTGGCTCGTGTGTCAAATACTCCCGGCCGTACGCAACTCATCAACATCTTCGAATTGGCCGACACGAACTATGCATTGGTCGATCTGCCGGGCTACGGGTATGCCAAAGCGCCTGGTCACGTACGCAAAGACTGGGGAAAGATGATCGAGCAGTACTTGCTTGAGCGCGAAGAATTGGTGATGGTCTACGTGTTGGTTGATGGCGAAATCGGTCCCACCAAACTCGATGTGCAAATGCTCGACTGGATGCGTCACGAGATCATCCCCTTCACCGTGGTGGCGACCAAACATGACAAGGTCAAGTCGGCAAAGCGGCAACGTCGCAAGGTCGATTTGGCGCTTGGTTGTGGCGTCGACCAAAAAGACGTGGTGTGGGTTAGTGCTAGCAAGGGAGTAAACATCGATCGGCTTCGCTCGATTGTGCTCCGGGATTTGGCCTATAAAGGTGACGACGACTGACCGTCGGTTGGTCTAAGTGAGTTGCCGATCACCCACGGGCGCTAGGCGTTCACCGTTAGCGGCCAGGGGCGGTTGCGTTCGACGGTATGGGCCATCTCTAGAAGCAGCGGTTCGCTGAAGTGCGGCCCAATGGCTTGAAGACCGATGGGCAAGCCGTCCAAGAACCCGGCCGGGACCGAGATGCCCGGGTTGCCATGCAGGTTGCACGGGAAGGTGAGTAACCCATTGTTGGCGAGTCCGGCTTCGATACCCCCGAATGTGTCGGGTAGGGGGCCCTCGGCGGCAAAGGCAATATCGGGATTGCTGGCCGTGAGAATGAAGTCGACACCGCCGTTGTTGGGGTCAAATATCTTGGCCATTGCTTCGTTGAGTTCCTTGCGACGCTTTTCGATACGACCGCGGGCGACGCCGTTGTAGAGGCCATCGGTGCGTGACAACCCGAAGGCAATTTCGGGAGTCAGGTCGTCGGCGCAATTGGGCCAGAGATCGCCCAATCTGTTCCGCAGATTCATCATGCCGCTGATGGACCAAGCGGCGCCCATGTTGGGAAGTTTGGTGTCGAGTTCGTCGACCTGAACAAGTTCGCAATCGTCGATCAGGTTCAGTGCGGCTTCATTGAGTAACTCCCACATCACTGGGCTGACGGTGGCGCCGCCCCAGTTGGGGACGATGGCAACGCGCTTGCCTTTGAGGGCATCACCGTGAGTACCGAGGCCTTGTTCCCAACCGCTGACGGGCGCGAGACTGAGCGGGTCGCGGGGATCGTGTCCGTTGGTCACGTCGAACCAGCGGGCGGTGTCGCGCACAGAGCGTGAGACACAACCGACGGCGACGGTGAGATTGCCATATTCGGCTGATGGAGAAAGGGGGATGCGTCCGAAGGTGGCCTTCAGCCCGACGAGGTTGGTGAAACCCGCAGGGATACGGATTGATCCGCCGCCGTCGCCGGAAGTGCCCAGGGTCATGAGACCACCGGCTACCGCTGCGGCGGCACCACCGGATGATCCGCCGGGTGTGTGGCCGTGTTTCCAGGGGTTGTGGGTAGCACCGTGCAACACGGTGCGGGTGCAGTTGACACCGCCGAATTCCGACGCTGCCGATTGACCGAACAAGACCGCGCCGCCTCGGTCACGGATGCGACCAGCGTTGGTGCTGGTTTCGGTAGCGATGTTGTCTTTGAACGGTACCGATGCTCCGGTGTCGGGCCAGCCCTCGACCTGGTCAAGTTCTTTGATGGCCATTGGCACACCACCGAACGGCATAGATACATCGGCGTTTGCGGCCGACGCCATGGCTTGCCCGGGGTCGATGAAAGGAATGGCGTTGAGGTCACTGGCCTCGACTGCGGCAAGCGTGGCGCGCAGTTCTTCGGAAGGGGACCGTCGACCGGCCCGAAATTCGTCGACCAGTGAGCATGCATCGCCTTGCCAGGGAGTATCAACCATTGGTCCAACGTAGTACCCAGCGCCCAACCGCGGAAATCTCGGCTAGCAAACTGGGCCCCTAGCTATAGAGAAGCGGGAATTGCGGGCAGTCGAGGCGGTCGCCGGCGTTAAGGTCATCGGTGTAAAGCGGATCGCTGGCGCCGGGGCGCGGGTCGTAGCGAACATCATCGCCGACGTAGCGCACGGTGTAGCCGCGCCGTCGGTGTTGAGCAGTGGAGTTTCCCGCAGCACCGTGCACGATCATGCCGCTGAACACATAGACATCGCCGGGCTGCACATCCCACGTGACAATGTCGTATTCGTTGCGAGCGGCTTCGATGTCGGGGATGTCTTCGAAGTCGGGGTTGCGGGCGTAACTGCTGCGGTCGGCGTTAGGGCCGAAAGGTTCAGGTTGGAACCAGCGGCCCCACTTGTGGGAACCACGCACAAATTCGAGGGCACCGTTTTCGGCTCGCACATCATCGATTGCGACCCAAATTGAGATGACGTCGCGGCCGTCGATAGGCCAGTACGGTTGGTCGTTGTGCCATCGGGTTCGGTTCGGTGTGTGTGGTTCCTTGACGAAGAGTTGGTCATATAGCAGGTTGAGCCGGGTTGATCTAAGGCATTGTTTGGCGATGGTCTTGGCTGGTGAATGCAAACAGAACGCGGCGAATTCGGCGTCGTTTTGCCAGATGCGCAAATTGCCATGAAAGTGGCCGCCGTCACTAGCGTACGAATGATCGAACGGGCCGGGGTGAGCAATGTCTCGTTCGATAGCGCCGGCGATGCGCTCTTGCCTCTCTGGTGAAATGACGTTGCGCAGCACGACGACACCGTCGCGTTGATAAGCGGCAATGTCAACCGCATCCACGGTGATCTGGGAGGCTCCGGCGTGTTGGTTAGAACCCATGGGGCGACGTTACTTCATCATGATCTACGGCGTTGGGTGGATGTCGACCTGTACCAAGATGATGCTCATTTGGCCGCTCCAGGGAAGCCCAGTTGCCGCCAAGCTTCGTACATGGCGACAGAAACCGAGTTGGACAGATTGAGGCTGCGGTTGTCGGGTCGGATGGGGATCTTGATCTGGTGGTCGACGTCGAAACGGGCCATGTGGTCGGGGGACAAACCAACCGACTCACGTCCAAACACCAGCACATCGTCGTCCTGATAGGTGACATCGGTGTACCGGTAGCTAGCCCCGGATGAGAACGCTAACCAGCGGCCAGGTAACGTTGCTACCACAGCATCGAATGACGCGTGGATGGTCACATTTGCGAGGTCGTGGTAGTCGAGCCCCGCCCGGCGAAGCAGCCGATCCTCAAGAGAAAATCCCAGCGGCTCGACCAAGTGCAAGGACGCTCCTGTGTTGGCGCAAAGACGAATAATGTTGCCCGTATTTGGAGGAATTTCAGGGTGAACTAAGACGACATGCACGCAGCAACGGTAGCAGCGCTAATACCGCGGACCGGTTCGACTGGTTTGCTTGACGGGTAGCGCTCGATGGGCTTACCGGCCATGATGGTCGGACTCGCCTTCACTGACAGGATTCACCATGGCCAAGACCCGTTCGCTTCGCTTCGTCGACGCGTCATTCCTTGCCGACGCGCCCGTAACCGCCTCGGCCCGTAAAACACTTCCCGCCAGCGCGGCCGAAGTATTTCGAGCCCTCGAAGATGGCGACGCCTGGCCCGTGTGGCTCACTGCGGTAGACCGGATCGATTGGACGTCGCCCCGACCCTTTGGTGTGGGAACCACCCGCAACATTACGGGTAAGGGAGCGGTGACGTCGGAGTACTTCTTTGCCTGGGAAGACGGTCATCGGATGGCGTTCAATTTCACCGAAAGCCAGATGCCGTTCTTCGCCGCCTTTGCCGAAGACTACGAAGTGATCGACGAAGGCGCCGATCAATGCACACTCGTATGGAGTTGGGGCCTCGAATGCCGGGGTCCATTCAAATATTTGCAGCCAATTGTCGGACTGAGTTTCAAGAAGACCGCCCAGAAATCTCTCAAGAATCTGGCTTCCTACATGGCCGATAATCGAACGAAGTACGTCGAGTAGGACCCCAACGGGGCGAAAACCGAACTGAACGCCCGTTGTCTACCCGCCGCGCGGTGGGACTAAGGACTCTAAAGGGCGAAGTGGCGTGCTGCGAGAATAAGTCCACAGGACCTGAGGTCTTGGAGGACCCCATGAAGAAGTTACTCGTACTCGGTGCAGGCACTGCTGGAACAATGGCAGTGAACAAACTACGCAATCATCTCGATGTCGACGAATGGGACATCACTATCGTCGATGCCGACCCTATTCACCAGTACCAGCCCGGGTATCTATTTATCCCGTTCGGGACCTATGAACCCGGCGAGGTCGTAAAGGCCACCGCGCAGTTCATCCCGAAGGGCGTCGAGTTACTGATGAACGAGATTGCGGCAGTGGATACCGCTGCGAATCAGGTGCGCATGGCCGATGACACGCTCCTTGATTACGACCAACTCATTATCGCTACGGGTACCCACCCTCGACCCGATCAAACCGAAGGCCTCGATTCTGACGAGTACGGGAACACCATTCACGACTTCTACTCTCTTGATGGAGCCATCGCTCTGCGAGATTCCCTGGCCAAATGGAAGGGCGGAAGACTCGTCATCAACATTGTCGAGATGCCGATCAAGTGCCCCGTGGCGCCCCTTGAGTTCGCCTTCCTAGCTGATGGGTTCTTTGCCGAACGCAACATGCGCGACGATGTGCAAATTACCTACGTCACCCCTCTGGACGCCGCATTCACCAAGCCGGTGGCGGCTAAGCAGTTGGGTGGAATGCTCGACGAGCGCGACATCGCCCTCGAACCAGACTTCATGGTCATGGAAGTGGACTCCGAGCGAAAAGTGCTCGTCAGCTACGACGAACGAGAAGTTCCTTACGACCTCCTTGTCACCATTCCCACCAATATGGGAGCCGACTTTGTGGGCGAGTCGGGCTTAGGTGACGATCTCAATCACGTGAAGGTCGACAAGCACACATTCTTAGCTGTGGGCCACGACAACGTCTTTGCTCTCGGGGATGCAGCCGCGTTACCAACATCAAAGGCAGGTTCGGTTGCGCACTTCGCAGTCGAAGTGTTCGTCGATAATTTCCTCAACCACATTGAGGGCCGACCAATGACCCACGAGTTTGACGGCCACGCCAACTGCTTTGTGGAATCAGGTAACGGCAAGGGACTCTTGCTCGATTTCAACTACGACACGCAGCCGCTCACGGGTAAGTATCCGGTGCCGCATGTGGGCCCCTTCTCCTTGCTGAAGGAAACCGCCGCCAACCACCAGGGAAAACTCATGTTCAAATGGATTTATTGGAACATGCTGTTGCGGGGGCGCCCGATGCCACTTCCGGCAGAAATGTCAATGTCGGGCAAAATCGCCGAGGGGTCAGTCAAATGATTGGCCTCCAAAGAAACAACGAAGGAAAGGCAAAGCTATGCCGGTAACGACCATTGCTGGCCGCGAGATTACGGTCAACGAAGAAGGATTCCTCACCGAGTTCGACGAGTGGAATGACTCGATTGGTGCTGCTCTAGCGGCCCAGATCGGCATCGACGAGTTAACTGATGAGCATTGGGAAGTCATTCGATTTGTTCGTTCTGACTATGAGGCCGAAGGCGAAAGCCCAACGCTTCGTCGGGTGAACAATGTTGGTGAAATCCCAACTAAGTCGCTCTTTAAACTCTTTCCAAAAAAGCCAGCGAAGAAGATGAGCTACATCGCTGGTGTACCCAAGCCACACGGCTGCGTTTGATTCAAAGGAGTGAAATAATCATGAGTACTGCAACGGTTCCCACGAACGAAAAAATGCCAATCGTCCCCGATTTTGGTGATGATGAAACGGATCGCAAGATGTGTTTCATCTGCTCAAAAGGGACGCTTGACATGGCCTATCCGGCCCTGATTATGGCCAACGGTGCCGCAGGGGAGGGGATTGAGACTCACTTGTTCTTCACCTTCTGGGGGATGGACATGATCAACAAGAAGACCAACGACGATCTGAAGTTCACCATCCTCGGTAATCCTGCTTCCCATATGCCGCAAGGCCTCGGTGGCATACCGGGCATGACCGCAGTAGCCACCCATATGATGCGTAAACAGATTAAGGATGTCGATGTCCCCGAGATCCCTGAGTTCTTGACGATGCTTCATGACATGGGCGTAAAGCTATGGGCGTGCCGCATGTCGGTCGACATGATGCACCTCGAAAAGGACGATCTTATCGATGAGCTCGAGGACGTCATTAATGTCAGCGAGTTCATGGAACTGTCCGAAGGGGCTCAGATCATCTTTGTGTAGCGGGCGTCGGCTAGGTTTCTTGCCCCTCAAACTGGGCGTTGTACAAGTTGGCGTAGGCGCCGTCGCGCCGGAGGAGTTCGTCGTGATTTCCCTGCTCGGCAATACGGCCGTCTTCCATCACCAAGATGACATCGGCTCCACGAATGGTCGACAGTCGGTGAGCAATTACGAAGCTGGTGCGTTGTGACCGCAGAGCGTTCATGGCCTCTTGGATGAGCACCTCGGTGCGGGTGTCTACCGAACTGGTGGCCTCATCAAGGATCAGAATTGATGGGTCGGCAAGGAACGCCCGGGCGATTGTAATGAGCTGTTTCTCGCCCGCGCTGACATTGTCACCTTCATCGTTGATGACGGTGTCATAGCCATCGGGCAATGAGCGAACAAAGCGGTCGACGTAGGTAACTTGTGCGGCCTTAAGGATCTGCGCCTCGCTGGCCTCGGGGTTGCCATACGCAATGTTTTCGCGAATAGTTCCCCCAAATAGCCAGGTGTCTTGCAGAACCATGCCGACTTTGGAGCGAAGTTCTTGGCGAGGAAACGCCGAGATGTCTCGCCCGTCGAGGCTGATGCTGCCCGAATCTAGATCGTAGAAACGCATGATCAAGTTGACAAGTGTGGTCTTGCCAGCGCCCGTCGGACCTACTATCGCCACCGTTTGGCCTGGCTCGGCTACGACGCTTAATCCTTCGATCAGGGTGGTTTTCGGGTCGTAGGAAAAGTAGACGTCATCAAAGACAATGCGTCCCTTCACGGGAGCGGGGTTAACAGTGTCGGCTTGTTCTTGGGTTTGCTCCGGGGTGTCGAGTAATTCAAGGACCCGTTCTAGTGAGGCAATACCCGATTGAAATGTCGCAGTCATTGACGCCAGGTGCGTTATGGGGTGCGAGAACTGGCGGGTGTACTGCAGGAGCGCCTGCATGTCGCCCACGGAAATAGCACCGGTAGATATTTGCAAACCACCAGCCACCGCAATCAAAATGAACTGCAGGTTGCCCATAAAGACCATCATGGGTTGGATCAGGCTGGCAGTGAACTGGGCGGTGTAGCTGGCCTCGTACAACTTCTGGTTATCACCCTCGAACCGTTTCTCTACATCCTCCTGTCGACCAAAGCTCTTGACGATCGAGTGACCAGTAAATACCTCTTCGGCTTGGGCGTTGAGACTGCCAGTGTGACGCCACTGCTCCATGAAACGAGGTCTGGCGCGGCCACTGATCTTCTTCATCAGGATCACAGAAAGTGGCACGGTGACGAGAGCAATAGCGGCCATTTTGGGCGAAATGGTGATCATCATCACTGTCACGCCCAAAATAGTGAGCAGCGACGAAAGGATCTGGCTGGTTGTTTGTTGCAGGCTTTGGGCCAGGTTGTCGATGTCGTTGGTGACGCGACTCAAAAGGTCACCACGAGGTTGGCTATCTATGTATCCCAAGGGAAAGCGATTGATTTTTTGTTCGACTGATTGGCGAAGTTCGAACATCGAGCGCTGCAACACGCCGGCCATGATGTAGGCCTGCGAATAGCCAAGGATCCACGAGCCCAGGAAGATGATGCCAACGAAGAACAAGCGTCGATGCAATGCGCCAAAGTCGATGCCGTCTCCCATGACACCCGACACGATGATGTCGGTTGCTTTGCCCAACAAACGAGGGCCAATAACGGTGAGTAGGACGCTGCTTGCAGTGAGCACCATGACGATGAGCAGCAAGGGAAGTTCTTTGCCCAAGATGGCACCGAGGCGCCGGACGGACGAGCCGAAGTTCTTGCTGCGCTCCGCGGGCATCCCCGCGCCACCGCTTGGGCCAAAGCTGCTGCGCCGGGCCTCGCGTCCGGTGGTATTGAGGACCTCGCGGTCCTCGTCGGTGAGGTCGGGTTTTGTGGGTTCGTCGGGGCTCATGGGGCATCTACCCCTAGCTGTGACTCGACGATCTCGACGTACGTGGGGCAGGTGGACAGCAGTTCTTTGTGGCTGCCTTGGCCTACTTGGTGCCCGCCGTCGATCACCAGGATCTGGTCGGCATCGATAATGGTTGATACGCGCTGGGCAACAATGACGACCGCCGCATTTTGGGTGTGTGGTTTGAGAGCGGCACGGAGGCGAGCGTCGGTGGCTAGGTCGAGGGCGGAGAAGGAATCATCGAAGACGAAGATTTCGGGCTGCGAAACTAAGGCCCGGGCGATTGCTAGGCGTTGCCGTTGCCCGCCAGAGACGTTGGTGCCGCCTTGGTTGATCGGGCTTTCGATTCCTTCGGGCATGGACTGGACGAATGTCGCGGCCTGAGCAATTTCGAGCGCTTCCCACAACTCGGCATCGGTGGCGTCGGGGCGGCCGAATCGCAGGTTGGAGGCGACGGTTCCGCCGAACAAGAAAGCCTTCTGGGGGACGTAACCAATGTTGCCCCACAACAGTTTCGGATCGAGTTCGCGGACGTCGACTCCCCCCACAGACACGGACCCTGTGGTGGCATCGAACAGGCGGGAAATGAGATTGACCAAGGTGGTCTTGCCTGACCCGGTGCTTCCAATGATTGCGATGGTGTGGCCCGCTGTGACTCGGAACGAGATGTTAGACAAGACGGGGGATTGTGCACCCGCATAGCTAAAACCAACGTCGCGAAATTGGAGCGTCCCGTGCTCGACAATCTGGGTGACGGGGTTGGCCGGTGGGTGGACCGAGGATTCGGTGTCGAGAACTTCGGCGATTCGTTCGGCGGCTACTGAGGCCCGTGGAATCATGGACACCATAAACGTGGCCATGACGACGGCAATAAGGATCTGTACGACGTAGCTGAGGTAGGCAATCAATGAGCCGATTTGCATGTTCCCAGCACCGATTCGATCGGCTCCGATCCACAACACTCCGAGGCTGGCCATGTTGATTATGAGACCAACCGTTGGGAACATCGCCCCCATGAGTCGGCCGGTAATGAGTGAAACTTCGGTGACGTCTGCGTTGGCTTCGCCGAAACGTTCGGTCTCTTCTGGCTCGCGTACGAAGGCACGAACAACTCGAATGCCACTGATCTGTTCGCGTAAGACCAGGTTGACCCGGTCCACGCGTACTTGCATAAGTTGGAAGGCAGGGACCATCCGGGAAACGATTATCCCGAGCAAGACGACGGCCATTGGAATGGCAAACAGGAGCACGATTGATAACCCGGCGTCTTCGCGGATGGCCAAAACGATGCCTATCACCATCGTGAGCGGCACCGCCACCATCAATGTGGCAACCAACACGACCAGAGTCTGGACTTGCTGGACATCGTTGGTAATGCGAGTAATGAGTGAGGCCGAGCCAAATTGGCCAACCTCGCGGGCCGAGAAACCCGTGACTTGGTGAAAAAGATCGCGTCGGAGATCTCGGCCAAAACCCATCGCTGTGCGGGCTCCAAACCAAACAGCGACCGACGCGAAAATGACTTGGACGATGCTGAATCCAATCATGATGAACCCGATGCGCCAGATGTAATCGTTGTCGCCCGTGAGCACGCCTCTGTTAATGAGGTTGGCGTTCAACGTCGGCAGGGCCAATGTGGCCGACGTCTGGATGGCTTGTAGTACGACGATGAGCAACAAGATGTTCTTGTAGGGGCCAAGATGGCTACGAAGGATTTGGCGGAGGCTCATGGATTAGATGGCGCCGGTACTCGCAGATCGTTTGACAATGGGGGAACCGTCGAATACGAGGAGGCGTTTCGCTAGTTTGTCAATGAAGAAGCGATCATGGCTAACCACAACGACGGCACCAGGGAAGTGCGCCAGCGCCCGGTCCATTACTTGGGCGCTGAGAATATCGAGGTGATTGGTTGGCTCATCGAGGATGATGACTGAGGCGCCGGACAACAAGCAGTGAGCTAGTGCCACACGAGCCCGTTGACCGCCCGAAAGGTCGCCGATTCGTTGCTTAAGGGCCATTTCGGAAAACTGCAGCAACGTAAGAAAGCGATTGACGTGTTTCTTGGGTGCTGCGAACGCCAATGACCCAGGGGCAGAGTTGATCGAGTGTGCAACCGTGTCATCCAAATCCAGGGATTCGAACACGCTGTTGTAGTACGCGAAATTGGCACCTTTTACCCAACGAATGGAACCGCTAGTTGGGGTTGTCTTACCAACTAACACATCAAGCAATGTGGTCTTGCCCGAGCCGTTTGAACCGACGATGGCTAGCCGGTCTCGGCGGTGGAGTTCGAAGGAAAGATCCTCGAACAACACGTTCTCGCCGTAAGCCATCGATATGTTTTCGACCCGACAGAGATCGTCGCTTATGTGCAGGTGGTCGTAAATGTTGGTGATGACCTGATCGGCAGCCTTGGGTGTCTTGCGCTTCTTGATGTTGGCGATTTTGCGATCGACACCCTTGCTTTGGGCGGCACGCTGGCGCTTATCGATGGCTTGACCCTCGTAAGCCAACAACTCTTCTTCGTGCACAAATTGTCGTTCGAGCGTCTTGATACGGGACTGCTTCTTGGGTACGTAATAGCTGTAGTTGCCGTCGTACTCGTGAAGGTGATGGTTCTCAATTTCGACAATACGAGTAACGGCATTGTCGAGAAATTGCCGATCGTGGGAGACAATTAGGGCGGCCCCGGGGAACGATTCGAGCCAGTTCTCGATCCAACGCACGCCATCGAGGTCGAGGAAGTTGGTGGGCTCATCAAGCAATAGGACATCGGGCTGTTGCAACAAGATCAAGGCGAGGGCGGCTCGGTTGCGCCAACCACCGGAGAGCTGATCAACCGGTAGTTGTCGACGGGTTTTGTCAAAACCCAGTTTGGAAAGAACTGTCTCGATCTTGTTCTCATAGGTCCAACCGCCGAGTGTTTCCATCTGTTCGAACAACGTGCCTTGTTCGTCAATGAGCTTGGTCATCTCGTCGGTGTCGGTGACCGATCCAAGGGCGGCGTTGACCTCTTCGAGGCGTTGTTCGACGTCATGAATCTCGGCAAAGACTTGGTTAAGGGTTTCCCAAACGCTGTGGTTGCCACTGAGTTCGGAGAACTGGGAGAAGTAACCAATAGTCACTCCGTGACTAATGTCGACGGTGCCACTGGTTGGCACGTCACGCTCCAAAATGAGTTCAAGTAACGTGGTTTTGCCGGTGCCATTGCGGCCAATGAGTCCGACCCGGTCACCCGCCCCGAGTTTGAAAAAGGCTTCGCGTAACACCACGTTGCGGTCGTAGTCTTTGGCGACGTTATTTAGACGTATCCAGCTCATTTGGTCACGCCTTTTCGATCATTGAGCGGTGATGTCTCAGGCCTGAGGTTACTGGCGCACCACAGGAATCTTGAAGAATGACTGGGGTACGATTGACGAATGGGCTTTGATGCTGCGCAGAAGGAACGTAATCTGATCGCCGAATCCGAGGCGTGGGACACCACCCGCGCTGTACCCGCCGAAACTGGCGATATTCCGATCATTGATGTGGCCGATTATTTTGCTTCGAATTCTGATGAAGACCTCGCTGTAGTTGGTGCTCAACTGCGCGAAGCCGGTGAGAAGGTCGGGTTCTTTCTCCTCACTGGGCACGGCGTCGATATCGATCTGATCAGCGGACTGTTCGCGAACGCTAAGCGCTTCCATGAACTGCCCGTGGCAACGAAGGAACAGTTGGCGATGGATCGACCGGGGGCGATTGCCGGGTCGGGTTACCTGGCGCCCCATAACCGCAAGTTGCCAACCCGTTCCAACAGCAACGCCAACGAAGCCATTGTCCTGAAATCGGGCAACGGGCTCACTTTGGCCGACAATGAGTGGCTGGACGGCGATGCCATCCCGGGATTCCGGGTAGCTATCGAGCAATATGCCCAGACCGTCGAAGCGTTAGCGCTGCGCCTGCTTCGGATCTACGCCGCAGCACTCGACCTCGAACCGGATTATTTTGCCGACGCCTTTCTTGAACCACTGTGGCGACTGCGATTGACGCATTACTTACCGGCCGACATGACGGCCAACGACGACGAGTACGGCATCGCCCCGCATGTGGACACCACGTTCCTTACCATGTTGGTGTCGGACTCTCCCGGTCTCACGGTGTACAGCACCGAACGTGATGAGTGGGTTGAGGCTCCGGTGGTCGAGGGAGCGTTCATCGTCAACACCGGCGAGTTGCTTAAACAATGGAGCAATGACCGGTTCGTCAGTGTCCGACACTTCGTCAAACCGCGCGAGGGTCATCGTTACTCGGTGCCGTTCTTCTTCAACGCTAGTGCCGATTTTCCGATGGAATGTCTACCCACATGCACCAACGAAGACAATCCGCCCAAGTATCCAACAATTTCGTACCTACAAAGCCAAGGCATCGTCCAAGGCGAGTAGTAGCCCATCAATCAGACGGCGATTACGAGTAAAATTTGATGGGTGTTGTTCGGAGCGAGGCCCGGGCCTGAGGCGTGCTCCGGGTAGAGGCGTTGGGGAACGAGTGATAATGTTTCGCTCATTCGCTGGGTCGCGGGCACTTCGACTGGCGCTCAGAGCGTTGCGACACTGGAGATTCTTGGATGATCACTATCTCAAATCAGAATTTGACTATCAAAATCGATGAATCTCTTGGGGGTGAGATCCAACAGATCGAGTTCGATGGCGATCCGCTGCTCGCGTTCGACGACTGGCATGCACCCGTGAAGTCCTCACGTAGCCGCACCTATGGCGACGAGAAGCTCGACTGGCTTTCGGAGTACCGCGGCGGTTGGCAACTTCTGGTACCGAATGCTGGGGCGGCATGCGTCATCGACAACCTGCCATTGCCGTTCCATGGTGAGTGGTCACGAACGAAGGTTGACATCGTCCACACCTCCCCGTCTGAAGTCTCGATGCAAGCCGGGACGAGGCTTCCGTTCGTCGTTCGACGAACAATTCGGGTCTGCAACGACCCAGCGCGCGTGCAGATCACCACGACGGTCACCAACATCGCCGAATCGCCGTATCCATTCGTCTGGGGCGAACATCCGGCATTCTTGGCCTCACCAGGTGACCATATTGACATGCCCCCCGGTGACGTACTCGACGCAGCTGACGAACTACACCGCACCACTACTTGGCCCGACGGTCCGCTTGGCGATTCTCGGCTCGACCGGGTGCCATCCGTTCGTCCTACCGAAAGCGTCCACTTTCTGCCCGATCGTTCATCGGGTTGGGTTGCGCTCCGTCGGGCCCACGTCGGGGTTGCGCTCGTATGGGACATCATCGACTTCCCACACCTGTGGCTGTGGCGCGAGTTGGGGAGCACCGGGTTTCCGTTCTTCGGTCGCACCTCAATCGTTGCGCTTGAGCCCGCCTGCACATGGCCCGGCGATGGGCTAGCGAACGCTGTTGATCGTGGGCAGGCTCACTTGTTGAACGGCGGCGAGAGCCGCACCGCGACCGTAACTCTCATCCCGTTTCGTCCAGATGGCCGAGCGGTCGTCGGTGCCGATCAACAAGGAACCGTCCGCTTCGAGGACGACCGGCACCAGTGAGCGAAGGCATCAGCCGAGCGGTCATCGGTGCCTACGTCCGTGGTGGTCGCGTCCGCAACCCCAACATTCCGCCACCAACCCCAAGAATCGTTTTGTGGTCGGAGTTCCGGAGGAATGGGAGCGGGTGACGAGAATCGAACTCGCGTATTCAGCTTGGGAAGCTGACGTTCTACCATTGAACTACACCCGCAGCGTCGGCTTACTGTAGCGCTCCGCTCGCTGGTGAGCTATGCAGTAGATGTCCACTAGGGGAGCACAAATGACCGATACAGCACCACGGGCCAAATTCCATCGAATGGATGAAGGCACCAAAGAGGATTGGGACATCATCATCGGCACATTGCTGCCTCACGCCGATGCCACCGTGGCTGATCGTGTACTCGATCAACTTGCGCATCTCGAAGGAGACCACGGCGGTTTTGCCGTCGATCGACTCACCCACAGTCTACAAACGGCGTACTTGGCCGAACAAGATGGTCGCGACGACGAGTATCTGGTCTGCTCGTTGGTGCATGACATTGGTGACGTGCTCGCGCCGCTCAATCACCCCGAAATTGCGGCCGCAATTCTCAAGCCGTACGTCAAGCCCGAGAATCACTGGATGGTTCAGCACCACGGCACCGTGCAGGGCTACTACTTTTGGCATTTCATTGGCATGGACCGCAACGCCCGGGATGCCTTCAAGGATCATGAGTACTACACCTACACCGAAGAGTTCTGTGCCAAGTACGACCAACTGGCGTTTGACCCCGACGGCGTTACGCCACCGTTGTCGCACTATGAGCCGTTGCTGCGCGACGTCTTCAAGCTGGCGAAGGACCCTGGTGACGCCTAGTTAGTGCCGGTGCTGCGACCGGTGGATCTTGTCGCTCAACGCCGATTCGGTCACCATCTCGGCAAAACGTTCGATAGGCGGTAGTCCATCCACGGGCCCGATGAGGGTGAGTTGATCGTCGGCTTCAAGAATGAAGTCGTCGTCAGGGTTGAGTACTTTGCCATGGCGGACCACTGCTTCGAAGTGCACGCCGGGCGGATGGTTGAGCTCACCGATCTGATGGCCGATGAGTTGGCCGGTGGGCAGTTCGGGCAGGAGTGGGTATTGCTCGATGGCGAGTTCGGGTAACAGCACGGCCTTGATTTCGCTTTCGAAGCCAGCCGTTGCTAGTGCTTCGCCGTCATCGGCCGTCTGGTGAGCGGCAAGTTCCCCGGCCAACCGCAGCGCTTTACTGGCTTCTTCGGAGCGACCCGCTAAGAAGAACAAGGCGTTGACAGTCTCGCCCCGTCCGCCCCACTCAGGGGGTACCTGGATGCCACCCGGTGATCGGGCAATGATGAGGTGCTCATCGGTCGTATCGAAGAAGGCAATTGGCGTAGCGGTGGCGTGTTTTTCGGACGGCCGAATCCATAGTGAACCGGTCTCTTGAAAAGCTGTGCTGACCACATCGGCAGCAACATCCATACGAGTAGCTAGTACCTGGGCAGCACGTCCCGCGGCATCACTAAATTTGATTCCGTCGGGCAAGTTGATTACCGCGGCGCGGGCGATGAGGCCGGGGTATTCGTCGTCGACACGAAGACCGTGACTCTGTGCTGCGGCACGCAGTTCGCGGTCGAGGGTGCGGTCAGCCGACGCTCCCCATCGTTCGAACACGTGGTAGATGGCCCCCGCCCGTGTGGATCGCTTGCGTCCGTAGGCGAAATACCACGCTAACGAAACGGCAATCGCGCCGCTGACCATAAGCAGCGACAAGGCACCGAGATTGACGATTAGATAGACGGCAATACCGATGCCTACGAATTGCATAAACGGATACATCGGCGAATGGAAACCGGGCGCATAGGACCGGATGTGCGAGGCGCGCAGGACCAGAACTGCCAGGTTGACGAGGGCGAAGGTAAGCAGTACGAAAGCACTAGCCAGCTTGGCAATGGCGTGGACATCGAGCGCCGTAACCACCAGGGCCATTGCTGCGCCGGTGACGACGATGCCCCAGATGGGCGTGCGGCTTTTGGTGAGTTTGAGAAACACCGGTGGAAGCAGACCTTCGCGGCTCATGGCTAACGGGTAGCGACCCGCCGCCAAGATGCCAGCGTTGACCGCCGACGAGAACGCCGCAAGTGCTGCAATGGCAACAAGAACCGCACCAGCCGCGGGGAGCACAGCCTTTGCTGCGCTGTGGATTGGGGCCAAGTCATCGTGCAATCGTTCGGCGGGTACGACGGCGACGGCGACGAGCACCGCCAAGGTGTAAAGCACGGTGCTAGCAAGAAGTGACAGGGCCATCCCGAGCGGGATATTGCGGGATGGATCTTCGATTTCTTCGGCCACGCTGGCCACCTTGGTAAGCCCCCCGTAGGAGACAAACACCAGTCCAATGACAGCAACAATGCCGCCCGCTCCATCGGTGAAGAATGGTTCCAATGAGCCTTCTCCGTCCCCGAAGTTGATACCCCCGGCCACCAAGAAGATCGCCATGACGCCAAGCACGAAGGCAACCAGCATGATCTGGATACTGGCACTCGCCTTGGAGCCGGCGATATTGACCGCCGTGAATATCACGATGAGGACCAACGCCAACGGCTTCGTGGGTACGTCGACTACGAGGTTGAGATACGCACTCATGCCAATGAGGGCGAATGAGTCCTTCAGGACCAACGACAGCCAGGTGCCCATACCGGTGATGGTTCCTACAGCCGGACCCAAAGCCCGTTCCAGAAAGTAGTAGGCACCACCGGCACGTGGCATAGCGGTTGATAGCTCCGCAACACTGAGCATGGAGGGAATGACAAGGATGCCGGCGATGGCGTAGGCCAAAATGGCCGACGGGCCGCCTTCGGCAGCAGCAAGACCCGGAAGAAGGAAAAGGCCAGAGCTAACCATGGCACCGGTACTCAAAGCGAACACATGACGCAATTTCAGCGTTCGGTGCATCGTTTTGGGGTTGTCCGCCGTGCTCATCGACTGACATTAGTCGATTTTGGAGGTCTGTGTCGGCCCGAAAGTCGGCGATGAGTGCTGTACGGCCAATAAAACTGTAATTCCCGGTGGTTCAGTGTCTCGGCCTTACGGTGATCCGGCTAGTGTCGAAAAACAATGATTCTGTCTGACCGCACCATCCGCGAACAACTCGATTTGGGCCGAATCTCTATCGACCCCCTCGATCGCTCGTTTATCCAACCTTCGTCGGTCGACCTACGCCTCGACCACCGCTTCTTGGTCTTCAAAAACCACACCATGCCGGTGATCGATGTAAAGAAGGATCTCACCGATCTAACTGCCCCGATCGAGGCGTCCGACGACAAGCCCTTCATCTTGCATCCGGGCGAGTTTGTGCTCGGCTCGACGCTCGAACGCGTGCACCTTCCTGATGATCTTGTCGCCCGGCTCGAGGGCAAAAGCAGTCTGGGGCGCCTTGGTCTGCTGATTCACTCGACCGCCGGATTTATTGATGCCGGATTTGATGGTCAGATCACGTTAGAACTTGCCAATGTGGCCAACTTGCCAATCACGTTGTATCCGGGTATGAAGATCGGTCAGATCTCCTTCATGCAGATGACCACACCGGCCGATAATCCGTACGGGTCAGGCGCCCTCGGCTCGAAGTATCAAGGCCAGGAAGGCCCTAAGCCCAGCCGTTATTGGGAGAATTTCCAAAATGGCTGAACTGCGCTTCTATTTTGGAACGATGGGCTCGGGCAAGAGCACCCAAGCCCTGCAGATCAATCACAATCTTCGATCTCGCGGTCTCAAGACGATGTTGTGCAGCCAACTTGATCGCGAAGACGGCAAGGTCTCAAGCCGCCTCGGTGTATCTGCTGTAGCCGAGCAAGTTACCGATTCCGTCAACGTCTACACCTTGGCCCAGCGGACCGCCGAAGTTCATGGCGGCCTCGACGCAGTTGTCGCCGACGAGGCGCAGTTCTACACCGCTCCCCAGATCGAACAACTGGCGCGCATCGTCGATGAAATGCAGGTCGAGGTGTATGCATTCGGACTGCTCACCTCATTCCAAGGCGAGCTTTTCGAGGGCACAAAACGCCTACTCGAACTGGCCGATATACGCTCCGAGGTGCAGGTCGAAGCACGCTGCTGGTGCGGTCGCCGTGCCACCCATAACGCCCGCCTCATCGACGGTTCTCAGGTGTATGACGGTCAACTCAAGGTCGTAGGCGACACCAACGTCAACGACGACGCCGTTGTCAGTTACGAACTTCGGTGCCGCGACCATTGGCACACCGCGTTACGCGAACTCCAAGGTCAACAGAGCGAACTCTTCCAAGACGAGTAACGCTCTGCTGGTAACCATTAAATGGCTACCAGCAGAGCAGGGTCCCGCACGAACTGTCCTAGCTAGGAAGACGGGGCAAGATTCCTCGGTGCAAATGACATCTTGTCGGCCAAGCCACTTGCTCCCAGATTGGTGATCGAACCCTTGCCCATCTTGAAGTTGTAGCGCAGGCTGATTGGTGAGATGGACGAGTCAGCCGATGTCACGTTGTTCGCAGCCGAACCAGGGAACAAGAAGTAGGTGAACGTCACTCCGGGTGGAACGATGTCGCTCACATAGGCCACGGCGGTGAATCCACCAGTGTGCTTATTGCCAAGTTGGTCAAGTACATCGTCGGACTGGATCGACAACAGATCGCCGTTCACAATGCCACGTTCGTCGGCATCGGCCGGATTGATTTCCAAGAAGTTCGAAGGCCAACGTTCAGCCGAAGTCTGCCGGCGTATGAAGTCCGACATGTTGTTCCAGACGGCGTTGATACGACCGTTGAGTACCCAAAGTTCGCCCTTGGATTCATCCGGTCCGAGGATGTCGTTGCGAGTCTGAACGGCATCCCAATCTGCGAACACAAAGTTCGCCTTGCCGCTGTCACTCTTGAACTTCATGTTGCTGTGCTGGCGGACTGTCTCGGTCAACTCACCACCTTCAAGAGCAAGCGGCGTCTGTAACCCGGTCGTGCCGTAGGTCTTCAACAAGTCATGGGCCCGAACACCGTCGGCCTTGGCCTTCTCGACCAGCGGCGCAAAGTTGCGTCGACCACCGGTGGAGCGCTCCGAGGCAACCTCGAAGATGGCGTTCGTATCGGGCCAATCGAAGCCCTCAAAGCCCATCTTCTGCGCAACCTCAGCGAAAATCTCCCAGTCGGGGCGAGCCTCGCCCGGAGGATCCATGAACTTCTCATAGAGGCGCAACCGACGCTCGGCGTTGTTGCGGGCAAAGTTTTCTTCACCCCAAGTGGCCGCCGGCAAAATAATGTCGGCGTACGGAGTCGAATCATTTTCGTAGATCTCTTGATGCACTATGACAATGCCACCGGCATCCATCTGCGCTTTGAGTTGTGCCAGCGCTGTTTCGTAGCGAGTTGAGGTGACCTCTGGGCCCTTGGCTTTGAGGTCTACGACGGCCTTGCGGAGGGCGCCACTGGCACCCATCGCTCCGATCCAGTTGGTACCAATGACCCAGCGGAATCGGGTGTTGCCCTGGACGAGCCAGCGCTCGGTATCCATCTCGACGGGGTGGCCCTCGAAATCATGGGGTGACTTCTCTAGTGGGTAGCCCGCTCCCTTTTGTCCACCACGCTGATGCCCACCCATGCGGGAGGTAGCGCGGCCTTCGCGGCCACTTGCGCCGAGCAGTAATCCAAGGTTGCCAATGGCAGCAGTGTTCTCGTAGTTATGCGACCAGTAAACGCCCTTTTCGAAAAGCACCGAGGTCTTTGGTTGTTCACCGTCACCACCGGTCATCATTTCGGCGGCGGCCACGATCTTGTCGGCGGGAACGCCGGTGATCTCACTGGCACCCTCGAGGGTGAACTCATCGGTGGAGAGGATCCATTCCTTGAACTGATCGAAGCTGCGACCAAACTGCACCCGACGCCACTTGCCCTCAGCATCAAGTTCGGCTCGCGATGCCGTGTTGGCGGCAACGAACTCGTCGTCCCACCATTCGTTCTCGACAATTACTCGGGCGATCGCCATGTACAAGGCGGTGTCGGTACCGGGGATCAACTGGAGGTGAATGCCACCGTTTTGTTGCGCATAGTTGGCCGTGAAAGTCTTACGAGGATCGACATAAATAATTTTTGCGCCACCAGGCTGCTGCCAACTGGTGAAACGTACGCTCTTTGTTTCGTACGGGTCCGAACCAGCGATGAACAACACATCAGCGGCAGCATCGTCGGCATACGCCGCGCTGAACGCATCGATACCTACATCGGATAGACCCGGTACGTCGTCACCATCGGCGGGAGCATGGTGGGGCGAGAAGTTAGGGGTACCGATGGCACCCAGCGCCAGTTTCGTTCCCGCGTAGACGTTCTCGTAATACTGGTAGGAGTAGAGCTTCATACCCCACGCCAGTTCGTCCCATGTCTCGAGGGTGTAGGTGGACAATTCGGCCACCAAGTCAGTAGCCATATCCCAAGGGATAGGAACGAGGTCGCCGTTCACCCGCAACATTGGTTGCTTGAGTCGGTCTGATGTCATCCCATCTTCGGTGTAGACCTTCTGGGCCAGAGCGCCACCGCGAATCGAGTGGGTACCACCGATATTGACGACATCGGCGTCCGGGTCGGGCAGCACAATAACGTTGCAGCGTTCGCCATCTACGCGCACCACATTGTGCATGCTCTCAGAAATCCACTTGCCCGATAGCGCCGGGGCGGGGAAGTCGATCCCGATGGCATTGTCGGGCGCGGCAGTGCCGCCTTCTTGGCCGACGGGCCAGGTGAAGACTTTGTAACCGCAGGCCACAGGGCAGTACTCACACGCTGTGGTGTGGACCGTCGCGTCGACGGGTGGCAGCGGTACCTTGCTTGAATTTGTGTTAGCCATGTCAGGCCCCTTCGATGGTGACGAGGCTTTCGCCTACGAGGTTGTCTTCGTGTCCGTAGATGAGGCGATACATGCCCACGGCATAGATGTCATCGCCGTCAACCTCGGCGAGTACGCGAGGCAAGTTTTGTGTGGCTTGTCCGAATCCGACGATCCCGTCGTGGCCTAGGTCAAATGATGAGAAGTGGCACGGGCACGGACCGAGGACATGTTCGTCGGCCTGGTACTCGGTAATCGGGCAACCCATGTGGGTGCAGCTATTGGAGTAGGCCACGATGTCGCTATCGGGGCCGATACCACCACTGGTGGACTTACCCAGCTTCACCATGATGTTCTGTGTGGATTCGTAGGGGTAGCTAAAGAACTGGGGTTCGCCATCGGCTAGCGAGGCGACGCTACCGATTTTCACCCGAGGAAATGCTTCGAATGCGGCACCGGTTGCGCCTACCGGAACGTCGTCATTGTCGGCCAATATGAAGCCGAGGGGGACGAGGACCGTACCCCCCACGAGCGCGCCCGCGGCGGTGCCCCCTAGTAAAAAGTCTCGTCGTGAAACAGCCATAGTCGATCTTTCTGGGGTGGGGGACAATGAAAATCTAGGCTGCTGAGAAGTTGGTGAATAGGGGTTTAAGTCCCTATGCGACCGATGATCTAATTTGTATGATTTTGTAATTCATCGTCCAGCATTAATCCGTTCAGCACTAATCCGTTCCCGGAGGAACCCATGACATCCACACCAGAAAACGACGGGCCAACCGACCCGTCTTATGCCGTGTTCTTGGCAGGTGGTGCGGCTTTTGTTGCGTTCCTCTTTGTTGTGCTCATTGGTGGTGTGGTTATGGCGGTGTCACTGAGCGATGACACAAATTCGCAGACCATCGCGTCGGATCCGCAGACCGCCGCATCCGACGCCGAGGTGGGGCAAGATGTCGATACCAGTGGTCTTGGCAAGGACATCTATGTCGCCTCGTGTGCGGCTTGTCACGGAGCGAACGGTGAAGGTGTAGTAGGGCCGACATTCAAAGAGGTCACCACGCGCATTCCCGATGTCGCTCTTCATGTGCTGGTCGTAACCGAAGGGCGCGGTGCGATGCCCTCATTTAAGGCGACACTTACTCCCGAAGAAATCGATGCAGTAGTTGCTTACGAACGCGAAGTGCTTAACTAATCGCCAGCAACCTCATACGTTGCCAAGGTTTCCGCAGCAATGGCATCTTCGGTAAATGCCACGCGACGCCAATCCTTGTCCGAGAAGCGTTGGGTCTGATCCGAAAAGTACTCCGATTCGCTATCGCCCGTGTTGCCATAGGTAAGGAACGCATCAGCCACGGGACCATCGGCGGTGAATTCCAGCGTGTAGATGAAGCTTGTCCCATTGGCAACTGGGTAACCATCTGTGCGTAATCGTGCGGAGCCTCCGATGGCATCACCGCTAGGGCTGTTTGGTTCGGTAGTTGTCCCGTTGGACCCAGAACCAACAACATTGGCGACGCCTTCCGGGCCTAGACCACCATGAATTGGGATCTCAATGTCGCCGCGGTAGGCAAATTGAACGGTCCCCAGGGCAACGTCGATCGGGAACCCAGCGCCCTCGATGATCGAAACAGCCGCGGCCAAGTTGACCAAGACGGCGTCGCCGTCCTCGCTCGCTGGAGCCAAGCCCGACGGGGTGTTCAACAAATCTTCGGCCACGTGGGGGTTCGCCCAGAGCTCACCTTGGTCCTTCAGATCTTCGAAGTCAAACTCGCCCATGAACTCGCGCCACAATACGGCGCCTCGACTTTCGATATCGACTTTGAGGTCCCAGTCGGCTAGTACTTCGCACGCTTTGGTCAGGTCGAACGGTGCATCATCAACCATGATCTCCGGGGTTGCGGTGCAGCGGGCAACGACGTCATCGCGCAGCCACTCGCCGGTAAGCACGCGGTTGGACAGAGCAGTGTCGCGGAGTTCCTCTTGGGTAAAGAGTCCGTCGCCGCCTGCGCCACCGAACTCTTCACTTAACAAGAGGGCACTCATGCGGGTGCGAGAACCGGGGGTAGAAAGTCGACCGTGCAACGGTGACACAATTGGGGTGAGCTCGTCCGGGTTGGCCCAGCGGTAGGAGTCATTTGCATTGAACAAGACGTCGGAGCGTTCGAGTTGAGGCATATCGGCAAAGGCCACAACTCCTGGATCGCGAGCCTCGGGGTTATTAACCCATTCATAAAGTGGATCTGACCCGTCCAACAGCACGACACCGCTGTCGTAGGCAATTCCCGTAAAAAAGTCGGTTTCGACACGGCCTTGCCAGGCCGCTATTGCCTCGTCGGACAGGTTTGGTGTGGATGAGGTGTCGGCGTACCAGATACGGCCGTCGGCAGATGCAGCCAAGGTGTTCACCCACGGGATGCCGGAGTTGTCGGCATGAGCGGCAATGAGTTCGTCCATGCTGGTTGCCCGGTTCATGTCCCAAAACTGCGGGATGATCTCATCGTTTTCGGCGTTGGCATCGCGGATGGTGATGGTTTGCCGTTCGCTCCACCCCACTCCAGGGAAATCGAGTACCGGCCCGTAGTGGGTGGACCACACTGTGCGTTCAACGGACTCGATGGTGCCATCGTCGCTCAACACATCGAGAGTGAAGGTTTTGGCGGTCATTTCCCGTTCTTCGTCACCGTAGTGATAGGAGGTCGGGTCGCCCTCGACCAGGTCGACGGTGTATGCGGTGAAGCGATTACCGGCGGACACGGTGTGGGACCACGCCACATCATTGTTGAAGCCAATGTTGACGACTGGTGATCCCAGTAGCGACGCCCCGTAGACATCAACCGTTCCTGGGATAGTGAGATGCACCTCGTAGAAACGCAGGCTCCCCTGCCACGGGAAATGGGGGTTGCCCACCAGCATGGTTGTTCCGTCAGCGGTCCGGTCCGGACCCACGGCCCAGGCATTGCTGCCGAAGGTTTCAGGGTCGGGCACCAACGTGTCGACAGCTGAGGAAAAGTCGGCGGCTCCTAGCGCTTGCTCATCGTCTGACGAGACCTCTGGGGGAGTAGCTGAGGCAATGAAACCCATCATCGGGTCGATGCTGGCCCGCAACGTAAGCGCTTTGAAGTGAGCGGCCAGGTCGTATTCGTCGATTGGTCGGACCCACTCCTCGCCTTGGCACCAACCGCTGACACCATCAGCGCCTACCGAGTCGAGGTAGGAGTTATAGCCCGCTGCGTAGCCACGAACGGCGGCTTGAAGGTCTGGGTCGGCGTTGTCGAGTTGGATACCGGCATTTTTATAGAGGTCGATGCCCTTGTAGACGACATCAGAGTTGAGGTACTTGTCGTTGGGGCCCGGGCCGTGGAAGGAGGACCGTTCGCTGCGGACCGAGACGATCACATCGGCCAGTGTGCACAGGTGATCTTCGGCGAAGGCGTAGCCGTAACCGAAGCCAAGTGAACCGTTGTCGGCGGCGGTGATATGAGGAACGTTGTTCGTGGTGCGGCGAATAGTGGCGTTGTAGAGATGCTCGGGCGTTTCGGCGGCGACCTCTTCGGCGGCGACCTCTTCGGCCGCTGGCTCGTCGGTGGTTTCGTCCGTCGGCGACTCGGCCGGTTCGGCGGTCTGATCTGATGAGGAACTGCACGCAGCAGCAATCATTACCGCAGTGAGGAACAGAGCAAGGATTCGGCGCGATGTCATGCGACGAAAATAGCAGTTCGTAAAATGTTCACAAAATCAGTGTGTTGAGGTCCGTTGGTTTAGCCGTCAGCCAGCAAAAGCTTGCATTGGTTGATCCAACTGAACTTACGAATGCGGGTAGGAATCTGCATTGCGTGTTCAAGTTCGATGACCTGTTCGGGGGTGAGGGCCACGATCTGGCTGAAATTGGTAATGCCCATGGTATTCAGGCGGGCCGCATCGGCCGGACTCACACTCTTTATGAGCGACAGGTTGTCGGGCTTGTCGCCGGCCGGGGCGAGCGTGAAGCTCAGTGGCGATTCGACAGCCGGCTCCGCCGCTTCAGATTCTGCCGCTTCCGGAGTTTCCTCGACGGGTGCTGGCCCGGTCGTTTCAGCGGTTGCTTCGTTGCCCTCGTCCGTCGGAGTTGCGTCGTCGGGACGGTCAGCATCACCCGGGTCGCTGGCCGGAACTTCACTGTCGGAGGCGTCACCATTCCCAGAGTCCGAGCCGGCATTAATGGCTGGCTGTGGTCGCTGAAGTAGAGCCACAGGGGTGCCCGTGTCAATAGCGGGTGTACCGGAGCGTTCGGCGCCACTGCCACCAGTGGCATCGCTAGACCACGAGTTTATTTCAACGGGCGATGAGCGGTCAGCCACATTGCTTGCTTCGCCCGCCTCAATTGCTTCGAGCACAGTGACGGCGATGTCGGCGACCCGAACCTCTTCGTCAGCACCATGACCCTTGACGCCGTCGTCCATCATCACCAGACAGAACGGGCAACCCGTCGCAATGCGATCGGCCTTGGTGTCGATCAGTTGCGAGGAGCGCTCGTCGTTGATCTTGGTGCCAATGGTTTCTTCCATGAACATACGAGCGCCACCGGCGCCACAGCACATTCCGTTGTTGCCGTTGTTGGCAGCTTCGACCAACTTGATGCCGCTAATCGAGCCAAGCACACGACGCGGGGCCATGTAGACATCGTTGTGGCGTCCGAGGTAACAACTGTCGTGGTAGACCACTCGTTCTTCGAGACGGGCCTGGGACATATCGAGTCCGCCGTCTTTGATAAGTGATTCGAGGAACTGGCTGTGGTGGACGACCTCGTATTGGCCGCCCAACTCGGGGTACTCGTTGGCCAAGGTGTTGAAGCAGTGAGGGCATTGCGTGATGATCTTGCGCACCCCCATCGAGTTGAGTGTCTCGATGTTTTGCGTGGCGAGCATCTGGAATATGTACTCGTTGCCGGATCGGCGAGCGGGATCGCCGGTGCAGTTTTCTGACGGGCCAAGAATGGCAAAGTTGATGTCGGCCCGCTGCATGAGCTTGGCCATCGACTGGGTGACCTTCTTGTTCTTATCGTCGAAGGAGCCAGCGCACCCAACCCAGTAGAGGTACTCAGCTTCGAAGGGATCGCCGCCCGCGATGATGTTGATTCCGTCTAGGTCTTTGGCCCAATCGGCCCGCTCGGTTTGGCTGATGCCCCATGGATTCTGGGAGTTTTCCATCGCCCGGTAGGCGTTGCCCAATTCGGTGGGGAAGTCGCTCTCCATAAGTGAGAGGTAGCGGCGCATGTCGAGGATCTTGTCGAGGATTTCGATATGGACAGGGCAGACCTCGTCACAGGCACGACACGTAGTACAAGCCCAGATCTCTTCGGAGCTGATGCGATCGAACAGCCAGTTGGCTTCAACGGTAATTTCGCTGTCGGCGCTCAACGGTGCCGTGACAACGGGTGAACCAGTGGCGGCCATAACTTCGCCCGTTTTGAGCACGATTTCGCGAGGGTCAAGCGGCTTGCCGGTGGCATGAGCGGGGCATACCGCCGTGCAGCGTCCACACATGGTGCACGAGTCGAGGTCGAGCAGTTGTTTCCATGTGAAGTCTTCGATGGTGCTGGCGCCGAAGGATTCGAGTTCGGTTTCCATGAGGTTGGGCATGGGTTTCATGGCGCCCTTGGGACGCTCACGGTCCGACAAGTACATGTTGAGCGGCGAGGTGAACATGTGGCGCAACATGGTGATCGGCAAGATGGCCAAGAAGGCAGCGAAACTAACAACGTGGGCGATCCACCAGATTTGATGCCATCCACTGAGGTGGTCGGACCCGTCGACAAGCTGGGCCAATGGGTAGCCGATGATCGACCACTTCTCGAAGTCCGGGGTGCCGTCGAGGGCAATACGGAAAGCTTCGGTACCGAAACCAGTGACGCTGATGGCAAAGAAGAGACCCAAAATGAGGGCGTGCTCGGGTTTGGACTTAATGCGAATGCGATAGGGGCGCATGGCCGGGGGCCCGTAGCGGCGCAACGCGGCCCAGATAATGCCGATGAGGAAAAGTACGCCCGCAATGTCGCCGACGGCTGAGTAGCCCTTGTAGACCCCACCGTGCAGGAACTTCATTGATTCGGGAACCTGGTGGTCAATTTCCAGGGTGGTGGTTACGCCAAGGAGAACAAGAAACGGGAAATAGATGAGCGAGTGCATGAGCCCGGCGCCTTTTTCGCGCAGCAGGGTTTGCATGTACACACCGGCTCGGAAGTCGGCCATACGGCGAGCGATATTCTTCTTGGTAGTGCGCCGGTTGTCGGCACCGCCACGTTGCCAGTTCTTAACTCGGTTACCAAAGGCAACGGCCGTAATGATTAGCAACACCGGGATTACCGCATAAAACGCCAGTTTTATAGCGCCAGGTATGTTGCCGAAAACTTCGCGAGTTGTGGAGGACTCGTCGTGGAATTCGGTGAACAGGGGGACAATTCCCGAGATTACGGTGACAGCGGCAATGCCGACGCCAGCGCCGATAACGAGATGTTGGGGGTTGAGCTTTTTCCGTTCCATAATCGCTCAACACGGTAGTGCCCCCTGACTCATCTTGTGAATCTCACAGGAATTCCTCTAACAACCTCCTCATTCCTTTGATGCCAGTTCCCGATACCGGAACTGGCATCAAAGGATTGCGGTGTGTGTAGGGGTGTTCATATTCGGGAAACAAACACGAAACGCGCGCTCATTATCTTTCGTAGTCATGAACGTTGAGCTCATTCGCTGGCCCGCTGAGGCGGACAAACGTGAACAACTCCACCAAAGCGATTTACCGCGCCTCCTGCTCGTGGCCGAGACCGCCGAGCCACCTGTCAGCGCTGACTTGCTCGAAGACTGGATCCGAATACCGTCAACGGAGGCCGACCTTGACGCTCGTCTCGCCGGACTCCGCAACCGCATTGCTGGGCAATCGACCTTGATCCCAACCGTGGATGAAGACGGCGTGGTCCGACTCGGAACAAAGTGGGCCGCGCTTCCCCCTCTGGAAGCACGGTTGTGCCGTGTCCTTGTCGACAGGTTTCAAGCTGTTGCCAGTCGCGAGGCGCTCGGTGCTGCCGGATGGCCGGACGGTGCGGATCGAAATGCGCTCGATGTGCACATGCTTCGACTGCGTCGGCGGATCGAACCTCTTGGCCTGACGATCTCCACGGTGCGCTCGCGTGGGTACCTGCTGGAGGTGCCATAAATCCTCAATGTCAGATTCCGTTCAGGCACGTGTTCGCAACGCGTAACAACCACAACACAAACCAGAAATCCCATCCGCCTACGTTCATTCAGTGTTCAGCAAGTTCTCAGTAGTACCCCGCAATCTCCCCGGATCAGACCAACTCCCCGGTCAACGATCCACTTTCCCGGAAGGAAACTCCTATGAAACGCAAACTTGGTGTAGCAACAGTTGCATCACTCACCACCATTGTGCTGCTGGCCACAGCAGCAGGTGCCCAAGATGCCGCAGAGGTCCAAGCCAATCTGGACAACATCTGGGTGTTCATTGCTGGCATTTTAGTCTTCTTGATGCAGGCCGGTTTCGGCCTGGTTGAGGCCGGACTTACCCGCGCCAAGAACGTAGCCAACATCATGGCTAAGAACCTGGCCGATATGGCCGTGGGCGCCCTCGCCTTTTGGGCCGTTGGTTACGGGGTCGCCTTTAACGGCGGAAATATCTTGTTCGGTACCGGCGACTTCTTTTTGGAAGGATTCGGTGCGGGCGACTTCGACGGCCTCTACTCCGGCTACACGCCGTTCTTTTTCCAGGTCGTATTCGCAGCTACGGCGGTCACCATTGCTTCGGGTGCCATGGCGGAACGAACCAAGATCCAGGGCTACCTGATCTTCTCACTCGCTATGACGGCGGTTATCTACCCCGTTGTTGTCCACTCCTTCTGGAGCGGCAATGGCTTGCTGAACAAGATCACGGTTGGGGAGGCGGCATTCTCTGACTTTGCCGGATCCACCATCGTGCACAGTGCCGGTGGTTGGGCAGCGCTAATGGGTGCCTACATCCTTGGTCCACGTATCGGGAAGTATGACGACAACGGCAAAGCCCGTGCCATACCTGGTCACAACATTGCTTACGTCATCATCGGTGTGTTCATTCTTTGGTTCGGCTGGTTCGGTTTCAACGCGGGCTCCGAACTAGCCGCGGACAGCGTTGTTGTCCGGGCTGGTGTAACGACGCTCCTTGCTGCCTCCGCTGGAGGTCTCACCGCAGGAGGGCTTATCTGGAAAAAGACGGGTGCCCTCGATGTTGGTATGGCTGGTAACGGCATCCTGGCTGGCCTGGTTGGTGTCACCGCTGGCGCCGCAGCGATGACGACCCTTGGAGCGGTAATTACGGGCGGAGTTGCTGGCCTTATTGTGGTCTACTCCGTGTTCTTCTTTGACCGGATCAAGATTGACGATCCAGTCGGTGCCATCTCGGTACACGGTGTTTGTGGTGTGTGGGGAACGTTGGCCGTTGGCCTGTTCGCCAAGTACGACGACGCCTTCCTTGGGCGTGAAGATGCCGGCCTATTCTACGGTGGCGGCGTCGAGCAAATCATTGTGCAGTTGATTGGCGTACTCATCGTTGCCGCTTGGGTAATCCCGACCACCGGCGCAGTGTTCTACGGCTTGAAGAAGGCCGACCTTCTCCGGGTTAGCCCTGAAGAAGAGCTGGCTGGCTTGGATGTCAGTGAACATGGTGGCCCCGGCTACGGCACCGAACTACGGGTATGAACCGTGTCTCACATGACCAACACGCAAGATCCCACCCAATGAGGTGCACCTGACCGGTATGCCTAGGAGCGACAGCTTCGCTGTCGCTCCTTACGGCTGATATGCACGGCGTCTATCGCCCTGCAGTTCCGTTCCGGGCTACTGGTGGCTGGCTGACTCGTATACGTCTGGCTCCAGATCGCCTTGGAGCCAGCCTTTGCTTACTAACTCGTGGCCATCTACCGAAAGGGTGCGCTGGCGCAGAGCGGTAGCAAAAATCGGGGCTTCGTCGGTGCCGCCGAAGCCGAGCGTAATAATTCCTGCCACGATAGACGCATCATCGGGGTGACCAATAGAACGGCCGGTTGGGTCATCGACGCGATGACCATGCAGTAGGTTAAGACCCAACGACACCGTTGTGAGGTTGTACCCATCGGTTGTGCCGGAAGCCCCCAGCATGGAACGCACAAGATCCGTGTCGCCATGGCCGCCTTCAATTTCGGCGACATGATTGTTTTGAACCGTGAGGGTTACGGGCGAACGCACGTATTCGCCCAATGTGGTGTGCAAGTCGCCGGGCATGAGCACGATGGTGCCATGCACGGTTTTGGGGCCGGCAACGATGATGCACTGCCCAGAAGGCCAAAGAGCAACCTGGCCTTTTGTGGCGACGCCAGTTTGGCCTGAGATGGATGACCCACCGAGGTCGATGGTTAGTGCCGTGCCGTGGTCACATGAAAGGGTGAGCTCAGATCCGTTGGTGCAACGGTCGGTCGCTCGTTTCACTCTGTGGCTGAGTCCGGGGTGGGGACTGTTGCGGTTTATTCGCTCGGTATCGCTGGTTCGCATGACCACGACAGCAGCATGCCCTTTAGCGACAGTCAGGGCGGAGTCAGACGAGTGACCGAAGCCCTTCGTCCGAAAATCAACAACAACGTCTGCAGCCTCGGCGGCAGCGGTCACTACGGGAGACTCTACGAGGGGCCCCATGGGTTGACGGAGGGAAACAACGATAGGGGTTGATCCGAGACGCAGCACAGCAAGGCGGGCTGCCGCTACAGCGTCTTCTTGAGCATCGGCGTCGGAGAGCAGCGCAACGTGCGCAGTAGAACCGACACCACAAAGATCAAGGTGGCGGGTAAAAACGTCGGTGGTAGTCCAATCAGTGATGGCGTCACAGTATCCGCCCACGACGCCTAGTGGACAGCTAGCTTTCGTCCATGACTGAAAGTGGCAGGTCCGAGGCCTCGATGTACTGCGATCGAGTGAGTTGCGAGAATGTAGCAACAGTGATGTTGCTTTTTCGTCCTTCCGAAACCTCAGCATGGCTGCATGACTACGACCCAACCAGCCGAACGTTGGGCATCACGCTATGTATCGACCATGCCAATCGCGTGACTGTGCCAACCGGTTGGACCATTACCGACGAACGCGCCTCGGGTAATCGTCTGGTCACAAAAACTAGGCATATGCGAGTCGAGCCTTCCGAAGAATCAGATATCGATACAGAAACCGAAGCGGTCGAGGACATGGACGATTTTGATCAGACCCCGGCCGAAAAACTCGTGGCTACACCGGCCGTAGCCGAGGTAGACGAACCTGTGGCCGACGAAAACGAAGTCGCTGCCGTTGTTGCACCAATTCATTCGGCCAATACGTCAAGTGATGACGACGGACGACCTACGTTGTGGGACCAAGACGCCGACGGCGCCGATGACGTCGATGCGTCGCACGACGAATCGTCTGATGATCAAGACGATGATGACGAAGGCGGTCTTCCCCCGTCGCTTCGGGTAGATAGTTCGTCGCCCCTGCTCAGTCGAGCATTCCGCGCCGCGCATATCGAGTAGTAGGCCCACCATGACTATCGCCAAGCGGGTGGCTGTAGTTCTGGTCATCATTGCGGCGTTGGTTATTGCCCTTGCGGTGTCCGCTGGCGATACCGACGAGCCTGACCAGGCGCAGGCGACACTTATACCTACGACTACTGTAGTCACGGCGGTTCCAACGGTCCCTGAGCCGACTACCGAACCAACACTGGTACCGACCCCGACCCCGACGCCCTACGCGTGGTGGGTAGATCCGGCCACCTCCGGTCAGCCGTTCGGTGACACGGTGGAGGGCATCTTGACCTTCCGCGGTTCGGCCACCCGGAGCTACTACGGGGCCGGTCCCGTTCCGGTCGCGCCGCAAATTGTGTGGAGCTTTCCCGACACGTCGATGTGTTCGGAGTCAAGTGTGGGCAGTGAGACCACCACTTGGTGCGGTACCGGTTGGACCGGACAACCGTCGGTGTGGGAACGCGATGGTCAGACCCTGGTGTCATTTGGGGCCTATGACCGGGCCGTCCATCTACTCGACGCCGATACAGGCGATCGGATTGTCGATGATTTTGTGACCGGCGACATTATCAAGGGTTCGGTGTCGGTCGACCCCGACGGCTTCCCGCTTATTTACTCCGGGTCGCGCGACAACTACCTCCACATCTTGTCCTATGACCAAGGCGAATTCGTCGAGCTATGGCGTCTCGATGCCTACGCCGTGAGTCCGACATTGTGGAATGACGATTGGGACGGATCACCCCTTATTATCGATGACTATCTTTTTGAGGGTGGTGAAAATTCCAACATTCACATCGTCAAGCTCAACCGTGGCTATGACGCCAAGGGCAAGGTCACGGTCGATCCCGAACTTGTTTTTCACGCCCCTGGCTGGGACGCAGAACTCACTGCGATCCATGGCAGCAATGTTTCCATCGAAAATTCGGTGGCTATCAGTGGCAATACCTTGTGGTTCGCTAACTCCGGTGGCCTGGTGCAGGGGTGGGATATCACCGGACTGAAGGACGGCGTGACTCCGGAACGCATCTTTCGATGGTGGTCCGGCGATGACGTAGACGCCTCGTTGGTAATCGACGACGAAGGCTTCATCTATGTGGCAGCCGAGTACGAGAAATCGCGGCAGCGGTCCCTTGATGTTGGCCAACTCATCAAACTCGACCCCACCAAACCCGACGACCCAGTTGTGTGGTCCTTCTTCGATCACGGCACATCCATCGCCGGCATTTGGGCGACCCCAGCGATCTACAAAGACGTGGTCGTCACTTCAACCGACGGCGGCCGGGTCGTTGGGTTGGATCGTGCGACCGGCGAAATCCGATGGGAAAAGCGGCTCCCAGGGCCAGTATGGAGTTCGCAAGTAGTCGTTGATGATGTGCTCATCCAAGGCGACTGTGCCGGGGTTCTGCATGCCTATGACCTCAGCGACACGACAATGGATCCTCCCGAATTGTGGTCGGTGAATATTGGCGGCTGTATTGAATCCACTCCCGCGGTCTGGGATGGCGTGATCTATGTCGGAACTCGGGGCGGCCGGTTCCATGCGATTGCTGATGTGCCGGTAACCTCAGAGCAATGACAGTCATGACCCAGCCATTCAAACGCGGCGACCAAGTGATAAGCACTACCGATCTGGCGCGAGTTCCCGAGGGAACGAACGGCAAGGTCATGGTCGCCAATGGGTTTACCTGGTTGCGTTACTGGGTGCACTTCGACAACGGCGTAGAACTCGGACACATCAACCACGACAACTTGGTTAAGGCCGACCAGTGGGATGCTTTCTTGTTCGAGCGGGAAGCTGCCGCTAATGCGGTCGGAGAAGTAGATGAGACCAACGGGGTTGCCGGTGCCGGGGCTATCGCGGCCACCGGAGACGTTGGTGTCGAGGATGTCGTCGTGGGTGACGTAACCGTTCCCGGTTTTTTGTTGCAGCGCAGCGCCGACGCTCGCACTCGCCTCAGCGCGTAGCCCCTTCGCTACTGATCGCGCAGGTATGCCTGTAGTTCGGCGGCAAGTTCGTCGCCGGATGGCAAGTGTTCTTCGGCCACGGCATCAAGCTGTTTTTCGAGGTTGGTGACATACGCGCGCATTTCATCGTCGGTCTCCAGGGCCACGTTGATGCGTTGCTGCCAGTCTTTGGCGTCTTGTTCTAGAGCTTGATGGTTGGTGGCAATACCGGTGATTAGTTCGAGGCGGGCTAGGAGTGATCGGGCTGCTTCGGGGTTAGCGGAGCCGGGAACATAATGAGGAACGCTCACGCGTAGTGAGATTACGGGCATGGTGCTGACGGCGAACCGTGTTTGGATTACACCAGCCACGCCGGTTGGGCCTTCGTACTTCGGTGCTCCGAGGCCAAGACGTTTGGCCAAAATCGGATCAGGCGAAGTGGCGACGACCCCGGGTGACCGCGAGTGGGGGGTGAGACCAAGGCTGGAACCTAAGGTGATGACCAGCCCGGTTGATGCCTGATGAGCGATGTCGAGGAGGTGATCGACGAAGGTGCGCCAACGGAAATGGGGTTCGACCCCAGACAAAATGACTAAATCTCGATCATGACCTTCGACTATTGCACCGAGAATACGGTTCTCGGGCCAGGTCATCATGCGCTTGCCGTCGGACCCAAACGCAACACGGGGGCGCCGTTGCGTGAAATCAAACAGAAAATCAGGATTGATGGCGGCGATTTCGAAGGCCCGATGGTGTTTGGCAAGGTGGCGGGTTGCCAAAGTGGCGGCCTCGCCAGCATCGAACAGGCCCGCGAGGGCGATTACGAAGACCGGATTGCGCAACTGGCCAACGAAAGTGAATTGCATCGCCTCGTCGAGCGGCACCGGTGTGACGGGAACAGATCCGAATAGCGGTGGTGTGTCGAAGGGTTCGGTGGTCATCTTCTTTTGACACTATCGGGTGCCGGGTTGACGACAAGCGTCGGCCAGGTCCGTCTGAGAAAATGGCAGGCGATCTTCTCGCCTGAATCAGCGGTCGGGAACACCGGCGACTAGCCTCTGCGCAATGACGACAACGGATCCATTCAATTGTCCACGCTGCCAGACGGCCGTGGCAGAAGATTTTTACGGACCGTGTGATTCGTGCCGCAGCGAACTACGTGCCACTTTGGGGGGAGAGCAACGCGATATAGCGCCTGCCGAATACGAACCCAAGATGAATGTGACTCCGAATGCGGTGGCACTAAAGGATTAAATTCATGGCTCCCGTCACCGACGATCAACTCCGCGAAATGACCCAAGCGTTGGTGGCCAACCATGACTCCAACGACATGGTGGCATTTCGAGGCGCCCAGTTTGATGCCGGTTTGGCTCTGGTGAACTTTCCCGAAGGCCGGGGCGGCCTTGGGCTAGCTCCCGGCAAACAGATGATTGTCGAAGAAGAGCTTCGTAAGGCATCCAAGTACTGGAACAACCTTGCCCTCAACCCGATTGGGATCGGAATGGGTATGCCAACCGTGCTTACCCATGCCAATGAAGACCTCCAGGGCCGACTCTTGCGGGCCTGTTTCACGTGCGAAGAGATCTGGTGTCAAATGTTCTCCGAGCCAGGCGCTGGCTCCGATGTCGCCGGATTGTCGATGCGGGCTGATCTTGATGGCGACGAATGGGTGCTCAACGGCCAAAAGGTTTGGACGACGCTGGCGCATGTTTCTCGTTGGGGCATGATCGTGGCCCGTAGTGATCCCGAAATGCGTAAGCACAAGGGGCTCACCTACTTCATGGTCGACATGGAAACACCCGGTATTGAGGTGCGGCCGCTCTACCAAATCACCGGCGAAGCCGAATTCAACGAAGTTTTCATGACTGACGTTCGCATTCCTGACAGCCAGCGTCTGGGTATGCGCGGCGACGGTTGGCGTGTAGCGCTAACCACGCTGATGAACGAACGGGTTGCCCTCGGCGGTGGTGGCACGCCTCGTGGCGGCGGTGCAATTTTGCTTCTAACCGACCTGTGGAACGAGCTAAAGCCGTCCGAAGATTCGCCGCAGTACGGGGTCTGGCGCGACCGGATCGCTCAGCTTTGGATCGAAGCTGAAACCCTGCGACTTACGAGCCACCGTGCCAAGAACGGGGCCAAGTTGGGCAATCCCGGGCCCGAAGGTTCCGTGGGCAAACTGATGTCCGCCGAACTGAATAAGCGCATCTATGAGGCAGCTATCGACCTGCATGGCGCAGACGGCATGCTTTATGAGTCTGGCTATCCACTCACGCGAGCCACCACGGCCGCGACGTATGGCGTCGACACTAAGAAGGCGTTCTTGCGATCCCGAGCCAACTCGATTGAAGGGGGCACTTCCGAGGTGATGCGCAACATCTTGGGTGAGAGAGTCTTAGGACTTCCCGGTGATGTACGGGTTGATAAAGAGCTTCCGTGGACCGAAGTTCCTCGTAACTAGCGGTACCCCAAAACGCAAAGGGGCCGGATCCTCGCGGACCCGGCCCCTTACTTGCGTTTGATTAGCTCAGCGTTGGATTAGATGTTTCCAAGGCGGCGGCTACCGGCAACAACCATGGCGCCACCGGCGGCAATGGTGAGGCCAATGATGGCGAGCTGCGTGCTCTCGCTACCAGTTTCGGGAAGTTCTTCCTCGGCTGCCTCGGTCTCCGCGGCAGCTTCTTCATCGATGACCTCACCGATGGTGATGATGGTGAAGCCCGCGTCGGAAGCATCGACGTTGGAAATTGCAATAGCCATGCCACCTTCAGGAACGTCGTAGGTGAACTCTGTTTCGGCAATGTTGCCATCGCCGTCAGGGGATGTAGGTACGAGGACGGTTACGTCGCAGGTATCAACTGTGGGTGTTGCATCGCCCTCAGGAAGATCGCAAGCCAAGATGAAGAGACCGGGATCGGAGAAACCTTCGCCGGTGATTATGAAGGTGGCCTCACCTGGAGCATCTACATAAGCAGGATCGGAGGTAACGGTAGGTCCTTCTTGGGCCGATGCTGGGGCCGAAAAGACCAGTCCCATCATGGCGACAACGGTCATGATCATGAGTAACTTAGTTCGCATAAGTTTTTCCTCTTCTTTAGTAGAATTTATACAACGGACCCAATCCGTTGATTGGCGGAAAGCCTAGACCAAATGTCCTCGTGGGTGCCAGTCCTTGTAGTACAACTGACCCATGGTGCGAATTCTGCTGGCTTGGTGGGTGCTCGGTATTGCGCTTGCCGGATGTCTGCGTTGGCAACGGTCCGGCGGCATCCGTATAGCGAATCTCCGCATGGACCTTGCGTCAGGCGTCCTGATGGGCAGTTTCTGGCTTCTGCTATGGCGTCTGATTATTTAACCACGATCCGGATTACGACGCGACTACCCCAGGGTGCTGTCCGGTAAGGAGCGACGAAGGAAGTCGAGTTGGTGCAATAGCAAGTTCTCGGCGACTTCTTCTTGTGGGGTCATGTGTGAAACCCCAGGTAGGGGTAACACCTCGTGGGGTTTACCCGCTGCTAGTAGGGCTCGTGACAACTGCAGGGTGTGGGCCGCTACGACGTTGTCATCGGCGAGACCGTGGATAAGTAGTAGCGGCCGATCGAGTTGGTCTGCCCAAGTGGTGACGGCTTCGCTGCGGTAGGACTCGGGAGAGGTGTGAGGGTGGCCCATGTAGCGCTCCGTGTAGTGCGTGTCATAGAGCGCCCAGTCGGTTACGGGTGCCCCGGCTATAGCAGCATGGAAGGTGTCCGGGTGAAGGCAAACAGCAAGTGCCGCGAGATAGCCACCAAAACTCCACCCCCGAATAGCGACTCGGTTGAGGTCGAGATCGGGGAACAGTTGGCCCGCCGCGGCGAGACCATCAGCCTGATCGGAAACCGTGGTGTGTCCGAGACTTTGCCATACGTCGCGTTCCCACTTCCCGCCCTTAGCCGGAGTGCCGCGACCATCGATTATGAGTACGGCGAAACCCTGGTCGGCGAACCATTGCGAGGTGAGGTAGCCGTCGCGGGACGCCAATACTCGTTGGGCGTGTGGACCACCGTAGGGGTCAAGGAGCACGGGGAGTTTGTCGCCGACCCGGTGATTCGTCGGAAGTACGAGCGCCGCGGGCATTTTGTGGTCACCGAGTTCGAGCAGCGTGATATTGGTGGCCAATTGCGGATCGGCAGCGTTGGAGATAATCGTGTGTGGGCCGGAATCTGTATGCACCGTGGTCTTGGTTCCGCTGAATGACAGTGACCGTTCGATGGTCACAAAGGTGTCGCCTCCGGAAACGGCACTGATTACCCCCGCGCTGTCGAACAAAGGCGTCATCGTGCCATCGAGGTCGATGCGGGCAATGGACCGCTCCGAGGGTTTGGTGGCGACGGTCGCAATAACGTGATCGTCGCGAACGGAGACGACGCCGGTGATCTGTTGATCCTCAGCGGTGACGGGCGTCCCATCGACGGTGAAACGACGGGAGGTCTCATCATCGAGAATCATCACTAAATGTTCTCCGACCCAGGCCGGAACTCCCGCGACAATGTCGATCCAGTGGTCATCGCTGAAACGGGCAACCTCGGAGACGGCGCCATCTGCGATGTTGACAGCTAGGCAGGCCATGGTCTTTTGATCGCGGGTTTGCACCGTGACGAGGAGTTCGTTGGTGGTCCGCCAACTTACGTCTGCCAGGTACTCGAACTCGTCGCGTTGCCATTTGATGGGAATTCGGTTGCCCTCAAGGTCGATAATGACGAGGTCGACGAGCGCATTTTTGGTGCCCGCCGAGGGGTAGCGCACGGTGCGAGTGGGTGACTTGGGTTCGGTGGGGTCGGCGAGATTCCATTGGTCAACGGGCCGATTGTCGACGCGACAAACGGCCAGTTTGTCGCCGCTCGGCGACCACCAGAACCCACGTGACCGGCGCATTTCTTCTGCAGCAATAAATTCGGCCAACCCCCAGGTTACGTCTGGGTCCCGGTCGCCAAGAAGCTCGCGATCGCCGTTCTCGCCGGTAATGCGCAATGCGCCGTCGGCTACGTAGGCAACGAGCGTTGAGTCGGTATTGAACCTTGGGTCGAATGCTCCGGCGGCACAGTCGATGGCACTCGTTGTGCCATTGTGTTCGCTACGAAAGAGTTGTCCGTTAAGCGCAAAGACAAAATGCTTCAGACGGGCGTCGGCGACATAGCGCACAATGCCTGATGCCCCTTCGCGGGCCCGCTCGCGGCGGGTTCGTTCTGCTGCCGGGAGTTTGGCGTCAGGTTCGAGCAGTATTGATGCGTCAACCAGCATGTGCTCTTGGCCACTGACAACGTCGAGGTACCAGAGATCGTTGCTGGGGTTGTCGCCCGCAGGGCTGCGCAAGAATGCGACACCCGAACCATCGTCAGCGACCGTGATGTTGCGAGGCGCACCCAACGCAAACCGTTGGGTCCGGGCAGAACGACGCGGAAATGAATCGACCATGGGGTGAGACTACTGGGGTACCTCAAGAGCGGTCGTACCGAACAGCGCCGCTAACCTCACATTTGGCAATACCGCCCCCGTAGCTCAGTGGATAGAGCATTGGTTTCCTAAACCTTGTGCGGCAGTTCGATTCTGCCCGGGGGCACAAGCAAGCCGGTAACAGTTGGACTAGCGCGAGAGTTGGGGTGGTTGGCGTTCGAGTTGTTACGGGCTCGCAGACTCGATCATCGGGCAGATGGTCGCCAGGGTGTCAACATCTGGGTCTGCATGGGTACCCCTGATCAGGAGCCGCGTAGGAGGCGCGACATCTTGAAGGCGAGGGTGGCCTCTTTTCCACGACGATCCTCGCTCGCGTCGGCGGCGGCGAGAATACGGCGGGAACTCCTGACCCCGAGCCACCGGAACGGCTCGGGTTCCCACCGCCGGGAATGGTGATCGACCCAGGGGAGTGAGGTGCGGTCAGTCTCGGCGCCGACCACAAGATCTGCCATGGTGCGTCCGGCGAGGTTGGCCGGGGCAACACCTTCTCCCACGTAGCCGCCGAGTGAGCCCTCGCGGGTCGCCGGGTCGAACCGAACCCCGGGTACCCAATCACGAGGGATTCCGAGGACCCCACCCCAACGATGGGTGATGGCGACGTCTCGAAGTGCGGGAACCATGTCCACTAACGTGTCCCGGATCAGCTGATGTGATGGCTCGTGCAATTCGGCCGTCCGGGCGATCTTGGATCCGAAGAGATAGGGGACACCGCGGCCGCCGAATGCAAGCCGGTTGTCGTCGGTGCGTTGGCCGTAGATCACCATATAGCGGTCGTCACTGAAGGTCGGGCGCCCGGCGAGACCGATGTCGTCGAAGAACTCGTCCGGCATCGGTTCGGTCGCGATCATCAGTGAGTAGACGGGGAGGAGCGTCCGGCGTTCCCCCTCGAGGTCGCGGGTGTATGCCTCGGTCGCCCGAATCACCACGTCGGCGCGTACGAGGCCGTCGGCGGTGTGGACTCGGCCGGCTTCGATCTTCGTGACCGCTGTGTTCTCGACGATACGCACGCCGCGGGCCTCGACCGTAGCGGCGAGGCCGCGCACCAGACGGGCAGGGTCAATCGAGGCGCACGGGGAGAAGTAGATCCCGCCGCTGACCCGGGTCGCATTCATGTACGAACGTGCCTCGTCGGGTTCGAGCAGGCGGATCTCGTCTTCGGTGAATCCCCGCCCGTGCTCGTGGGCGATCTCGTCGCGTTGGCGTTGGGCCTGAGGCGCGTTGCGGGCGAGTCGGATCCAGCCGCCTTTTGCGTACCCGCAGTCGATTCGCTCTGCCTGGGCGACACGACCGATTTCGTCGACCGCAGCGAAGACGGCTCGGGCCTGACGCAAGGCCTCGGATTCCGAGGACATCTTGGCGTACTTCTCGATCGAGCCGGCGAGCTCGCCGACGGCCCAGCCGCCGTTGCGCCCCGACGCGCCGAAGCCGCAGAATTCGCGTTCGATGAGCAGGATGCGCAGACTGGGATCGAGTTCGGATAGGTAGTACGCGGTCCAGAGTCCGCTGAACCCGCCGCCGACTATCGCCACATCCACGTCGGCGTCGCCGTCGAGCGATGAGCGATGCGCGATTGGTCCCAGTCGATCAAGCCAGAGTGCGGTGGTTGCGGTTTTGGAGAAGGGGGTGGACGCAGCGGACATCTTCGAAACCTACCGCACCGGCGCCGAATTGCAAAGTCAATCGAAGCTTGAGCACCGAAATCCGTCGTAGTATTGCGCAGTTGCTTCGGAACTGGTATTGTCCGGTCGAGTCGTTGAGGGGAATCTACCGTGAAGTCGTTGTTGCAACCGTTCGCCATGCCAGCGTCGGAGGATTTCCGCACACTCGTGCGGGCCGACGGTGTGCGACTCTGGGACGATCAGGGCCGGGAGTACATCGATGCGCTCGCGAGTCTGTGGTACTGCCAGGTCGGCCACGGCCGCCGCGAGGTGATCGACGCGATATCTGCGCAACTCGAGACGATGGCCACCTACAACACGTTCGCTCCTTTCACGAATTCGGTTGCCGAGCGGGCGGCCGAGCGCATCGCCGAGGTCTCACCGTTCGTGGACCCTCGCGTGTTCCTGTGTTCGTCGGGATCCGAAGCGGTCGACACCGCGATCAAGGTCGCTCGACTCGTTGCCCAGTTGAAGGGTGAGCCCGATCGCCAGATCATCGTGCGCCGCACTCGGGGCTATCATGGGGTGAACGTCGGAGGGACCTCTGCCCAGGGAATTGCCCCGAACCGTGAGGGCTGGGGTGACCTGCTCCCGCACGTGGTGGAGATCGACCCCGACAACATCGAATCGGCGGCCCAGCTTTTCGCCGAGGTGGGCGATCAGATCGCCGGAGTGATCTGCGAGCCACTCCAGGGCGCCGGCGGCGTGTTCCCACCCACGGAGGGCTACCTCGAACATCTCCGCGAGCTGTGCACCCGCCACGGCGCGCTGCTCATCTTCGACGAAGTCATCTGCGGGTTCGGTAGAACGGGTCACTGGTTCGCGAGCCAGACCTACGACGTCATACCCGACCTGCTCACGTTCGCGAAGGGTGTTACGAGCGGCTATCAACCCATGGGCGGTGTTATCATCGCCCGCTCAGTGGCCGATGTGCTCGAGTCTGATCCCGAGTTCATCTTCCGTCACGGCTACACCTACAGCGGACATCCGACGGTCGCCGCGGCGGCGATAGCGAACATCGATGTACTGGCGAACGACGGCTTGGTTGAGCGGGCCAACCATGTCGGGGCCCGATTGTCGGCCGGCTTGGAAGCCCTCGTCGCTGACGGTGAACTCTCCGAGGTGCGCGGGATCGGTGCGATCTGGGGTGCGCAACTCGCTGAGGGCACCACCGTCAAGCGCGGGTTGGCCGTCCGAGCGAAGATGCTCGACCTCGGCGTTGTCGTCCGCTGCATCGGCGACACCGTCGCCTTCTGTCCACCACTCGTGATCGACGACACCGACATCGATCGATGTGTCGACGTCTTGGCCGAGGCGATTCGCCTCGTTCCTGTCGAATCGTGATCTGAGGCTCCCGTGACCCGACCAGAAATTCGCATTCTTGACGCGGCGGGGAGTCCGGCCGAGATCGGCCGGGCCCACGGCGAGGCGTACGCCGAGGAGATCCGCACTTACACCCGTGACCGTGTCGCCCTTGTTGCCTCCGGGCTCTGGAGCGGGGGCCCGATCCCAGAATCCGAAGTGCTCGAGATCGCCGCATCGATGCTGCCCTCCCACGAGGCGTTCGACGCCGGGCTTCACGAGGAGATGGCGGCGCTGGCCGACGCCGCGGGAATCACCATGGCCGAGGCCGTCATCGTGGGTGGGTTCACCGACTTCGTCGACACGGTTCGCGCCGTCGTCGGCGGACTAGCACCCCTCTCGGTCATCGAGGACGACTGCACAGCGACGATCGTGCCCGACCATCGTGCCGGCGGCTCCGGTTTCCTCGCACAGACCTGGGACATGCACGACACGGCCACCGACCATGTGCTGCTGCTCCGGATCAAGCCCGACGACGCGCCACCGGCCATCGTGTTCACGACCACCGGGTGCCTTGGTCAGATGGGCATGAACGCCGAGGGCGTCTGCGTCGGGATCAACAACCTGACCGGGCTCGGCGGCACCCGGGGGGTCGCGTGGACGTCCGTGGTGCGCGGCATGTTGAAGACCTCGACGGCCGATGAGGCGCTCGCCGTGCTGCTCGAAGCCGAGCTCGCTGGTGCGCACAACTTCTTGATCTTCGATCGCCACGGGATGGGCCACAATGTCGAGGCCATGCCCAGTGTGCGTCCGGTGACCACGCTTGCAGAGGATCCGATCATCCACACGAATCACACGATAGATCCCGCGGCGACCGCGGTGCAGGCAGCGAAGGAGCCCGGACTTATGACCAGCTCCGTGGAGCGGTTGCGTACTGCGCAGGACCTCCTCGCGACCGGCGACGTCGACGCGGAGAGATTGTTCGAGCTGACCCGCGAGCCCGACGCGATCTGTCAGCTCGCTGTCGAGCCGTATCACATTGAGTCGTCCGGGGCGGCGGTCATGCGGCCCGGAACGGGCGATTTCTGGGCCTGCTGGGGGCGTCCCGTCGACAACGAGTATCAACACATTTCGTTCGCGGTTGACGACAGCGACAGTGTGGCTGCCGATGCCTGACACCCACTTCGAACGACCGGCCGACGTCGTGGCCATCGGGCCGCGCTCCGGGCTGCAGTACGTGCGCCTCACCGCGGCCATGGGAGCCGAACTCGAAGCGCTCGAGCTCATGTCGTTCCCGACGGTCGACCCCGAGGAGCTCTACGACGAGTACGAGCTGGGCATTCTGGCCGCGGACTTCCCCGAAGGCACGGTTGTCGGATTCGACGGTGACCAACGGGATCGGCCTGTGGCTGCGGGGCTCGGGATCCGGGTCGAGTTCGACTTCGATCACCCGCAGCACAACCTCAAGGAGTTCGTGGAGGCCAACGGAACGGAATCGGGCCACGACCCCGAGGGGCCCTGGTACTACGGAACCGACATCGTTGTGAGTCCTGCCTACCGACGTCGTGGCATCGGCAAGGAGCTCTACGACCTCCGCAAGCAGATCTGCGTCGACCTCGGTTTGGCCGGCATCGTCGCCGGTGGCGTGATCCCGGGCTACGCCGAACACCGCACCGAGATGACCGCGGACGAGTACATCGTCGAGGTGACCGCCCGGCGACTCTACGACCCGACGCTCACCTTCCAGCTGAAAAACGGCTTCGAGTCGCCCTGTGCGCTGGCCGGCTACATGACCGATCCCGAAGTCGACAACTGGGCGTCGTTGATCGTGTGGCATAACCCCGACTACCACCCCGACCCAGAACGGTTGACCGCATGAGCATGCTCTCGATCGACGACACGGATCGCGAGATCATTCGGCATCTCCAGGCCGATGGCCGCACGTCGTTCTCGCAGCTCGGCCGTCTCGTCAGCCTGTCGGATGCGGCCGTGCGGCAACGCGTGAATCGCCTCACCGCGGCAGGCGTGATAGACATCGTCGCCGTCACCGATCCCGTCAAATTGGGCCTGGGGTTCCAGGCCCTGCTGGGGATCAAGGTGACCACCGATGCCCGCAAGGTGGCCGTCGACATTGGCAGCCACGACGACGCCGTCTATGTGGTGATGACGGCAGGGCGCTTCGACCTGATCGCGGAAATCGTGAGCCGTGGCGGCGACACGTTTGTCGACGTCCTGAACGCGTTCCGGATGGCGCCCGGAGTGGCGAACATCGAGGTCATCCCGTACCTCGGGATCACCAAGCAAACCTACGACTGGGGCGTCGGATGACCAGCGAGGTCAACGCTCTGACGGCGGCGACGATTATGCACGACTTTATCTACCTCCAGGCTATGCAGTCCAGTGCTGAGCTGAGGAACTACGGGTGACCATGAACAAGGACGAGACACAGATGATTCCAGCGGTGGAGATCACCGGGGTTACCAAACGATTCGGTGAGGTGGTGGCCGTCGACGCCATCGACCTCGAGATCGCCGATGGTGAGTTCTTCGCGATGCTCGGACCGTCGGGCTGTGGCAAGACCACCACTCTGCGAATGATCGCCGGCCTTGAGTTTCCGACCCAGGGAAGTCTGCAGATCTTCGGCGAGGAGGTCGGCACCCTGCCTCCTAACAAGCGGCCTGTCAACACCGTCTTCCAGAGCTACGGGCTCTTCCCACACATGTCGGTCCGCGACAACGTGGCTTTCGGTCTACGCATGCAGAAGGTGGGCAAGAAGGAAGCCAGCCGTCGTGCCGCGGAGATGATCGAGCTCGTTCAGCTCAGCGGAATGGAGAACCGCAATCCCGATCAGCTGTCGGGCGGCCAGCAGCAGCGGGTCGCCCTGGCACGGGCGCTGGTGAATCAGCCGAAGGTCCTCCTGCTCGACGAGCCGCTCGGAGCGCTCGATCTAAAGCTTCGCCAGGAGATGCAGACCGAGCTTAAGTCCTTGCAGCGGGAACTGGGGGTCAGCTTCGTTTTCGTCACGCACGACCAGGAGGAGGCGCTCACGATGAGCGACCGCATCGCGGTGATGAACGCAGGCAATGTGGACCAGATCGGCACACCGAACGAGATTTACGACCGGCCCGCCACGGTGTTCGTGGCGAGCTTCATCGGCGAGGCCAACCTGTGGGCCGGCCGCCGGACAGGCCGAGCCAACCGCGACTTCGTCGAGATCGAGGTCCTCGGCTCGACGCTGAAGGCGCGCCCAGGAGACACCACGATCGAACCTGGCGGTGTCGCCACCCTGATGGTGCGCCCGGAACGCATCAAGGTGTCTCCACTGTCGAACGAAGCCCCGACCGGCGACGTCGCGAGCGTGCGCGCGACGGTGAGCGATCTGACCTTCCTGGGACCGGTCGTTCGGCTGTCATTGACCGCCCCCGACGACTCGACGATCATCGCCCACGTGGGACCGGAGCAGGATCTGCCGATGCTGCGGCCCGGCGACGAGGTCTTCGTGTGCTGGGCCCCTGAGGCGTCACTGGTGTTACCGGCCGCCGACATCCCGACCATCGAACATCTCGAGGAGATGCTCGACGATTCCTGATGCTTATTCACTCGCCGGCCAACCCGGCGCGAGCTGTCCCCCCATTCGGAGCCGACGAAAGGCACAGTCGACATGTCCCGTGAAGTTCCCTCCCCTATCGACCCCCAGCTGATGGCCCGACTGACCGCGAGCCGCACCTCTCGGCGGCGCTTCATCGGCGGTAGCGCCGCGGCCGCCGCCGCTCTGACACTGGGCTCGTCATTCCTGACCGCCTGCGGGTCAGACAGTGGTTCCTCGAATTCCACCACCGACGACGGCAGCCCCGCGAGCGGCACCCTGCGCATCTCGAACTGGCCGCTCTACATGGCCGACGGTTTCATCGCGGCGTTCCAGACCGCAACTGGCATCACCGTCGATTACAAAGAAGACTTCAACGACAACGAGCAGTGGTTCGCCAAGGTCAAGGAGCCGTTGGCGCGCAAACAGGACATCGGCGCCGATCTGGCGGTGCCGACGACCTTCATGGCGGTGCGGCTGCACCAGCTCGGCTGGCTCAACGACATCAGCGACGCGGGCGTGCCCAACAAGAAGAACATCCGGCCCGACCTGATCGAGAACAGCATCGATCCGGGTCACAAATTCAGCGCACCCTATATGTCGGGCCTCGTCGGGATCGCCTACAACCGCGCGGCGACTGGCCGCGACATCACCACCATCGACGACATGTGGGATCCCGCGTTTAAGGGCCAGGTCAGCCTGTTCTCCGATGCGCAGGACGGCCTCGGGATGATCATGCTCTCGCAGGGCAACACCCCTGAGAATCCGACCAGCTAAGGCGTCCAGCAGGCGGTCGACCTGGTCCGTGAGCAGAACGACAAGGGGCAGATCCGCAGGTTCACCGGCAACGACTATGCCGACGACCTTGCAGCCGGCAACATCGCTGTGGCACAGGCATATTCGGGCGACGTTGTGCAGTTGCAGGCCGATAACCCAGACCTCCAGTTCGTTGTTCCCGAGTCAGGCGCGACCACGTTCGTCGACACCATGGTGATCCCTTACACCACGCAGAACCAGAAGGCCGCCGAGGCGTGGATCAACTACGTCTACGACCGGGCGAACTACGCGAAGCTGGTGGCCTACACACAGTTCGTCCCGGTCCTGTCGGGGATGACCGAGGAGCTCAAGAAGATCGATCCTGCCGCCGCCGCAAACCCGCTCATCAACCCGCCCCAGGAAATTCTTGACAAGTCCAAGGGTTGGGCCGCGCTCACCGACGAGCAGACACAGGAATTCAACACCGCCTACGCCGCCGTTACCGGCGGCTGACACGTGGCCGGTGTAGCCACCAGCAGTCGGCAGCGGAGCAAGATCGCCCCGTATCTGATGGTCCTGCCGGCACTGGCGTACCTCGGGATCTTCTTCGTGGTGCCGTTCTTCTCCCTGGCGCGAACGTCCCTGTCGGAGACCGGCGGATCGATTT
>FLOH01000903.1_pt1 | contig 51738 bp, 44 predicted proteins | sample 756751 | NCBI WGS metagenome assembly FLOH01 (sample SAMEA4026879, study PRJEB14308) | marine metagenome | biome: coastal water; material: water | depth 74 m | reverse complement strand
CGAAAGCCAGCAAAAAGAAAAGCTGCTAAGCGAAAGCCAGCAAAAAGAAAAGCTGCTAAGCGAAAGCCAGCAAAAAGAAAAGCTGCTAAGCGAAAGCCAGCAAAAAGAAAAGCTGCTAAGCGAAAGCCAGCAAAAAGAAAAGCTGCTAAGCGAAAACGACGACGATAGTCATCTATGTACAATTTGTACAGTGTACAGATAAAAAGGTCCCTCATAATAGGGACTTTTTTGTTTATATGCTAAAATGTCGCTGTTATGAAATTTCTATCGAGTTTTTTCCCAAAAGGTTCAGATGTCGAGATAAGAAAGATGCAACCTGTTGTCGAGCAGATAAATGATTTGGAAAAAAGTATTTCAGAGCTATCCGATTCAAGCTTGAGAGAAAAGACTAATGAGTTTAAAAAAAGGGTTATTGACGGAGAGTCTTTGGATGAAATATTACCTGAGGCGTTTGCTGTTGTCCGTGAGGCATCTAAGCGTACACTTGGACAACGTCAATTCGACGTACAGCTTATTGGAGGTATTACTTTACACAGAGGCAATATCGCTGAGATGAAAACAGGAGAGGGAAAAACTTTAGTAGCTACATTACCCACATACTTGAATGCTCTTTCAGGGAAAGGGGTGCATGTTGTTACTGTAAATGATTATTTATCTAGACGAGATGCCGTTTGGATGGGGCAAGTGTATGTTTTTTTGGGTCTTACTGTTGGTATCATTAATTCAGGCACTTCTTATTTATATGATCCAAATCATACTAACCTTGATGAAGAGAGAGATGAGGTGGGGTCTTTTAAGGTGGTGGATGAATTTCTAGCACCGTGTAGTCGAACCGAGGCATATAATGCTGATATTACTTATGGTACAAACAGTGAGTTCGGTTTTGATTATTTGCGAGACAATATTGAACAAAAAGAAGAAAATCTACGTCAGCGTGGCTTTAATTACACTATTGTTGATGAGATAGACTCAATATTGATTGATGAAGCTAGGACACCCCTTATTATTTCTGCTTCGGCAAGTCAATCGGAGGATTTATACACTACCTTTGCATCTATCGCTAAGAAACTTGTTGAGGAGAAAGATTATACGAAGGATGAAAAGCACAAAGCAATTCAGTTGAGCGATTCAGGCATCTCAAAAGTGGAAAATATTCTAGGTATAGACAATATATATACAGACAAAGGAATAAAGTATGTTCATCACCTAGAAACAGCTGTTCGCGCAAAAGCTCTTTTTCAAAATGACGTGGAATATGTTGTGCGTGACGGTGAAATAATCATCATTGATCAATTTACAGGGCGTCTCCAACCTGGACGTCGTTGGTCTGAAGGATTGCATCAGGCTATTGAAGCAAAAGAAGGTGTAAAGATACAACAAGAGTCACGTACTTTTGCATCAGTTACATATCAAAATTTCTTTAGGATGTACAAGAAGCTTTCTGGGATGACAGGTACAGCGGAGTCGTCCTCAGAGGAATTTTATAAAGTGTATGGACTTGATACATTTGTTATACCAACAAATCAGCCTATTGTCCGTATTGATAGAGATGATCTTATTTTTCAAACAGAACAAGGGAAGTATCAAGCGCTTGCCCGAAAGGTAAAAGAATTAAACGCAAAAGGGCAACCAGTACTCATTGGTACTATTTCTGTTGAGAAAAACGAATTACTGTCTGAATTTTTGCGCAAAGAGGGTGTTCAACATGAGTTATTGAATGCAAAAAATAATGAACGAGAAGGGGAAATAGTTGCCCAGGCAGGTCGAAAGGGGGCTGTAACGGTAGCAACAAATATGGCAGGACGTGGGGTTGATGTAAAGCTTGGAGGAAATCCTACGACAGGTGAGAAATATGAAGAGGTTAAAAAATTGGGAGGATTGTTCGTCGTGGCTACAGAGAGGCATGAGGCTAGACGTATTGATAATCAGCTCCGTGGACGATCTGGTCGTCAGGGAGATCCTGGGGAAACCCAGTTTTACGTGTCTCTAGAGGATTCATTAATGCGTGTTTTTGCACCTGAACGTATGAAAAGCGTGATGGGTAAACTTGGTATCAAAGAAGATGAGCCAATTCAAAATAGGTTTATCACACGGTCACTTGAGTCAGCTCAAAAGAAAATAGAAGGATTTAACTTTGATGCTCGAAAATCTGTTCTTGATTATGATAATGTTCTAAATTTTCAGAGACGCATATTATATGATCGACGTATGGAGATTCTCAAAGGCGATACTAAAGTCATTAAAAAGTATGTTAATGAAAACCTTTTACCATTAGCGGATCCTTCTACGCAGAAATTTATTGAGTCTAGAGTACAGGAAGTTGGAGAGGATCAATTTTATCTTTCTCTTGTACGGCCTATTTTACAGACAATGGACATGTTTTGGGTTGACCATCTTGAGGCAATGGACTACTTGCGTTCAAGTGTGAATCTTAGATCATACGGACAACGTGATCCACTTATTGAATACAAAAAAGATGGATTGCAGTATTTTAAGGAGATGGAGGTTGCAGTTAAGAATAAAATTTTAGAACTCATAACTCATATAGATGAAATTACAATCAATGAAGAAAAACAGAATCTTCAAGAGATTTCAGGTACTCAAAAAGAAGACAAATCCCCAACTCGTCTTAAAGCGGATAAGATTGGCAGGAACCAAAGAGTGCTGATTGAGAAAGATGGAAAAGAAAAAGAATTAAAATACAAGAAAGCTGAAGATTTGCTTGCAGAGGGCTGGATACTTAAAAAAATACTGTCGTGATAGGAAGTTTTGTGACATATATGGAAGTAGTGTTACTGCCACTTGGTGCATGGGGTGTTTTCTTAGCAACTTTTGTTGAGCAGGTAATTGTGCCCATTCCTTCTTCGTTTGTTCAATTTGGAGGAGGTTTTTTTCTTATAGATACTACTAGTTTTTCCACTGCTTTTTGGAAGATCTTAATTTTAGTCTCGATTCCTTCTACCATTGCGATAACTATTGTGTCAGTTTTCATATATTACGTTTCCAGTAGGGTTGGTAAGCCTCTTATTGATAAGTGGGGAAAGTTTCTAGGAGTAAAATGGCAAGAAATTGAAACCTTACAGCAGAAACTCAATGCCTCACGTGGGGATGAGGTGTTTCTGTTAGTTCTACGGTCATTACCAGTTATGCCGACAGTGGCAGTTGATATTTTTTGTGGAATAATTAGATACCCCCTTGGTAAATACATAATTATTACCGTAATAGGAACAATCATAAGGGGGACGTTCTTTGGTCTTCTCGGATGGCGTTTGGGGAAAGCGTATATAGAGTATGCTAGTTATGTTGCAAATATAGAAAAGTACCTACTCTTTGCTATTGTTATTGCATTTTTAATATTCATTATCATCAGGACAAAAAAATCAAAAGATTTATAATAATATAATATGGAAATACAAACTGTTTTCGCTTTTTTAGCCGTCGTCGGACAGATTATTTTAATAGGTGGTGTATTGGGATATTTTTTATCTAAACACTTACGTAGATATATTCGTAGATATTTATATAATTTCGGTTATATTATTTCATTTTTTATTGCACTCTCAGCGATGCTTGGAAGTTTATATTTTTCTGATGTAGTGGGCTGGGAACCATGCGTATTGTGTTGGTACCAGCGAATCGCGATGTATCCTCTCGTGGTTATATTTGCACTTGGTGTGTGGAGGCAGGATCTTAGTGCCAAGATTTATGGTTTAGCCCTTGCTTCCATAGGATTATTAATTTCTGGTTATCAGATATATTTACAAGTTATGGTTGGTACGGGACAAACATTATCTAGTTTTTGTTCTACTTTAAGTGCGGTGGACTGTTCAAAAGTGTACTTATTCGAGTTTGGTTACATTACGTTTCCCGTAATGTCTGCAACAGCTTTCTTGCTTATAATAGTGCTCCAGCTTGGGCGGGCGTGATATAATTTAGTACATGAATATTCATAAATGGCAACTTGGATTTTTTATAGCACTTATTGTTTTAGGTTTGTATCTTAGTTTCCAGACAATAAAACCATTTCTAAGCATCCTATTTCTTGCTATTGTATTGGCGGTTATTTTTCAGCCATTATATAAAAAATTAAAGGTTTTATTTTTAGATAATGAATGGGTAGCTTCGGCTTTTTCAGTCATTTTAATCATGATTATTGTGATGCTACCGGTTGCTTTTTTCGGATTTCTTTTATTTGATGAATCAACATCTTTGTATATACAAATTCGTTCAGGGACTGGGACAGCGGGAGTTTCGGAAACGATTTTTTCAAACCTTCAGGGGTTGATAGATAATTATTCACCATATGCATTCAATATACGTTCATATGTTGATGTTGGACGTTATGTGGGGTCGGCGACTAGTTGGCTAGTCAATAATAGTAGTGTTTTTGTAAGCAGTGTCCTTACTGGTGCATTGAACTTTTTCTTACTAATCCTTGCATTATTTTATACATTTAAAGATGGTGATAGATTGGTGAAGAGACTTGTTGAGATTAGTCCTCTTAAGGATTCTCATGATCAAACTATTTTGGATAAGGTTCACCGAGCTGTAGATTCTGTGATACGCGGACATATAATAATTGCCCTTATTCAAGGTTTACTTTCTGGATTTGGATTCTGGATGCTCGGTGTTCCGTCTCCGGTAATCTGGGGATTGATAGCTGCAATTGCATCTTTCATTCCGACTCTAGGTACGGGCCTAGTGATCATCCCTGTTGCTCTGTACCTATTTTTTATTGGAAGTGCTACCTCCGGAGTCATTCTAGTTCTCTGGGGTCTCCTTATTGTCGGTTTGGTTGATAATATTATCGGACCAAAGCTTATAGAACGAGGAGTTAAAATACACCCATTTTTAATTTTAATTTTTGTTTTAGGTGGTATTCAGTTATTTGGACCGATTGGGTTTATTGCTGGTCCTGTAATTTTAAGTTTGTTATTCGCTCTTTTAGATATTTATCCATTGATGGTTGAATCACATAATGAATGAATGGAAGGCTCAGACAATTGAAGATTTGTGCTCTAAGCTTGAAACATCGCAGGATGGTCTGACTTCGATAGAGGCAGTTAAGCGTCTCAAACAGTTTGGGAATAATATTTTGTCAGAGAAAAAACCAGAGAGTGTTTTTTCTATTACTATCAGGCAATTTGTAAGTCCTTTTGTGCTTGTTCTCGTTGTTGCAACAGTCATCATGCTTTTCTTACGTGAGTATGTTGATGCAGGAGTTATAGGGATCGTCCTTCTGGTCAATACGATAATAGGCGTTATTCAGGAAGGTAAGGCACAGAATACACTTCTTGCTTTAAAAAAATTTACAAAGACAAAAACACTAGTCTTACGTGATGGACAAGAAATAAAAATTAATTCAATACACACGGTTCCAGGTGACGTGCTTATATTGCGTGCTGGAGATAAAGTTTCGGCGGATGCGCGTATTACAGAAGCCCAGGGTCTTCGTATAAATGAATCTGCTCTTACTGGGGAATCAGATCTTGTATCAAAGGATGTCCACTGTGCAGATAATAAGGAAGATAATCTAGGAGTCATCTTTAAAGGAACTTACATTACCGCTGGCTCTGGTAGAGCCATTGTGACTACTACAGGACAACAGACCGTTATAGGATCTATTTCAAGACGACTTGAAACTCTTGATTCTGAAGTACCACTTAAGAAAAATATTCGTCAACTTTCTAAAATTGTCACTGTTGTAACAATTATAGCTAGTGTGTCGATTCTTGCTTTCGGAACCTTTGCAGGGTATCCATTTAAAGATATGTTCTTCCTGGCAGTAGCAGTTGCAGTGTCTGTGATACCCGAGGGATTGCCAGTGGTGATTACCCTAGTCCTTGCACTCGGAGTTTATCGTATGGGAAACAGAAATGCTTTGGTAAAACGAATGCAAGCAGTTGAAGCCCTTGGACAGGTAGATGTCGTTGCTGTTGATAAGACTGGCACTATTACTCATAACGAGCTGATGGTTAAGGAAATTGTTACTGGGATGGAAATAAAGACGGTTGATGGGCAGGGCTACGAAAAAATAGGGAAGGTATATATAGATGGGAACCCAATTAATCCGGTTGATCATGCGGGTTTAGTGCTGGCTACTCGCGTAGGTGTGCTTGCATCTGATGCGTCTATTTATAAGAGAGAGGACGGTAATATCTGGGAAGTAATAGGTGATCCGACGGAAGCTGCACTTATAGTTTTGGGACAGAAAATTGGCATCGATAAAGAAGCTCTTGTTGGAGAAATAGAGTTACTTCACGAGATTCCTTTTAAATCTGAACTCCAGTATCATGCAACTTTATATAGAGAAAAAAATAAAAATATTATCTATGTAGTTGGTGCGCCAGAAGTCCTAATTGCTTCTTCGACTAAAATATGGAAAGACGGACGATCAGTTGCGATAAATCAAGGCGACAAAGATTATCTCACAGAACAAATATCTCGTATGTCGAAAAAAGGACAGAGAGTGTTAGTTTCTGCTATGAAAAACACTAAGAAAATATCTGTTACAAAAGATGATATTGAAGGTATGACATTTGTGGGTCTTTTGGGAATGCAAGATTCGATTCGTGATGGGGTTAGAGATTCTGTGGCTGTCGCAAAGAGGAGCGGTATTCAAATCGTGATGATTACAGGAGATTATAAAGGAACGGCCGTCGCTATAGCTCGGCAGGCTGGTATTTTTTCAGAAGGGGATAAGGTGCTGACGGGTCAAGACATCGCTACTTTTTCAGAAGAAACACTCGCAGAACATTTGGACGGGGTTACTGTTTTTGCTAGAGTTTCGCCGGAACAAAAGCTTGCCATCGTGAATGCTTATAAAATTTCTGGGAAGAAGGTTGCTATGACTGGAGATGGTGTAAATGACGCACTTTCTCTTGTATCTGCGGATCTCGGTATTAGTATGGGTCTTTCTGGGACAGAAGTTGCCAAGGAGGCATCAGACATCATTTTACTTGATGATGATATTAAAAGTATAATTGCCGCAGTTGAAGAAGGGAGAAGCATTTATGCAACTATACGGAGGGTTATTTTGTATTTATTCTCAACGAATTTGTCGGAATTATTAGTGATTGTTTTTGCATTAATGTTCTTCTTTCAACTTCCACTTCAACCAAGTCAAATTTTATGGCTTAACCTTATCACTGATGGTTTCCTTGTCTTGGCATTTGTTTTTGATAAAAAAATCACTAATGATACATTGGATCCAAAAACCAAAGGGACATTTGTTATTAATAGGTTGATGTTTATAAGGATGTTTATCATGGCTTCTGTCATGACACTCGGAACGCTTTTGATGTTCCTGTTCTTTTATGAAGAAAGTTTAATCAAGGGGTGGACTATCGCGATGACTACTCTGGCATTTTTCCAATGGTTTAATGTTTGGAATGTCCGATCAAGAACACAGACTGTGTTTCAAAAATCCACGTTATCTAACCCATATCTTATCGTGGCTGCCATCTTTGTTGTTTTGTTACAGCTATTTGCTGTATACTCTCCGTCTATGAATACATTTCTAAAAACTACACCTCTTTCTGTCTATGAGTTGGCACTCGTTATTGCAGTATCCTCATCGGTTATATTCGTGGAAGAAGTTAGAAAATTAATAAAAAGACTTTATGTCTAAAAAAATAGTTGCAACACATTCTGGTAAGTATCATACGGATGATCTTTTTGCCGTAAGCACAATACAGATTCTTTTAGGTGAAGATAATGTAGAAGTGATAAGAACGCGTGATGTTGAAGAAATTAAAAAAGCCGATTACGTAGTTGATATTGGTGGCGTAAATGATTCTGATACTGAGCATTTTGATCACCACCAAACAGGTGGTGCTGGTACAAGGAAAAATGGTGTTCCGTATGCATCTTTTGGGTTAGTTTGGAAAAAGTATGGAGAGAAGCTTGCTGGTGGTTTTCGTCAAGCTCATATTGTCGATGAAAAATTGGTTCAGCCGATTGATGCTGATGATAATGGATACCCTCTCTTTTTGCTTACTGACGAAAAAATTTTGCCATATAAGTTAAATACCATGCTTTCGGCGTTTCGACCTACGTGGAAAGAGAGACAAAACTATGATGAAATTTTTATGGAGATGTTGCCGTTGACACGAAAAATATTGAAGCGCGAAATAGAACTTGCTGGGCAGTTCATAGAAGTGGAGGGTTATATCCAGAAAACATACGAAGAGTCAGATGACAAACAAATTATTGTTTTCGGGGAAGATCAGCAGTATGGACGAGAACCGATTGGAAATGTTTTATGTACGTACCCTGAACCGCTTTTTGCAATAGTATACCGGCCAGAACAGGGTGCTTGGCAGACTTTGGCTATTAAAAAAAGTTTCGATACGTTTGAAAGTCGCAAGCGGTTGACCGAAGAATGGGGAGGTAATAAATCTCCGGAAGAGCTTCAGAAGTTAACAGGGTTTCCAGATGTCATCTTCGTGCACAATAATGGTTTTTTGGCTCTTTCTAAGAGCAAGGAGACGGCTTTGGGTCTGGCTCGTCTTTCCATGAAGAAATAGAACTTAGGTGACACTTATTTTTGTATCTGTTAATATGCCGACATGGCATTTATAGATGAAATAACTATACATATGGAATCTGGCCGTGGTGGTCAGGGTGTTGAAAAGTGGCTTCATGAGAAATATAAAGAATTCATGGGCCCCTGTGGTGGTAATGGAGGTCGTGGTGGCGACGTCTATATTAAGGGTGCTCGTGATATGAATATTTTGGCAGAGTATCGACATCAAAAAGAATTTAAAGCTGGAGATGGAGATTCTGGTAGCACACGATCACGTGAAGGGAAAGATGGTGAAGATTACGTATTAGAAGTCCCCATCGGTTCAGTTGTTACAAATCTTGACACAGGTAAAAAATTTTTTGTTGATGAAGAGGGTCAAAAAATACTAGTGTTAAAGGGGGGTAATGGTGGATATGGTAATGAACATTTTAAGTCTTCTCGAAATACAACTCCACGAGAGACGACACCAGGGAAGCCTGGTGAAAGAGCAGAATTTACTGTTGAACTTGAGCTTATTGCAGATGTTGGACTTGTTGGTTTTCCAAATGCTGGAAAATCAAGTTTACTTAACACACTTACTAGTGCTAATTCCAAGATAGGTGATTACCCATTTACTACTCTTGATCCACATCTTGGGGCACTTTTTGGATTTATCTTGGCGGATATTCCTGGTGTAATTGAAGGGGCATCGGAAGGGAAGGGTTTGGGTCATAAATTTCTTAGACACATAAAGAAGACTAAAATGATTTTACACCTAGTGTCTGTTGAAAATGAGGATGTGGTGCAAGCATATGAACAGATCAGGAATGAACTTAATTCGTACGATAAGATCCTGTCGGAGAAGAAAGAAGTGGTACTCTTAAGTAAAGCAGATTTGGTTTCTGAGCAAGAGCTAGAATCTAAAAAGAAGTCTTTGGAAGAGAAAGGTTTAGAGGTTAGAGTCTTCTCGATTTTAGACGATGTTCAAATTAAAGAATTAACAGATTTTTTGACGAAAATATTACAAAATTAAGCGGACATATTCCGACTACATTTTAACTGGTGTGGCAAAGCGTAGTTTCGTTATGTAAAACAATAATATCAAAAAGATTGAAAATTAAAGATAATACACATTTTGAGGGCTTTGCAAAAACTACTACACCAAAACAGGTGTAGGGGGTATACTTTTAGGAATATGGAAGGATATAAAGCTACAATTGGTTTAGAGGTTCACGCACAGTTGTGTACTAAGACAAAGATGTTTTCTCGGTCAAAGAATGATCCTGATGAGACGCGTCCTAATGTAAACATCTCGCCGATAGACCTTGGTCATCCCGGAACTTTACCTGTGATTAATAAAGAGGCGGTTTCGCACGTTATTCGTGTGGGCGTGGCCGCCTGCGGTAAAATTGCTGATTATACAGAATTTGATCGAAAGAACTATTTTTACCCAGATATTCCTAAGGGATATCAGATTAGCCAATATAAACATCCGCTTGTTAATGGGGGTGAAATCGCTGGAGTAAAGTTAACCCGCATTCATCTTGAAGAAGACACAGGGACCTCACAACATGATAAGGGTGAGTATTCTCTAGTAAATTTTAACCGAGCAGGGACACCTCTTCTGGAGTTGGTGACAGATCCTGTGATACATTCAGGGAAAGACGCAAGTTTTTTTGCTAGAGAGTTTCAACTTCTTTTACAATATCTTAAGGTTTCTAATGCGAATATGGAAAAAGGAGAAATGCGACTGGAAGCAAACATTTCAGTTTCAAAGACAGATAGTCTTGGGGTTAAGGTGGAAGTAAAAAATCTCAACTCTTTTAAATCTCTTGAAAAAGCGATTGATTTTGAAATTAGTAGACAAATTAATTCTCTGGAAGCAGGAAATAAAATAGAGCAGGAAACACGTGGCTGGCACGATGAGAAGCAAATAACATTTTCACAGCGTAAAAAAGAAGGATCGGCAGATTATCGCTATTTTCCTGACCCAGATTTGCCAAAACTTAAAATCTCAGAAATTCCAGAATTCAATGTTAAAAATATTAAAAAAGAACTACCTGTGTTGCCGTGGGATAAGAGAGAAAAATTAATATCTCTTGGTCTGGGTGAGGACCAAGTTGAATTGCTTGTGGGTAATAGACTCTTTGGGGATTTTTTTGATGGAGTCGCTGTCCAAATTAAAGATAATAAGCAAATTAAAATTTTTGCAAATTACCTCACCTCTGATCTTGTCGGTTATGGTGGAGGAATTGATTTAGGCAAATTGACAGAAGAGTCGGCGGTAACTCTAAGTTTAATGGTAGTAAAAAATGAAATATCATCTCGTGGGGCAAAAGATTTACTAAAAATATTGTTCGAAAAGGGAGGAGAAGCAAGAGAGGTTGCAGAAAGTCAAAATCTATTACAAAAATCAGATGAAGGGGAACTTACAAGGGTGGTAGATAAAATTATTTCAGAAAATAAAAGTGTTGCCGAAGAATATAAAAACGGAAAAAAGACGTCAATTCAGTTTCTTGTTGGGCAGGGTATGAAAGAAACCAAAGGCTCAGCTAACCCCCAAGTTCTTAAAAAGTTGTTTGAAGAGAGTTTGAAGTGAAAAAATACCTGTTTTTAAAGTAATAATGAGAGTTTGAATTTTTGGAGGAAATGCTTTGGTGTATAATAAGCCTAAAGATATAAAGAAAATATGAAGCGTTTTTTATTTATTTTACAAGTAGCCTTTCTCTTTTTTCCTTTAGCGTTTGTGCAGGCCACTACGGGGACTATTGACTCTACATATAAGTATGCTGATGGGTTGGCATCTGATGTTGCTAAAATAAACTTTGGTGCAACTAATGGATCGGTCGTTATAACTGACACCGCTATTACAGGTTATGCCTGGGGTCATGATGTTGGGTGGATAAGCCTCGCACCGACTTTAGGTGGTATTACTAATACCACCGCAGGTGTCCTCTCTGGTTATGCTTGGGGGGAGGCTACTGGATGGGTAAATTTCAATCCAACCAATGGTGGTGTGACAATTGATTCCGATGGTTATTTTAATGGTTACGCTTGGGGTGAAAATATAGGATGGATATCTTTTAACTGTTTAGACGAGGGTGTTTGTGGTTCGGATGATTATAAGGTGCGTACAAACTGGCGACCACTAAGTGCACGCGTTGAATGTAATGATGGCATTGACAATGATGGTGACAGCGCGATTGACTATCCAGATGATACTGGCTGTTCTTCTGGTACAGATACACAAGAGTTGACTTCTGGTGGCGGTGGCGGGGGAGGAGATGACCCAGTGGATCCCAGTGATCCGGTAGACCCCATAGATCCAGATAACCCCATAGATCCTGTAGACCCAGTAGATCCTGATGATCCCGTAGACCCTGATAACCCAGTAGATCCAGACAATCCAGATGACCCGGTAGACCCTGATGAGCCGAATGGACCCATAGGTCCTGGAGATCAAGGCCCAGGTGATTCTAGTGATGGAGGAGGCCCTAGTGTGGGGGGTGGAGACTCAGGGTCAGGTTCTGGCGGAGGATTAGGTTTTAGTAAGTTAGTCTCGTCAATTACTCCGGATTTTGCTAAACCAGTTACTGAGACAGTCAGGGCTATTGTCGAAGATCCAGTCGGAGCTGTTACTACAAAAACAGTTTCAACTATTGGTGCCGTCACAGGAGCAGTCTCTGTGGCTTCGTCATTTTTTGTAAATCCATTTACTGTAAATGAATTGATTACTATACCATTTAGGCTTTGGTCACTCCTTCTTTCCTTCCTCGGCTTACGTAAAAAATATAAACCATGGGGGGTTGTGTACGACTCTGTGACTAAACAGCCTCTCGATCCGGCCTACGTTGTTCTTACTAATCTCCAAGGAGATGAAATTTCCACATCTATTACGGATCTGGATGGACGTTTTGGTTTCTTGACGGAGCCGGGTATTTATAAAATGCTTGCCAATAAGACAAATTATGCTTTTCCATCAAAGACTTTGGCTGGTAAGAGAGAGGATGAGTTGTACAATGGTCTATATTTTGGAGAAGAAGTAAATATTGATCAAAATGATGTGGTTATTTCCCGAAACATTCCAATGGATCCGATAAAATTTGATTGGAATGAGTTTGCAAAAAAAGACAAAAAATTGATGCGTTTCTACTCTCGATTTGATATTTGGTTTTTTCGTTTTGCAGAAATAATGTATGTTACTGGTTTTATTTTAGCGTTGATAATTCTGTTTATTGCTCCGGCTCCATATAACATTATAATCTTTGGCCTTTATATTGTGCTTGCGGTTATGAGAATTGTCGGCTTAAGACCACGTAAAAATGGTCACGTGGTTGATAGAGAAACAGGAGATCCTCTTTCATTCGCTATTATTCGTGTCTTTACTAAGGGTATTGAGCAAGAGATTGTGAAAAGAATTACAGACGCTTATGGTCGTTATCTCATTCTTGTGCCTAAAGGGGAATATCTTGTAACTGTTGAGAGAAAAGGTATTGATGGTTTGTATACACATATTTTTACGTCCGGAATTATTAAAGCTAAAAATGGTACTATTTTTAACAATTTTAAGGTGTAGTTTTTCCCCTATTCAAATTATCCAAAAGGGGTCTAAAACTGTTACAATATGGGAGTTATGAAAGAAGGGGTTTTATGCCTGTATTTTGAGGTGTTTATACGCACAATGCTTTTTGTATTAGTGTTGGGTTTTTTCTATTTTAATTTTGCGGGCTCAATATTGGCAACCCCACCATCTTCTGCCTATCTACCTGGAGAGACCCTAGACCCAACCTGTTCACCAGGTGATGCAAATTGTAGTGTTGACCATGCGCCTGGAGGAGCTACTGGAAATATTCAATTCAATGATTACTCAAGACTCGGCGGAGAGGCTAATTTCTTTTACGCAACCACAACAGGTAATGTCGGTATCGGTACTTCTTCTCCTTACGCTAAACTTGCAGTTTCTGGTGAAGTTGTGGCCAATCTTTTCACAGCGACTTCTACAACTGCCACTTCTACGCTAAACGGTGCTCTAAAGTTAGCCACCTCAGGATGGGGACTCGAGTTCCCAGACGGAACAATCCAAACAACGGCTTCAGCAGGTGCGGGAGGTTCAACACTCCATGTGGATGGCGGAGGTTTTGTTTACCCACAAACTGGTGATTATCATTCATCACCTTATTATGTAGCCACTTCATCATCAGCAACCTCAACTTTCGCAGGAGGTCTAACTATAGAAACAAGTGGATTTGTATATGATGTTTCAACAAATAATGTTGGTATAGCAAACTCATCTCCAGCATACAAACTAGACGTTACAGGCTTCATTAACACTGATCAATACTCAGGATACAAACAAGCAGGTAATACAATTCTGTATGCTTCTTCAACAAACTTCTCTACTTTAGTTGGACAAGGGGCAGGAGGTGCTCTTTTAGCTGGTGGGCAGGAAAATACTGCCATAGGTTATGAAGCTCTAACTGCTGTTACCACGACCGATGGTCATACAGCCATCGGCTATCGGGCACTAAAAGACAACACTACGGGGATTGGCAACACCGCTGTTGGTGCTTATTCTCTTAATTTAAACATTGGAGGAGATGAAAATACTGCTCTAGGTTATGCAGCCTTGTACCCTAACACTACAGGAAGTTACAACACTGCTCTGGGTTACGGAGCTCTTACTGGGAGCACTGTAGCGGATAGCAATACTGCTATTGGTAATGGCTCTCTGTATTCCAATATTACAGGAAGTGAAAATACCGCTGTTGGTGCTAATTCTTTATATGCCAATATTACGGGAACTGACAACGTGGCTATTGGTCGCAACGCTAGTTTCTACAATAAATCGGCCACATCAACCGTAGCTATCGGTGTTAACGCAGGATACGGAGCAGTGGGAAACTCTAACCAAAACGGAGTATTAGTCGGATATGGAGCGGGTTATCTTTTACTTATAGGAGGAGATAATAACATTCTTCTGGGTTATCAATCAGGAGACAACTTAACTTCAGGAGACTCAAATATAGTCATAGGATATGACATAGATTCTCCAACTGCCACTAACTCCAATACACTAACACTTGGTAACCTCTTGTATGGAACAGGGATAGACGGAACGGGTACGACTATGTCGTCAGGAAACATTGGTATCGGTACCTCTTCTCCATATGTAAAATTCTCTGTCGCAGGCAGTGGATTCTTTGGTGGAAATCTTACTACATCTAATATTATAGCTACTTCAACAACAGCCACTTCTACTTTTGTAAATGCCTCATTCCTGACTTCAGCAATCTTTCCATTAGATAAAACTCTAACGACGGCAGGGCAATTTACTATTGATCAGACATCAGGACAGGTTAGATTCAATGACGGTACAAGCCAAAAGGTTTTGCTAGATGAATTTGATAAGTCAATGTTTATTGCTTCAACTACACCGGATGCATCATTTAATATATTTAATACGGCGACAACGAGTTTTACAGTGTGGAATCCTCTAAGGGCAGTAACGGCAACAAATCTTTATTGTAAGACAGATACTGGAACGGTAGTTATAAGATTGGGAGATGGAAGTAACTGGTCGGATGATGGCATGGTATGTACTTCTTCGGGTGTTAATACTGCTCTCTCATCAACAAATGCCTTTACTGCAAGGGAAAATGTAGTCTTTGAAATAGGGACGAGCGGATCGAGCGCAAATGGAGTTACGATAACGACAACCTTCACAGAAGATGCTGACTAAAGATGAAAATATTCAAAAACCATTACGGCTTAAGTCTTACGGTTATCGTCCTAATTTTTTATGGCACCGCATTCCTGTTTCCTATTAATGCTCTAGCAGCTGATACAGGCTGGGTAATAGCTGGAACGGGAGCTAATGTAGATGGTGCTGGAACTATTGCTTGGGCTGACCCAACCAACATTGAAGCTGACGATGGTGCTTATTCTACTTCTGAACTCAATCGTTTAATTACCGAAGACCTTCAAGCTACTAACTTTGGTTTTTCTATCCCCGCAGGGGCAACTATTGATGGTGTCGAGGTTAAAATAGAAAAACATCAAGCTGGAGTTCCATCAAACCTTACTACCGACCAGGAAGTCTACCTTATCATTGGAGGTTCAAAAGATACTAATGAGAATAAAGCTGACACAGTTACTGTTTGGGAGGCAAGTGCAACTGCTGTAACTTATGGTGGTTCTGCAGATCTTTGGAGTACTAGTATATCTGCCGCTCAAGTCAATGCTTCCAATTTTGGTGTTTCACTTGCGGCTGATGGGGGTGATGGAAATAATCCAACTCTTGCTGGTGCAGATTATATTTCAATAAAGATTCATTACACAGCTATAACAGGTTGGAATTTTGCAGGTACAGGAGCAGGCACGACGACTTCTCCATTTGATTCGGGAGATGTTACGTGGGTAAATCCAACTAATATATATGCAGATGATAATGCCAATGCGGATTATTCGTTTAATGGTGTCAATTCTTCTTCTGATGGATTACAAGCAACTAATTTTGGGTTCACTTCTGGTGATGTTCCTGAAGGATCTGTGATAGACGGAATTGAATTTAGGACAAGACTTTACTCTGATAAAGATTATATAACTGATTGGGAATTTGCTCGAATAATAAAAGGGGGTGTTATTGGTACAGACACTGGTAATGACGGGGGTGTAGGAAATTTATGGCCAATCTCAGAAGTTGCAACAACTACAGGAGGCGCTACTGACAAATGGGGAGAGACTTGGACTCAAGCAGATATTGTTTCTAGTGATTTTGGTTTTGCATTGTCCACTTTTTTTAGTGCCCCTGTAACGTACGAAAATTACGTTGATAGTGTAGAAGCAAGGGTTTATTACACAGCAGGAGCACCAGCAGTAGTACTTGATAAACGTATAATTTTCTTTGATTGATGCCGAGGTAATACATTACATTTGCATTTAGGTACATCTGCCAGGCTAATGGTATAATTTTGGCATGTTTAGTTTAAAAAAGAATAAGATGAAAAAAGTACGAGTTGCGGTAAATGGTGCGGGTCGCATTGGCCGAGCATTTATAAAAAAAGCTATTGGGCGAGATGAGATAGATCTTGTGGCAGTTAATGATTTGGCCCAAAAAGAAAATATAGCCTACCTTCTAAAATATGATAGTGCTTACGGCATGAGTAAGTTTGATGTTGAAACTACAGAAAAAGGTTTAAAAGTTCATGGGAAAGATGTTGTGTTTTTATCAGAACCATCTCCAGAAAAGTTGCCGTGGAAAGATTTAGACATTGATGTGGTTGTAGAATCAACGGGAGTATTTACGACATATGAACAAGCACGAGGACATAAGAATGCAGGTGCAAAGCGTGTTGTTCTCTCTGCTCCAGCAAAATCTGATCCCAAAGATGACACAGAAGCAACTATTCTTATGGGTATTAATGAGGATGCACTGAAAACTTGTGAAATTAGCTCCAATGCCTCATGTACCACTAATGGAGGTAGTCCTCTTATTCAAATTTTAAAAGAAAGTGTAGGTGTGGAAAAGGCACTTTTGAATACTGTCCACGGGTATACATCAACGCAGTCTATTGTTGATTCTCCTAATAAAAAAGATTTCAGGCGGGGCCGTGCTGCGGCTGTGAATATTATTCCAACAACTACGGGAGCTGCCAAAGCAACAGCACTTGTTATACCAGAACTCAAGGGTAAATTTGATGGTATTGCTGTGAGAGTACCAGTTATTTCCGGATCCTTAGTAGATATCACTTTTCTAGCATCTAGAGGTACCGACGTTGAAGAAGTAAATGATGTTTTGGAGAAAGCTTCAAAGGAAGATCGGTGGAAAGGAATATTTACTGTTACGAAGGAACCTTTTGTATCTTCAGACATTTTAGCAAGTGACTACGCTTCGATTGCTGATTTGGCAATGACACGAGTGGTAGATGGAAACCTTGTTAAGGTAATGGCTTGGTATGATAACGAAATGGGATATACACACACGCTTGTTGAACACGTAATCAGGACAGCACAACATATAAAATAACAATATGACCAAGATATATATAGGAGCAGATCATGCGGGATTTGAATTAAAGAAGGAATTGAGTGATTTTCTTACTGAACAAGGTCATGAAGTGGAAGACAAAGGAGCATTTGAACTTGACCCAAAAGATGATTATCCAGACTTTATTATTCCGGTAGCACAGGCCGTTGTAGATGATTCAGGGTCAAAGGGAGTTGTTATTGGAGGCTCTGGTCAGGGTGAAGCTATTGCAGCAAACCGTATCAAGGGTGTCCGAGCTGTAGTTTTTAACGGTCAGTACGAGCCACATGATGGTCGTGATATTCCAGATGAAATTATTCTTTCTCGAGAACATAATGATGCAAACGTCCTTTCACTTGGAGCTAGATTTCTTTCTATTGATGATGCAAAGAGGGCTACAAACAAATGGTTGGTAACGGAATTTTCGGCTGATGAGAGGCATGTTCGACGCTTGCAGAAAATAGATAGTACTAGTACTTAGTAGTCAGTACATTAAGTAGTTTGTAGTGAATGCGTAAGTAATTATATAAAAAATGAAAGTTCATAACTATGAGAAACTAGCTGTCTGGAAAAAATCTAATTACTAATTTACTAATTTACTAAAGACTAATTATTTATGTCTATTCAAGTTGTTCCAGCAATTATCCCCAGTTCATTTCATGATCTGGAAAATCGTATCAGGGAGGTAAAAGATTTTGCAGAAACTGTGCAGATTGATGTTATGGACGGTGTACATGTAACTGAAAAGAGCTGGCCCAATACTGTGCCTGAGGATCCAGATTTTGAGCGTGTAAAGACACAAGGAGAGGGGATGCCTTATTGGGAGAATGTGCAATTTGAGATTGATTTGATGGTAAAAAATCCAGAAAATGTCTGGCGCGATTGGATACTTGCTGGTGCCTCTAGAATTATTGTACATCTTGAATCAACGGAAAATCTTGGTCAAATTCTTGAAGATTTTAAAAAAGAGAATGTTTCTAAAGATTCCTTTCTTTACAGTCAAATTGGCGTTGCACTTCAGATAGAAACTCAGAATGAAAAATTGTACCCATATCTAGAGGATGTAGATTTTGTACAGTTTATGGGCATTGAGAAAATTGGTTATCAAGGTGAAGAATTTGATGAAAGAGTCCTTGAAAAAATAAAGTCTCTCAAAAAAAGAAATCCTGACACCATAATAAGTGTGGATGGCGCTATGAACGAAAAAACAATACCTCTTGTGCATGAGGCTGGAGCAGAGCGTGTTGCTGTAGGCTCGGCTCTTTTTGAAAGTGAAAATATAAAAGAAACATACAAACACCTTTCAAGTTTGTGATTGATTGTTGTGATAAAATAAAATAATGCAACAGCTCACTGATGAAAAGAAGATTGAGTTAGAAATACTCGCAAATGAAATAAGAAAATCAATCATTGAAATGTTGGTTGAAGCTGGTTCTGGGCACACTGCAGGACCCCTTGGTATGGCTGATATTTTCACAGCATTTTACTTTCATATTTTGAGGCATGATCCAGATCGACCAGATTGGCCAGAGAGAGACAGAATTATTCTTTCAAACGGACACATCTGCCCAATACTTTACGCCACTATGGCGCATGCAGGATATTTTCCTAAAAAAGAGCTACTGACTCTTCGAAAATTTGGTTCACGACTTCAAGGACATCCTCATAGAGAATTTTTACCATTTCTTGAGACAAGTTCTGGGCCACTTGGTTCAGGCCTATCGCAAGCTGTTGGTATGGCAATTGTAGATCGTATCGATAACGGAAGAGCAACAGAAAAAAGTATCTACTGTTTTACTGGTGACGGAGAATTAAATGAAGGTCAAAATTGGGAGGCAATTCAACTTGCTGGTAAAGAAAATCTCCACAATTTGATAGCAATTGTAGATAGAAATAATATTCAGATAGATGGTTATACTGAAGACGTCATGCCTCTTGATCCTCTCCCTGAGAAATTCGAAGCACATAACTGGCATGTGCAAGAGATAGACGGACATAACTTTGATGACATTATATCTGCAGTAGGTAGAGCTCAGGCTGTTTTTGAAAATCCAAGTGTGATAATCGCCAGAACCATTCCAGGTAAAGGCGTTAAAGAATTTGAAAGAAAACCAGAGTGGCATGGAAAGCCACCACAAGGAGATGAAGCAAAAAAGGCTTTGAGTGAGCTTCGCTCGCTCGGTGGCAAAATTAAGGGTGAACATCAGTGAAAACAATGATTAACAAAAACTTAAAATTGAATAAGAAAATTTTTGATGCTGATGTGGAGCAAGAAGCAATTCGGACTGGTTTTGGTCAAGGTTTACTTGAAGCGGGTGAACAAAATAAAAATATTGTCGGTTTATGTGCAGATTTGACAGATTCCACAAAAATGAATCTTTTTAAGGAAAAATTCCCCGAGCGGTTTATAGAAGTCGGTGTGGCAGAACAAAATCTAGCAAGTGTCGGTTCTGGCATGGCGATTATGGGCAAAATTCCGTTTATTTCAAGCTATGCCATGTTTTCACCAGGGCGAAACTGGGAGCAGATACGGACTACTATTTGTTATAACAATGTGCCCGTCAAGATTGCAGGTTCTCACGCAGGTGTATCTGTTGGACCAGACGGTGGGACGCATCAAGCGATCGAGGATATTGCTCTTACTCGTGTTATCCCTCGTATGGTGGTTATTTCTCCATGTGACGCTGTCGAAGCCAAAAAAGCGACGTTAGCTATAGCTCAAACACCTGACCCAACATACCTCAGGCTTGCACGTGAAAAGACCGCAGTAATGACAACGGAAGAGACACCATTTGAAATTGGTAAAGCACAGATTTTTTATGAAAGTGAAAATACACAAGTTGGTATTATCGCAACGGGCGCTTTGGTATACAAAGCACTTTTGGCTGCAAAAGAGTTAGAAAAAGAAGGAGTGGGGGTGACTGTTATGAATCTTGCTACGATTAAGCCACTTGATGAGAGTATGATTTTGGCTTTAGCCCGCAGAACTAATGCGATAGTGACAGTTGAAGAGCATCAAATTGCTGGTGGTATGGGGTCAGCTGTATCGGAATATTTATCAAAATATTTCCCAGTACCAATGGAATTTATTGGGGTAGATGATCAATTTGGACAGTCAGGAAAACCAGAAGAATTATTGAAGCATTATGGAATGGACGAAGCGTCTATAAAGAAAGCTATACAAAAAGTTTTGAAAAGAAAATCAAAATAATTTGTTGACTAAATTAATAAAAAAAAGAGTGACGAGTGGCCGAAGCACACTCGCCACCCTTCCGGGGGCAAAGAAAAACAAATCTGCTATAAGTGTACACCTATCTGAGTGAGTGTCAAGTTTATAAAACACAAGTCTACAAATATTGAGTCATGTCAATTTTACTCATTTCTTAAGGAAAAAGGTTTTGTTTTATTAACCACAAAAAGAACTCTTGAATTAACTCTAGAGTTAAAAAAGTGTACACGCACGTGTACACGTGCGTGTACACTTTTTCCTAGTTCAATTTTTTTGGTTTATAATCTTCGGGAGCATCATCGAGGAACTCTTTGAGTTCACTTTGGGTCAGAAGTCCTGCTTGAGCTCCGACTTTCTGTACAACAGACATTGAGTTTATGGGTCCCCATCGCAGGGCTTCACTTATAGACTTACCAAGAATAAGGGCTGAGGTAAAAGTTGAGGCAAATGAGTCACCAGCACCTGTTCGATCTACGGGGGGAGCAGGATCTGGATACATTGGCCCAAACCATTTTTCCTGTGTGTTTGAATCGAATACATAAGCACCGTTTGGACCATCTGTTATGACAACAATTTTTGGTCCAAGTGTGTGCATATTTTCAAGTAATTTTGAAATATCAGATTCTTCCGTATCCAAGATGCGCTGGGCTTCTTCTTTATTACAGAAAAATATTTCTGACAACTTATAAAGACGTCTTAATTTTTCTTTCCCGAGTCTCATCTGGAATGTTCCCGGTTGAAAGGCAAGTTTCGTTTCTGGATGTTTCTCTAGATAATCAGCAATCATTTCATGGAATGGTAGAGAATTTTCTGCAAGGGAAGAGAGGTAAACCCATTTTACTGACCCAAGATCTGGCAAAGAATAGTTGTATTCATAGTGCTTTACCAGAATGGTTCGTTCAGCTTTGAAGCGGAGCACAAAATGATAATTTGACCCAATTCCTTTATGTGTTTTTACAAAGCGGGTATCGATACCTTCTTTTTTGAGTCGTTCTAGCATCTCAAGGCCATATTTGTCGTCTCCAAGGTTTGTAACAAGGGCAGACTTTAGACCGAGTCGATAGGCAGAAACAGCAGCATTAGGACTATTACCAACTGCTGGAATAACATCAACTTTTTCATATGGTATTTTATCACCAAAGCGCATACACAACTCTTTTGTCTTTTCTGGATTATCGTCTTCGATCCAAGCATCTTTTAGTTCGATGAAAGCATCGGTGACAATATCTCCAATAGCAACAAAATCCAGATTTTCTTTTTGTTTCCTCTTAAATAAATTCATAGGTCTTTTCTTATTATAACTACATGAAAGTATACCCCCTACACCTGTTTCGGCACATTCGGTCTTCTTCACAAATAAATTATAACGTTAAAATAGGTGTGGGGGTATACCCTAACGTCAATTAAAGTGCAGTGCTGTATTATGTTAAAATATGAATATGATAAAAGAAGACTTAGAAGCTCTTATTGAAGGAGATGTGACTGTTGATCAAAAAGATCTTGATGTTCATAGTAAAGATATGAGTCTTTTTACTGTTAAGCCGGAAGTTGTTGTGTACCCAAAGAATACTTCCGACATCTCTAAGCTTGTTAATTATGCGACGGAAAATTCTGGTGTGTCACTGACTGCTCGGGCGGCGGGTACTGATATGACCGGTGGGCCACTCGGGGAATCGATAATAATGAATTTCACAAAGTATTTTGATAATTTTTCTGTTGAAGATGAAGAACTTTTAGCACATACACAACCGGGTGTGTATTACAGAGATTTTGAAAAAGAGACAAATAAGCACGATATTGAATTACCAACATTTCCAGCATCGAAATCTCTATGTGCTCTTGGCGGAATAGTGATGAATAATTCTGGTGGAGAGAAAACTCTTCGGTATGGACAGACACGTGAATATGTTCAAAGCATGAAAATGGTTCTTTCTGATGGAAAAGAATATGAATTCAAAAAACTCTCAAAAGAAGAACTTGAGAAAAAGAAAAGTCAGCAAGATTTTGAAGGGGAGATATACCGAAAGATGCACACTCTCGAAGAGCAGAATTACGATTTGATCCAAAGCCAGCGACCACAAGTGTCGAAAAATTCGGCAGGATATTATTTATGGGATGTATATAACAAAACAACAGGAGAGTTTGATTTAACTCAATTATTTTCTGGATCACAAGGTACACTTGGCGTTTTAACAAGCGTAAATTTAAAATTAGTCAAGAAAAAACCCTATGAGTGCTTAATTGTGCTTTTTTTCAAAGATTGGAAAGCTCTCCCGGAGGTGGTTAATGAATTATTACCAATTGAGCCGGAAGGCTTAGAGACTTTTGATGATGCGACGTTAAAACTTGGTTTACGTTTTATGCCAAAAGTTGCTAAAAGGGTAGGAGAATCTTTTATACGATTTGCCCTGAGGTTTATACCAGAGGTTATTATTGGTATAAGGATGCTTGGTTTGCCAAAACTTATCGTACTTGTACAACTTTCCGAGGATTCCAAAGAAGAACTTGAGTCAAAGAAAAAAAGAGTACTAGACACACTGAAAGACAATAAAGTGTGGATTAGAATCTCTACAAATAAAAAAGATGCAGAGAAGTATTGGGTTATGAGACGAGAAAGCTTTAAGTTGCTCCGAGAACATTCCACAGGAAAGACAGCAGCTTCATTGGTGGAGGATTTTTGTGTGAAGCCGGAATACATACCAGAGTTTTTACCCAAAGCCATTGCTCTTTTGGAAGAAAATGATATCAAGGCGAATATTACTGGGCATGCTGGGAGTGGGAACTTGCACATTATTCCTCTAGTTGATCTTTCTAAAGAGGGAATGGTTGATAAATTGTCAAAAGTTGCAAACGAGTTTTATGACCTTGTTTCGGAGTATAATGGAAGTATTACAGCAGAGCATAATGATGGAATACTTCGGACACCGTATCTTGGTAAAATGTTTTCTCCAGAGATGTTAGAATTGTTTACCCAAGTAAAGAAGATTTTTGATCCTAAAGATATATTTAATCCTGGGAAAAAAGTAAGAGGAACGGTCAAATATATGACATCTCACATTTCACACAATAATTAAAATAAATTATGGAAGATAAAACACAAATTTATATAACACGAGTGATACCAGAACCCGCAAAAGAAATTTTAGAGGGGAAAGGTTATGAGGTAACTGTTGGTAGTTGGGACAGGCCTCCGACAAAAAAAGATCTGATTAAAGCTTTGCGCAAAAAACCATATAAAGCAGTTATAACGTTGCTAACTGATCCGATTGATGCAGACGTTTATGATGCTACACCAGAGGTTAAGGTATTTGCTAATTATGCTGTTGGTTATAATAATCTTGATATTGAAGAGGCAAAAAAGCGCAATATTGTAGTTACAAATACACCCGGTAATTTTTCACATACTGCAGGAGAGCACACTATGGCTTTGATTTTGTCGCTTGCTTCAAATATAGCTTCGGGAGATAGGTTTGTGCGTGCTAAGAAATTCCGAGGCTGGGATCCTATGTTGTTTATAGGAACGGATCTCCCCGGTAAAACTTTAGGGATTATTGGTGCTGGAAGGATTGGTTCAAGTGTTGCAGGTATGGCTTATAAGGGTTTTGGCATGAATATTGTCTATACTGATATCCATAAAAATGAACAGCTTGAATCTGAATGTAATGCCCAGAGACTTGAAAGTGTCGAAGATGTATTAAAAACATCTGATTTTATTAGTTTGCACGTTCCTTTGTTGCCAGAAACGAAACATCTCATCAATGAAAAGAGTTTGGGTATTATGAAAAAGACGGCTTACCTCATTAATACATCCCGTGGAACAGTTATAGATGAGAAGGCGCTTGTTCAGGCTCTAAAAGATGAAAAGATAGCTGGTGCCGGACTTGATGTTTTTGAGGAGGAACCATATTTGGCACGAGGGTTAACTCGCTTACAAAATGTCGTTTTGACGCCACATATCGCTACATCTACTCTTCAAGCCAGAGAAGAGATGTCAAAAATTGCTGTGGAAAATGTTATTTCTGTTCTTGAAACAGGTGAGGCAAAGAACCCAGTAAACTGAAGTTTTATCTAAAAAAAGATGGTGCAGTTATTCTTTACATTTTAAATATTCTCTATATACTATATGCCTATGTTAGAACTCAAAACAAAAAAGCGAGAAAAGAAAGCTCCTGCTGAGGAAGGTTATATACCTGCCGTATTTTATGGAAAAACAACAGAATCAACTCCTGTATTTATAAAAAATACTGATTTCAAAAAAGTGTTTGAAAAAGCCGGAGAGTCAACTGTGGTTACGATAAAGGACGATTCGGGGGAACACGATGCACTTATTCATGATGTGCAGTTTGATGTGCTCAGTGATGAGCCTGTTCATGTAGACTTTTATGTTTTTGAAAAAGGAAAGAAGATTGAAGTTGAGGTACCACTTGAATTTATTGGCAAGTCTAGAGCTATGGTAGACCTTGATGGAATTCTTGTGAAAGTTATGCATGACCTGCCTATTAAAGCACAACCAAAGGACCTTCCGCATGATATTAAGGTAGATATTTCAGCGCTTATAGAACTTGATAGTGTTATACATGCAAAAGATTTACAACTTCCAGATGAAGTTGATCTTGCAGTAGACCCTGAGGAAGTTATTTGTTCCATAACAGAAGCTAAAGAAGAGGAAGAAGAGCCAGTAGAGATTGATCTTGATTCTATTGAAGTAGAAAAGAAAGGTAAGCAAGAGGAGGACGGAGAAACTACTGAAGATGCAGAAAAGACTAAAACCAGCGAAGCTGGTTCGTCCGATTAGCCAAAGGCTGATTTAGGAAAGAAGTAAAATCCGAGGTTAAACCTCGGATTTTAAAGGCGGAGTTTTAATACCACAATTAATACTAGTATTAATTGTGGTATTTTTGAAAAGAGCGAATCAATGTATACTGTGAAAATGAAAAAGGAGGGGGAAATAGCTTGATATGTGACGGTATTGATATCGCGTACTGGTATTGGAATTGGGGTGTTGTAATTATGTAGTAAGAGAGTAGAGTAGATTGTATGAAATGGTGGAATAGAAAAAGTTTACTAATTTTTGTGTTGCTAACTTTTTTTATAATCCCGCAGGTGGTTTCCGCTGCTTGGTGGAATCCTTTTAGTTGGTTTAATAACTGGAATTTTTCCACTCCAACTTCAACCATCGAAACTCAAACGCTAGAAAACCGAGTAGCGGAACTGGAAGAATTGTTGGAGAGTAAGGCGACATCAACGAACGATGCCCTTGAAAGTGTTCCAACTAATAAACCGACAGTTAATAAAACCGCCGAAATTAAAACCTCTGATGAATATAAATATGCCCTTGCTCCCAAATATGCAGATGGCTCAGCTATAGCTAAAACCAGTGCCAAGCTTGTAAGTGATATGGCAGGAGTTATTAAAGAAGGGATTAGTAAAATAAATTCTGTAATTTTGGTAAATAATAATATAGGCAGAGAGAGCTCGTGGCCAGAATTCAAAGATGTTATTGATGATATAAATGGTAGATATCGGGTTAAAATTCAATATATAGAAAATGTGTTGAATACTCTCGCGATAATAAAGCAAAATTTTGATGAATTAAGAGATGCCTCAAATGCTGAGCTTGCCAGAGTATCCAAATTACCATTGATGTCTCAAGACGAATTTAACAAGGCAAGTAATAATTTTGATGTTATCAATAAACAAATCTATGAGATGGACGCCGCACAGAAAAAGATACTCACCGATTATGGGAATACTCTTCATGAGTGGGCAGAAGATGAAAAAATCTTTTGGAACGAGTTTCAAGAAGCGATTGATTACTTATCAATATCATTAGATTCTCGCCCCCGCCAGCGTTATTTTACTCCCGTTCCGAAAATAACCACTCCTATTGTTCCTAGAATTAACATCACAAATACATACTGTCGTGTTTACGACAATACTGTTTCCTGCGAATCATATAATTATTAGATCATATGAGTAAAAATTATATTATAGGAGCTTAACCATGTTTGAAAGACTCAATTTTAATACCACAATTAATACTAGTATTAATTGTGGTATTTTTGAAAATGGAGAATCAATGTATACTGTGAAAATGAAAAAGGAGGGGAAAATAAGGGAAAATGTGGGGGAGAGTAGTGAGCTTTTGAAATGAATATTAAAAATTGTTAATAGTAGCAATTAATTATGACCAGTGATACAAATACAAATATACAAGTTCTCAAAGACATTCTTAAAGATTTTAGAGATAGGCGAGACTGGAAACAGTTTCATGATCCTAAAAATCTAGCAGAGGCAATCTCAATAGAAGCTGGAGAACTTCAAGAGCTTTTTTTATGGAAAGACAAAGATGTTGTAATTAAAAAAATTAAAAATGACCCCAAATTTAAAGAAGAAGCAGGGGAGGAGCTTGCAGATGTTATTATTTTTTGTCTAAATTTTGCTAATGCGACAGATCTTGATGTAGCAACGATTGTGAAAGATAAAATTGAAAAAGCTGATAAAAAATATCCAGTAGAGAAAGCAAAAGGAAACGCTACTAAATACACCAACCTGTAAAAAAATGAGTAAGATACAAACTTTTTTATTTAATAAGGACAGGTTTGACCAAATAAAACAGTATCAATTTGGCCGTGATTGGCCCGTTGTATACATACTAGAGAGTGGCAAAGAAATGTATGTCGGGGAATCTATAAGTGTTTATAGTAGGAGTAAACAGCATTACGACAATCCAGAAAGACGTAGGCTAAAAAATATACATATAATCGCAGACGAAGAGTACAACAAGTCCGCGACTCTAGATATTGAGTCGTGGCTCATTCAATATGTGGCGGCAGAAGGCTCTATCCAACTGCAGAACGGTAATGGAGGATTGAAGAACCACAGCTATTATGAGCGCGAGAAATATGAAGCAAAATTTGAACTAATTTGGGAAGAATTAAAAGCGAAATCTATTGTACATAAAGATTTACTGGAGATTAAAAACAGTGACCTTTTTAAATATTCGCCATATAAATCACTAACGGAAGATCAAGACGTGTTTGTTAAGAAGATTTTTTCAGATATAAAAGAAGAAAAAGCAAAAACATATATAGTTAATGGCCAGCCAGGTACTGGCAAGACGGTGCTTGCCACGTATTTGGTTAAATATCTGAAAGAACATAAAGATACAAAACATTTAAAGATAGGGCTTGTGATACCAATGGGAGCTTTGCGTACAACGATCAAAAGTGTTTTCTCCAGTATTAAAGGACTGCAAGCAAGTATGGTTATCACTGCCAGTGAGGTTGCACGTGGCAATTACGATTTGGTAATAGTAGACGAGGCACACAGACTCAAGAGGAGAAAGAATTTAGGTGCTGCCTTTGGAGCATTTGATAAAACCAATAAGAAGCTTGGGCTAGATAAAGAAGCAACTCATGTGGATTGGATAATAAAGAAATCAAAATATCAAGTCTTTTTTTACGATTGTGACCAGAGTGTAATGCCCGCAGACGTTGGACATGGTCAATTTAGTAAGATAGATGCATTAGAATATAACCTAACGACACAACTAAGAGTAGATGCTGGAGAAAAGTACATAACCTTTGTACAAAACTTACTGAATGTAAGAGAAACTGGAAACGATTTTGGCGGGCATGACTTAAAATTATACGACGACCTATGTAAAATGGTTGAAGACATAAAAACGAAAGATGCAGAGATTGGCTTATGTAGAGTTGTTGCAGGATATGCGTGGCCTTGGTTATCAAATTCAGACAGGAATGAGAATCCGGCAGAATACGATATCGAGATTGGCAACTGTAAATTGAGGTGGAATAGTACCGCGATAGATTGGGTAAATTCACCGAATGCTAATAATGAGGTGGGGTGTATACATACTACACAGGGTTACGATCTTAATTATGTTGGTGTAATTATAGGTCCAGAACTATCATATGACCCAATAACTAAAAAGATGGTGATTGATAGGTCTGTATACTATGATAGGAATGGACACGCTGGAGTCACAGATGAGGAAGAATTAAAGAGATATATTATAAATATTTACAAGACATTACTTGTGAGGGGTATTAAGGGTACCTATGTTTACATAGTCGATGATGAACTTCGTGCATATTTTAAACAAAATTTGTAGCCTGTGGATCAGGACTCAAAGTTAGACCTATAAATTTTTTAATACCCCAATTAATACTAGTATTAATTGGGGTATTTTTGGTATCGGCTAGGGAACTTTGGATTGAAGGGTTGTTGAGGTTTCTAGACTGCTTAACAGGCAAATAACAGTGTAAAATGCTAGTCTATAGGTTACATAGCAGTAATGGAACTACTTTCTACACTATGATATAAAGTTTTAATATGAAGGATGTAATCTCATACACTGATCTGGCCCAAAAAGAAGGGTTCCAGATCCAAAAAGGAATGAACTACAAACCCATGGATAAGAATTATTCAATTCTTTTAATGTCTGTAAGTGAAGACTCGCCGTATAACGATGGCTTTGATGAAAAAGGAGAGCACTTACTCTATGAGGGAGAAGATGTTAACAGGAGAGAGAACCCAGAACCAAAAACAGTTGATCAGCCCCTTTTCACTAAAAATGGAAAGTTGACTAACAATGGGCACTTCTTTAAAGCAGCAGAAGAATATAAGACGGGAAGGAAGAAGAGGGCAGATAGAGTTAAGGTTTATGAAAAGATAAAAGCGAATGTGTGGTCAGACAAGGGACTCTTTGATCTAATTGACGTTACCTTTTCTAAGAGTGATCATGAAGACAGGAAAGTTTTTAAATTTATATTAAGACCAATTGCTCTGACGGATATAGATAACAAAGATTTACTTGATGACTTAGAATTTTCAAGAAGAATACCGACCGCAGTTAAAAGATTAGTTTTTGAAAGGGATGGTGGAAAATGTGTGGATTGTGGTAGCACAGAGAATTTACATTTTGATCACATTCTTCCTTTTTCAAAGGGAGGTTCCAGCACTGATCCAAAGAACGTCCAAATACTTTGTGGCAAACACAATTTAAGTAAGTCAGATAAAATAATATAAGCATGGATTTAGAAAAACTATGGAACTTCATATCTGAACAATGGGACTATTTTACGGGGCTTGTGGCATCGCTTATTCTGGCACTATTTATAGTTGTACCAAGCTTAGATTTACTACTTAAGGATTCGGACCTAAATACGATTGTCGAAAATCTCTGGTATATAAAATCTAGTTCTGTTCTTCTTGTATGGATACTTATTTTTATATATTGGAAATATGCACGTAGATACCCAAGAAGTTCAAAGTATAAAGTAGGTATTCTTGTTGCGATTCAAGATGACACCAAAGAGACAAAAAGAATTAAGAAAGAGGTAATAGAACAACTCAATGATCTTCTTAAGGAAACATCAAGCGTTGATTTTATTGAGGTCCTTTCGTTACGAAACTTCCGCGCAAAGAAAGTAAAAGATCAAATTACAGCCACAGAAGCTTCTGACAAGACCGGGACACAATTTGTAATATATGGAAGAATAGTGGACTTTTCTGATCAGTTTTCATTCAAACTTCATTTCATAGTAAGACATAGACCACTTGAACTAAAAGGACAACAAATTGTGAGGCAGGGATTCGCTGAATCACTCGTAGATAAAAAGTGGTCCTTCCTTCAGGCTGACACTATTGGTGGAATCGATATCACAACTAAAAATATAAGAGAAGTGAGTTTGTATGTAATGGGAGTTGCAGCTCATCAAAGTTATGATTTCGATGCTTCACTGAAACTACACAATAATCTGAAAAATATATTTTCTCAGGATGGAGAAAAAAAATCAGAATTATCGCCAGTTAATCGTAGATTGCCAATGTGGATCTCTGATTCTTATTTAGCGTTAGCGCTCATAGCTTATTATCAAGAAAACGATCTAACAAAGGCAATCTCCTTGAACTCAGAAGCCATTATACTTCAACCCACTAACAATGCAGCGATCTTAAATCAGGCGATGTATATGCTCGAAGATGGGAATGATCCAGAAGCTGAAAGGTTAGTAAAAATCCTAAGGAAGAGAAACACAAAACGTAATCTGCCAGACAGTGCATGGAGATACAGTGAAGCATTTCTACTTTTTAATAATGAAAAGTATGAACGTGGACTTAAGTCATATAAAAAAGCGTTTGATGGATTTATAACTGATTTTACTTACAAAAGCTTAATAAAATATATAGAGAACCGCCTAACTAAACATCCCGATAAAATACAGTTCATATTTGCAATAGCACATATCATGATAAATAATTTCGGAAATTATCCTAGGGCGCTACCTTTTTTAGAGAAGTTTTTCAAAGATCCTAGGCATTCGGAAGATAAATATAGAGATTTGATTCCTTTGGCAAAACAGCATATTAATGATGCCTATAAGAGCATTAAAATATCTAAAAAAGATCAAGTGTCTTTTGAAGATGAAAGGTAATCAAAGATCCATGTCTCTAAAAAAACAAAAACTTGTGTTATTGAGTGGAATCCCCGCGACAGGAAAATCTACTTTTGGCAGCTGGGCTGAAAAAGAAAAGGGGGTTATGTATTGGGACCTAGAAAATGAAACTCTTGAAGATGTTGGTGCCAGAGAAAATCTGTATCTGGGTACTGACCATGATTTAATTAGTTTATTAGATGCAATCAAGGATAAGGACTATTCAATGATTGTTGATTGGGGATTCCCACCAGACACTATGTTGGGCCAGGTAAGATCTTTTAAGGACGCTGGCTTTGAGCTCTGGTGGTTTGATGGGGACCGTGATGCTGCAAGGCACTCCTTCATAGACAGAGGTACTGTTTCCAGCGAAGCATTAGATATACAGATGAGGAAGATTGATGATTGTTGGCCGCAAATACAAAGTTTGTTCGGGGAAAATATAGTCCAGGCAATTAATTCTGATCTTGAATACATTCCCCCAGAAAAGATTTATAAAATGATATTTGAAAAATAAAACTCAAAACCCCCCCCCACTTTAATACCACATTAACTATGGCAAGAAGAAAAATTGAACGGCTCAACCCGTTGAGCCGTTAGTCTGAGTATCTTGTGTAGGACTCGAAAGGTGGAGGCAAGCACATATAAAATGTTAAAATAATCTCATGAATTATTTAATTTTAATTGTTGTTGCAATCATAAGCTTTGCTATTGGCAGAAAAACCGCAAAAACTACTCTAACATCAAGCAGAATTTTCGCACCCAAACAACCAGAAGAAATACTAGAGATGCAAGAGGAAGCACGCGAAGCTCTAACCGAGCGGACAGAAAATCGAAAGGGAAAGATTTTAAACTTGATGAACAGCGAAGCTGTTCATGATGAAGAATTGAAAGCCTGTGTAGATACAAACCCTAATCAACCAAAGGTTGACGGGCAAGAAAAAGGAATTACAACAGAGAATGTCGAGAAATTACTTGATGTGTCTGGAGCAACTGCAAGAAAGTATCTCAACGAACTAGAAGAAGAAAACAAAATCAAACAAATCGGCAAAACAGGACGAGATGTATATTATGTTCTGGGTGGCAGCTCTTAGATATTAGGTTTTAGTGCAATAAAAATATGAACAACGTAAAAATGGGAACAGTATCAAAATCAAAAATAGTAATTATTGCAGTTTTTATCATCGCTTCAGTAATAATCATATCTGACGAAATTCAGTACAGATTCGGTATTGGAGATTATTCTAATGATACTGGTATTGCAGGAGAAAATTTGTATTTTTTCGATAATTCAGAATGCAATGTTGCTTTAATAAAATTGCATGGAGATTTATATACCTACTATGACGCATCATTGCAATCTGTAGACGACATAAGTTCTTCTGAAGATATTTTGATCCTACTCAAGACCGCGGAATCTCTGCCAAACATCAAGGCAATTATTTTGGAAATAGATTCATACGGTGGTTTTCCTGTGGCCTCAAAAGAAATTGCTGATACTCTAAATTTCTTTCTTGAAAAGCCAGTTATAGGGCACATTAGAGGTGGAGGACTATCTGCTGCGTATTGGGTGGCTTCTGCTACAGATATTATTTTTGCTTCAGAATTGTCTGATATAGGAAGTATAGGAGTAACCCAATCATATCTTGATGAAAGTATTTTGAATCAAAGAGAAGGATACACATATAACAAACTAAACACTGGGAAATTCAAGGATATTCTTGATCCAGAAAAACCTTTAACATCAGAAGAAAGAAAACTATTGCAAAGGGACTTAGATATTACCCATGACATATTTATAAAAGATGTAGCACAAAACAGAGGTATTGAAATTGAAGAAGTTAGAAAGCTAGCGGATGGCTCGTCGATGATGGGAGCTATGGCGCTAGAAGCAGGACTGATAGATCGAATTGGTGGAATTTATGAAGTCAAGGACTACATTTTTGATGAGCTTGGAATAGACCCTATTGTTTGTAACTAATCTATAACAGACGTTTTTGTAGCCATTTCATCAAAATTAAGGTAACTTTTGACTAAATACCCCCTTATTCCATCAAAACCTTGCAAGGTTTTGATGGAATAGATTGGGGTGCTACTTTCGACTAAAACCAGCGAAGCTGGTTCGTCCGATTAGCCAAAGGCTGATTTAGGAAAGAAGACAAACAATAGAGCTGAAAGAATCTAAAAATGTAATAAAAGGCGCACGATATGCGTCTTTTATTGTATATCTCTATGGTACAATTTAAATAAATATCTATGAAAAAGTCTGTTTTTCTTGTTGTGTTTATCATTTTTTCAATTATGGGTGGCTTTTTCTATGTAGTTAATGCAGAAACAACTGAAGGTAGAAAAAGACAACTTGAAGCAGAACTTAGAGATGTGGAAGTTGAAATTCAGAAACAACAGCAAATTGTTAATCAAGCGAGGAATCAGACAGCCTCTATTGAAAGAGATATCACCATACTCGATGCCCAAATTCGTGGTGCTGAGCTTAAGATTCGAGCCAAAGAAGTGTCCATATCACAGCTTGGTGGTGATATTACAAAGAAGACAGAGTATATCGGTGACCTTGAGGCTAGAATAGAAAATGGAAGGGAATCATTGGCAGAATTATTAAGAGAAACTAATCAACAAGATGAAACGGCGTTGATTGAAATTTTACTTGCCAATGGAAACCTTTCTGATTTTTTTGAAGATATAAATTCGTTTAGTTCTATAAAAGTCTCACTTCAGGAGTTATTTAAAGTAATACGAGATACAAAAGCTGATACTGTTGTAGAGAGAGAGTCTTTGAGTGATAGACAGATAGCTGAGAGAGATGCAAAAAAGTCTATTGAAGGAGAGCGAGATACTATTAAGCGACTTGAACAACAGAAGCAAAAAATATTAGGCATCAGTAAACAAACAGAAGCTGCGTATGAAGTTGTCTTGAGACAAAGGCAACAGCGAGCAGCAGAAATTCGAGCAGCATTGTTTGCACTTAGGGACTCAGCAGCTATTCCGTTTGGAAAGGCTTTAGAGTATGCAGAGGCTGCATCAAGGAAGACAGGTGTACGGCCAGCTTTTCTTTTAGCTATTCTGACTCAAGAATCTAATTTAGGACAAAATGTAGGGACTTGTAATAGACCAGGAGATCCAGAATCAAAAAAGTGGTATAACATTATGCCAGGTCCGAATGATAATTCGTGGAGAGATGACCAGACGATTTTTTTGAGAATAACAAAGGAACTCGGGCTTAACCCTGAGAGTGTACCGCTCTCTTGTCCGTGGCAAGGTGGTTGGGGAGGGGCCATGGGTCCATCGCAGTTTATTCCAACCACTTGGAATTCATATGCCCAACGAGTTGCACAAGCAGTAGGTGTTTCAATAGCTGATCCTTGGAATCCAGAACATGCCTTTGTAGCGTCAGCTTTGTATCTCTCAGACTTAGGTGCTTCGGCTGGAGGGTATACCGCAGAGAGAACAGCTTCTCTTAAATATTATGCTGGTTCTAACTGGTCCAAGCCACAAAATGCTTTCTATGGTAATGGTGTAATGGGACACGCTTTAAGTCTCCAGAATACTATTGATGAGCTGAAAGGTTTGTAAAAAAGTATTACTCGTTTATTAGTAAGCGTGTTGTCTTTAAAAACCCGTATTAATAATGACTTGGCAAGACCAAATCACCTCATTCGTAGAACGAATGAGATTAATCGGGTGAAGATTTTATAGTCACTAGCATTTTTTAGAATAAATGCTAGAATCCTTAAAATCAATCATGAAAAAGGATATCCATCCCAAAAATTATAGAAAAGTCATCTTCCTCGACAACTCAAGCGATCAGCAATTTCTTATTGGTTCAACGATTAAGACGGAAAAAACTGGTAAGTTTAAAGATGGAAAAGAATATCCCTTAGTTGAGGTAGAAATTTCAAGTGCATCACATCCTTTCTATACAGGACAAGAAAAAGTTCTCGACACAGCTGGTCGGGTGGAGCAATTCAAGTCCAGAGTAAAAGCAGCGCAAAAGAAAAAGTAACTATATCAGGACCGTACAGGACTTGTGTTTCTGTACGGTCTTTCTGCTATTATTTAATCGTATGAATGATTTATCCGTATATAAAGAAAATCCTAAAACGACATACCTTGTATCCGTGTATGAAGATTTGTTGCGCCAGATACAAGATATGGAAAAGATGAAAGAAAGTGACCCCCAGATGAAAGAGATGGCAGAAGAGGAACTCAAAAATCTTGAACTCCAGAGGGATGAAATAAAGAAACAAATGGATGAAATTGTTGAGGTTGAAAAGAAAGAGGAAGAGTTTCCTAATGAGATTATTTTAGAAGTTCGTGCTGGAGCGGGTGGAGATGAAGCGTCACTTTTTGCTCGAGAATTAGCCGAGATGTATCGTTCATATGCTGAAAGAAATGAATGGTCTTTTAAAGTGGTTTCTGAGTCAGAATCAACACTCGGTGGTTATAAAGAGGCGTCTTTTGAACTTCGGGGGATAGGTGTTTATAAAAAGCTTCGACATGAGACTGGTGTGCATAGAATTCAGAGAATTCCTGCTACTGAAAAGATGGGGCGTGTTCACACATCAACAGCTTCTATTGCTATTTTACCAATTCGTAAAAAGATTAAATTTGAGATCGACCCTGCTGATTTAGAGTTTGAATATTCACGTTCTGGAGGAAAAGGTGGTCAGAATGTGAATAAAGTCGAAACTGCGGTGCGCGTTATTCATACTCCGACAGGACTAGATGTGCGGTCAACGGCAGAGCGAAATCAGCTAAAAAATAAAGAAAAAGCTATTAGTATTTTGCAAGCTAAATTACAAGTTATTAAGGAAGAAGAGGAAGCTAAAAAACTTTCTAGTGAGAGACAAGGACAGATTGGTACTGGTGACCGATCAGAAAAAATTCGTACATATAACATATTACAAGATCGTGTCACGGATCATCGTATCAAGAAATCATGGCATAATATTGAAAACATTTTTGCAGGTGGTATTGATAATATCATCGAAGTACTTGATAAAGGGTTATAACTCTGGTAAACTCATTTCTTATATATGGCAGTAAAAACAGAGACAAAGAAAAGCGGTATTGTTGAAGAACTCATGAATGTTGGGGCTCATTTTGGCTATGCAAGTGCGAGACGACATCCTAGTACGAAAAGTTATATCCTTGGTTCAAAAAATAAAGTGGAAATTTTTGATCTTGAAAAAACAGCAGAGAAGCTTGCTGAAGCAGAGAAAGCTATACAAATTTTCGGTGAAGAGGGTAAAACTGTTCTTTTTGTAACGAGTAAAGGGGAAGCTAAAGAGATTGTGAAAAAAGCTGCAGAATCTATCAATATGCCTTATGTGGCAGGAAGATGGATTGGTGGTACGATTACGAACTTTGAACAAATTAGAAAACGAGTTCAGAAACTTATTGATCTTTCTGACCAAAAAGAAAAAGGACTACTTGGTAAATATACAAAAAAAGAGCGATTAATGATTGACCGAGATATGGAAAAGTTAACTTTAATGTTCGAAGGTATACTTTCGATGGGAAAGATTCCAGACGCACTCTTTGTTGTAGATTCAAAACAAGAAAACATTGCAGTTCTTGAAGCTATCCAAAAACAGATTCCTGTATTTGCACTTGCAAGTTCAGACTGTGACCTGTCTGAGATTGATTACGCTGTTCCTGCAAATGACTCGGCTCAAAAAAGTATCGAATTCATTACTAGAAAGTTAGTGGATTCATATCAGGAAGGAAAGAAAAATGCACCACAGAAGAAAGTTTTAGAGAAAGACTCAAAATAAAACGAAAAATTAGTATTTTAATAGTATTATCTTATGGCTATTACCACAGATCAGATTAAGGAATTACGAGACGCAACAGGTGTTTCTGTTATGCAATGTAAGAATGCTCTTGAAGAAGCAGGAGGGGATCAGGAAAAAGCAAAGATTGCACTTCAGAAACTAAGTAAAGTTGCAGCCTCTAAGAAGGCAGATCGAAACCTTGGTTCTGGGACAGTCGCTTCATATATACATGCAGGAGGAACAGTTGGTTCGATTGTGGAACTTGCTTGTGAGACTGATTTTGTGTCAAAAAATGATGACTTTAAACAACTTGCTTATGATATCGCTATGCATGTAACTGCATCTGCTCCAGAATTTCTTAAGAGAGAAGATATTTCAGAAGAACAGGAGGCAAAAGTAAAAGAAGTTTTTCAGAAAGAGTTGAAGGGAAAACCTGCTGATATTCAGGAAAAGATTATGCAGGGGAAATTAGATGCATATTTTGATGAAAAAGTTCTACTTGATCAAAAATTTATTAAAGATCCAGAAAAGAAAATATCTGATCTTATTGAGATTGCAATTCAAAAATTTGGTGAGAGGGTTGAACTCGTAAGATACTCACGTTTCTCAGTAAGTTAGGGTCATCTTTTTAAAAATTCTAGGCTTTGTCTAGGATTTTTTTTAAGGTAAAATATATCCATGTTTGAGAGCTTTACATCTACCGTTTTCACAGTTTCTTTGGTATTTATGGTGCTTATTCTAGTAATACGTTATATAGAGGTGTCATTCAGTATCAAATTTATAAGTAAGATTTTTAGGGTATGTGATCCATCTGTACAGCGCTTTGTGTCATATTTTAGTAATAAAATATTATATTTCTCTAATAAAATAAAACAATTTCTATTAGTGCATTTGTACCGAATGTCTTCTGATAAGGCAAAAATTATTCTAAGAGAGACTCTGGGGCGACACGGTTCCTTGCTTGATAAGTTGCGAGGCAATGGTCCAAGGTCTCCTGAAGAAAAGACCGGTGATAATGTTTCTCCATACTTAAGGGAAATTTCTAGAATTGACAGAAAAGAAGAGTAGAGTATTCTGTTCTCCATCGCCACTTTTGCATGGCTCACTGTCCTCTGTTAGTCTTACATAATTCGCCACCTTAGCTCAGTTGGTAGAGCAACACTTTTGTAAAGTGAAGGTCCTCAGTTCGAATCTGAGAGGTGGCTCCAAATTTAAGTAAAGAAAACTGAGCTAAGGTCAGTTGGATTAAAAGACGTGGGACGTCTTTTAATCCGAATCCCGACAGGAGTCGGGATGAGGTGGAAGAGCAACACTTTTGTAAAGTGAAGGTCCTCAGTTCGAATCTGAGAGGTGGCTCCAAATTTAAATAAAGAAAACTGAGCTAGATCAGTTGGATTAAAAGACGTGGGGCGTCTTTTAATCCGAATCCCGACTCCTTGTCGGGATGAGGTGGATTAAAAGCAAACTGCTTTGCTTTTAATCTCGGTTCTGCCCTCAGGCAGAAACTTCCGTTGTTGAGCGAAGCGAAACAGGAAGTAGGTGGAAGAGCAACACTTTTGTAAAGTGAAGGTCCTCAGTTCGAATCTGAGAGGTGGCTCCAGGTTATTTTCTATCTGTTTGCAAATTTTAAAAAATACTCTAAGCTTCTATAATAGAATTCGCCCCACACCAAAATTAAGAAAGGGATGAAAGATGAACAGTTATGTTTATTATCTTGAGCCAAAAAATGCTAAATCCAATGATGCTGTTAGTCGTGCACTTGAAGAGTTTGCTTGCCATACAAACATTATTTGCTCCGATGGGAAAAGACACGATTTATGGGAGTGTGGTTCTTCTACATTTTCTAAATTCATGAATAGTATGAAAGATATGGGACTCAAGTTTTGTGGCTGGAGGAGAAGAGGGGGTGGACAGATTGAACCGTGGCCACCAAGTCCCAAGAGAGTTGCATAATCCTAGCTAAGCTCACAACCCCGTGTTTATGTTACGGGGTTTCCTTTTGCTCTTTTGCTCTTTTCTGCTAAAGTAGTCATATTATGGAGAAAGGGTATAGGAAGCCAATACATATTGGGAGAGCTAGTGAATTAGAAGGAAAAGATCGTGTACTATATCGAGCCCTTGAAATGCTTCCAGCGACTCTTGCGTGGGGAACAATAATTGGTTCAATTGTCTTATCTTATTTTTTGCCAATATGGATGGCAATTTTTATTATCATTTTTGATATTTATTGGTTAATAAAAACCATTTATCTTTCTGCTCACTTACGGCAAAACTGGAAAAGAATGAGACACAATATGAGTCTTGATTGGCTAAAGAGACTCAAGGACGAGTCTTTGTCTTATGATCATATTGAGCACATGGTTATCTATCCTTACTACAAAGAGGACTGTGATGTTATTGAAAAAGGTATCAAGGCTTTAGAAGAATGCTCGTATGATAGTAAAAAAATTATTGTCATCTTGGCTCCAGAAGAAAGGGCGGGTGAGAGTGCTCTGCAAATAGCAAAGTATTTAAAGGAACGTCACGCATCTTCGTTTGGTGATTTTTATATAGCACCACATCCTGCTGATTTACCAGGAGAAATGCCTGGGAAAGGTTCAAACATTGCCTATGCTATCGAAGAGGCTCGCATTAATGTACTTGATAAGAATGGAATTGATTATAAGAACGTCATAGTCTCTGCTTTTGATATTGATACTATTATTTATCCAGAATATTTTGGTTGTCTAACATGGCACTTCTTAACAGTGGATGATCCTTATAGGTCATCGTTTCAGCCCGTACCCCTGTATAACAACAATATTTGGGATGCTCCAGCTCTTTCGCGAGTCGTAGCATCAAGCGGTACATTTTGGCAAATGATTCAACAAGAGCGACCAGAAAAACTTGCTACCTTTTCTTCACATTCAGTGAGTTTTCAGGCTTTATATGAAATAGGGTATTGGCAAAAAAATATGGTTTCAGAGGATTCGCGTATTTATTGGAATGCATTTACTGCTTATAACGGGGATTATAAAGTAGTACCGATTTCTTATCCTATATCACTGGACTCACCTCACGCATCAAGCTTTTGGCAGACAGCAATAAATATTTATAAGCAACAGCGTCGTTGGAGTTGGGGTGTAGAAAATGTGCCGTACATACTTTTTAACTGTATAAAAAATAAAAAAATCCCTTTACGTAAAAGGGCTCGAGTAGCGTTTGTTCAGGTAGAAGGTTTTTGGTCCCTAGCTACTAATCCTCTTTTGATCTTTCTTCTTGGTTGGTTGCCTGTGACCATAGGGTCTTCACAATTCAAGTCGACCGTTTTAGCTTTCAACCTCCCTGTCTTTACACAAAATATTATGCTTCTTGCTATGGCCGGACTTTTCGTTTCAGCTATTATATCTTTTTCTTTTTTACCACCACGTCCAGAGGGTAAGGGTAAGCATCGATATGCATTCATGTTTTTGCAGTGGATATTGATTCCATTTACTATCACGTTTTTTGGAGCTATTCCAGGCCTCGAATCACAGACTAGACTCTTTCTCGGAAAATATATGGGATTTTGGGTAACTCCCAAACATCGTAATAAGCAGGTTTTAGCGGAGTCCAAGTAGTGATATAGTTTAGGTCTTATGGGTCCAATGTCAAACACAAAACGGCAAGTATACTTCTTCACTGCTATCGTATTTTTTCTAATAGTAACTCCGTTTGTACTTTTTTATGCTTTAGGATATAGATTCGATTTTGCTAAAAAATTCTTCATTACTGAAAGGGGAGGTGTTTATGTTTACGTGTCTATTCCCGGTACTGATATTTATTTTAATGATAAGTTGGAAGATACAACGGGCCTTTTTAATAAAGAATATTTTTCACAAAATATCAAACCAGGGCGGTATTTTGTTAGAGCAGAAAAAGAAGGTTATCGCACTTGGGCAAAATATATACAAGTCAATCCACAAAAGGTTTCTTCTGTGTACCCATTTTTAGTACCAGAAATATTTGATTTTGAAGAAATACCACAATTTATTGAGAGTACGTCTGCTGGAACCACAACAATCAGACAAATTGAGAACTCTGTATACAATAAATATCTAGATTTGTTTGCTGTGGATGAGGAAGCTATCGATATTGTTGATGTAAACACAGATATCTCTAGTGATGAAAAAGATTTACTTATTGAAGAAGGCCCCAAAGTTATTCGGAGAGTTTTTGGTGATATTCAGGTATGGTATGACGATGCTGAAAGAAAGTTTTATGCAGAATGGATTGCTCGAGGAGATTTTCTACCGTCTTATTTTTGTGAGAATGGGCAGTGCCCGAATCCATTTATTTTTTTGGAGGTAAACTCTCCAGTATCTCATTTTGATTTCTATCCAGGACGTGACGATGTCATTATTTTTGCAGTTCGAGATGGGAGTATTCATGCTATTGAGGCAGACAAACGACCACAACAAACTATGGTCGAGATATATCGTGGGAACTCCAATGAAGAAGTTAAATTCAGTCTCTCTGGTCGTGATACATTGGTGATTAAAGACGGATCAAAAATTATGACTACCAAACTAATACGATAAGATATGGATCAAAAAGGACATACACACCCCTTGACACAAACCACCGAGAGCGTTGTTAAAATATTAAACGACATGGGCTTTGAGCTTGATTTTGGTCCAGAGATTGATACACAAGAGAACAACTTTGATTTATTAAATGTGCCCAAGGATCATCCTTCTCGTGATATGCAGGATACGTTTTTTATTAAAGGTATTGAAGATAAACTCCCGCGTACACAAACAAGTGCTCACCAAGTCCCTTACATGAAAGGAAAGGTAGAAAAAGGAGAGATACCTTTTCGAATGTTTTCATATGGTCGAGTGTTTCGGAATGAAGCAACTGATGCAACCCACGAAGCGAGCTTTATGCAGGTAGAGGGTTTGGCAGTTCAAGAAAAGGGAGGGATCACACTTGGGCATCTTAAGTGGACACTTGAAAACTTTCTGAAAGAGATATTCGGAGGTGAAGTTAAGATGCGTCTTCGTCCAGGGTACTTTCCGTTTGTGGAACCGGGCGTAGAGGTAGATGTATTTTTTGGTGGACGCTGGGTTGAAATGCTTGGTGCTGGTATGGTTCATCCTAAGGTTTTGGAAAATGCCGGACTCGACTCAGATAAATATGCCGGTTTTGCATTTGGTGTTGGTATAGATCGACTGATGATGGCGCGACACGCTGTCACGGATATACGTTTGTCGTACCAAGGTGATTTACGTTTTGTTAATCAATTTTAGACTGTTTTGATATGAAAATACTGTACTCATGGATTAATAAAGAATATTTTGATAGTAAACTGTCATCAATAGATGAAGTGGCTGATGCTTTGTTATTTCACTCCTTTGAAATAGAAGGTATCGAAAAAGTAGGGAAGGATGATGCTGTTTTTGATATTGATGTTTTACCCAATAGAGCACACGATTGCCTTTCGCATAGGGGTATTGCAAAAGAACTCTCTGTTATTTTAGGCATTCCATTTTTAGAAAAAACTATTGAAGCAAACTTTACGAGTATCGACGCCACGTTGAATGTGAGTGTTGAAGAGAAAGAGCTGTGCGATAGGTATATCGGCAGAGTCTTGAGGAATGTTGAGATCAAAGATTCACCAGATTGGTTAAAGCACAGACTTGAATCTCTTGGACAAAGATCAATCAATGCTTTAGTTGACGCAACCAACTATGTACTTTTGGATATTGGGCAACCAACACATGCTTTTGATCTGGACAAAATCGACGGGGCGAATATAAGAGTTAGGATGAGCACAGGAGAAGAGATGCAAACTTTAGATGGTAATAAAATAGAGTTAAAAGATACTGACCTTGTTATCGCCACTGATTCTGGCCCGCTTGCTATTGCTGGTGTAAAAGGTGGAAAGAGGGCAGAGGTAACAGGGCAAACGAAAAATATTGTTTTAGAGTCTGCCCACTTTAATCCCTTGACGGTACGTAAGACATCTAGACGGTTAGCCATTATGACCGATTCCTCAAAAAGATTTGAGAATGAACCGACTCCAGAGTTGGCTGGTGAGGCTATGGAATATTTAACACGGTTGATAGTTTCTCTTTGTGGGACACCTGAGACGGTCGTAGAGCACGCGGTTGATGAATATCAAGAAAAAGAATTGGCAAAAAAAGTGGTAGTAGATACGGATCACATAAATAAATTACTAGGTACACAGTTGGCAGATCAAGAAGTCTCAAATATCTTTGATCGATTTGGTTGGGACTATCAGAAGACGGGGGACGAATTTAGCGTGAGTGTACCGGTAGAGAGATTAGATATTGAAAATAGTGCTGACCTTGTAGAAGAAGTCGGCCGTATTTATGGCTATAAAAATATTAATTCACAAGAGCTTCCTCCCATAAATAACTTGGGTGTGAATAAAGAATTTTATTATTTAACGCAGATAAAGCAGGCTTTAGTGAAGAGTGGTTTTTCTGAAGTGTACACTGGAAGTTTCCAAGCCAAAGGAAAATTAAAGATGGCAAACCCAGTTGCGCAAGATCGTCCATATTTGCGTGACAAGATAGATCTGAAAGGCGTCTTTGAGATAAATGTTCGCAATAAAGATCTCTTGGGTCTAGAAGAGATTAAGATATTTGAGATTGGAAAAGTGTTTGACGAAAAGGCTAATGAGAAACTAGTTCTCTCTTTAAGAGTCGAGAAGCAGTTAAAAGAAAATCCTCTGGAGGAGTTTGGGATAGATATTGCTGGTTGTGAATCTCAGATCGACCTAGATACAGTTATAGGGAAATTGGCAGAAGTTACTTCATATGATGATTTGGAATTTGCAGAAAATAATATAGAACAGTATGCTCCTTCTTCCGTGTACCCATTTGTGGTTCGTGATATTTCTGTCTGGGTTTCCAAGGCAGTGAAAAGGAAGGAACTTATAGATGTAATTAAAGATAAAGCTGGAGAACTTCTTATTAGAGATCCAAGTCTCGTAGATGAATACTCAAAAGACGACCGTATTTCTTATGCACATCGACTTGTTTTTCAGTCATTTGAAAAAACACTGACTGATTTAGAAGTGGGGAATATTATGGAGAAAATAGAATCTGCAATAGCTGAAAAGGGTTGGGAAGTTAGATAAAAAAAGTACGGTCCTGCGTGTGGGGTGGCAGAGACCGTACTCGATCAGGGCAGATATTTCTGTATTGTATTCTAAAATATGCTTATAAAAAAAGCAACCCCCCGGATGAATGGGGGGGTTGTGGGTGTTTGATTTTCCGCTAGCTCTTGTGAAGTTTGCGGATTCGACGGGCGACACTACGGAGTCGGTGTGACTCCGGAATATTGCCGACGGAGCGGGCGTCACGAGCATCCATTCGGAGCAGTTGGATAGCTGTGATTGGTTTGGAATGGACGACAAACTCGAAGATGCCGAGTGATTCTGACATTTGGTAACTCCTTATGTTACCGGTTCCCTGATTCGAAGAATGCACTACACACTCTTCATTCTTATTACATTATAACACTATATAAGTACACTTGTCAAGTGCCTATATTATACACTTCAAAACGTTAAAATAGGTTTGTTTTTAGGGTGTTTTTATGCTAATATGGAAGTATATAGCGCAGGGCGCTTTCTTTCTTTTTATGCCAAAAAAACAAGCAAAAATAGCACCTAAAAAAAGCTCTTATGGAGCAAAAGACATCTCTGTTCTTGAAGGTCTAGAGCCGGTACGAAAACGACCAGGAATGTATATTGGTACAACTGGTCCAGACGGACTACATCACTTGATCTGGGAGGTTTTTGACAACTCTAGAGATGAGGCTATGGGTGGCTTTGCAGACAGAGTCGAGGTAGTTCTTCTCCCAGGCAACAGGGTGCGAGTGGTAGACAACGGACGAGGTGTTCCTGTTGATAAACACAAACAAACAAAAGTCTCTGCACTTGAGACTATTATGACAACACTACATGCCGGAGGTAAGTTTGGTGGTGAAGGCTATAAAGTATCTGGTGGTTTGCATGGTGTTGGTGTATCTGTGGTGAATGCCTTGTCTATATATGCCAAAGCAGAAGTACATCGTGACGGTGGAAAGTATGTTCAGGAATATTCTCAAGGAAAGAAAAAAGCAGCCGTAAAGAAAGTGGGTGCATCTCGGTTTACTGGAACAGTAATTACCTTCGAGCCAGATCCAAGTATTTTTGAGACAGTTGAATTTGACTGGAACAAAGTTGTCGGCCATCTTAGACAGCAAGCTTATTTGGTTAAAGGTCTTAAGATAGCAATTTTTGACGCACGAGAGACAACTAAAAAACTTGATCTAGATAGCGTTGAATACTTCGCAGATCTTGCGGTTGATGTACCATCGATGTCATTTTATTTTGAAGGAGGTCTTGTATCTTTGGTGAAATTTTACAATCAACTTCAAAAGAGTGTACATAAAAATATTTTTTATGTAGAGAAAGAGGTTGGTGACGGGGAAGTCGTTGAGATCGCATTGCAATACGTTGATGACATATCCTCAAGGATGATGCCATTTGCTAACAATATTTATAACTCAGAGGGGGGAACACATATCACTGGATTCAAGACTGCCTTGACTCGAACTCTTAACACTTATGCAAAAAAGAATAATCTTGTTAAAGAAAAAGAGGGAGCTTTTACTGGTGACGATGTTATTGAAGGTCTGACAGTGGTGGTTTCTATAAAGTTAAGAGATGTCCAGTTTGAGGGTCAAACTAAAGCAAAGCTTGGAAGTACCGAGGCTCGTGGAATGGTGGAGACTGTTTTTTCTGAAGGATTTGCCTATTTTCTAGAAGAGAACCCAGACGATGCAAAAGCTATCATTGGTAAAATAAATCTTGCTCTGCGTGCTAGAAAGGCTGCTAAAGCTGCAAAAGACAGTGTACTTCGAAAGGGCGCTCTTGATGGTATGACATTACCAGGAAAGCTTGCTGACTGTCAGAGCAAAAAAGCTGAAGACTCCGAACTCTTTATTGTAGAGGGGGATTCTGCTGGTGGTACAGCAAAGACAGGACGTGACCGAAGGACGCAAGCAATATTACCCCTCCGAGGAAAGATTTTAAATATAGAACGTGCGCGACTCGATAGGGCACTTTCTTCAGAGCAGATCAAAAACTTAGTGGTTGCTCTAGGTACAGCTATTGGTGACACTTTTGATATTTCAAAACTTCGATATCACAAAGTTATTATTGCAACGGATGCCGATGTTGATGGTGCACACATTAGAACATTATTACTGACACTTTTTTATCGATACTTTAAAGATTTGGTAGATGGTGGATATATCTATATAGCACAGCCACCACTTTATAAAATCAAAAAAGGTAAAGAAATTTTCTACGCATATACTGATGAAGAAAAAGACAAGATAGTTGGTGGAGAAGAAATAAGTGAAGCAAGCGACGAGTCTGAAGAAGAGGGTGAAGAAGTCGTTGAAAAGAAAAAGCCTAAGTTTTCTATTCAGAGATACAAAGGTCTTGGAGAGATGAATGCTGAAGAGCTCTGGGAGACAACCATGGACGCGGAGCGTCGAATTTTGAAGCAAGTTACTATTGAAGATGTCCAAGAAGCAGATAAAATATTTGATATTCTAATGGGTACAGATGTACCAGCTCGCAAAAGTTTTATTCAAACAAATGCTCAGAAGGCGACAATTGACGTTTAGAAAAAATCGACCATAGAGGGTCGATTTTTTATTAGTTATCAATATCTACATCGAATCGTATTTTATTGTTTGAGCGCTTATCTTCGTCAGTGTCTTTCTCTTGATCGACCTCGATATCAAAATCATAATTACCGTCCTCATCTAAATTGTCATAACGTAGAATAACTTCTCGGTATTCTCCAGGATCAAGTTTGTCGTAACGTTTCGATCTATAGTCAAGATCATCGGCATTTCTGGGTTCATCTACTTCAACGTCGAAGCGCCAGTTTTCGGTAGTTTCTCCTCCAATATTTGTTACGCGGAATTTAATTGCTAATTCGTCATCAACATCAATATTGTTTGTTTCAATAAAACGTGAACCAGATATGCGTCCAATAGCAATTAGATCTATATCAAAATCTGCTTCACCTGTATTTGATCCAGTAAAACCATTTCCAGTAGAGTTAAAGGATGCTTGTGCCTGGTTATTGTTTTCAGATGATTCTCGGATAAGGTTTTGTGGATCGACACTGATTAAGGCTAAGTTGTTTCCACCTCGGATACCAGAGAAGGTTATGGTATATATGGTGCTCTCACCTGGGGATAGGGAGCCTTGTATACCAGAGTTAAAAAGTCGATCACTTGTTTTTACAACCGGTAAAATGATTTGGAATAACCAAGAACCAGTAGAAACATTTCCATTATTACGTATTTCAAATCGCATTCCAATGACAGCATTTGTATCAAATGAAGAAGATCCGATTATTTGTTCATTTACTACTTCTCCGACTTGTAGAATCTGTACAGAAAGGTCTCGAACAGGTGCAGGGGATGTTTTCGCAGGAGTGTCATCTGTTGAGGTTACGTTTATAGATGTATCTCCATTGTCTGTGTCTATACCTAGGATAGATCCATCATTAGGATTCTTGTTTGAAACAGTAATTTGAATTTCATCGATAGTGTCAATATTTCCATCTTGATCTTCAAATTCTAATATAGAAGGTATATCAACATACCGTTTTTTGTTTGAGGTAAATGTAATATCAGCCTCAGTCTCTCCTTGGTTGAATAATAGAGCATCTCCACAGTCGGTGAAGTCATCTCTGTGTTCAATACTTATTTCATCCTCATCTTCACATAGGAAGGTAAGAGAATATTTTCCTAGGCTTTCATTTTCTTTCCATGAGAAAGTAACCATGTCTCCTGTGGCCAGGAATGAATCAGTCACTGATAATAGGGGATCATTAGAACTTGAGTCGGTTGTATTTTTATCTGTAGATTGGAATACTCCAGCGACGAGTGTAGATATGTCAGGTATAACCTTGATTACTAATACTACAGTACTAATTACAAAAATAAGGAGAGCAACTGCAATAACAAAACCAATTATAAACTTATAAGCTTTATTTGCTCGTAAGTCTCCCTTCTTTTCTACCGGTAGCCCTTCTTCTTGTATATTTTCTTCTTCCGTTTCCATAATGAGCCGATTATATCAACAAAAATAGTATGTGTCAATAGTAAGGTAAATTCTAGATAGAACACGGATTTTCATTGACTTTTGGTATACTTTATGTCATCGTAAAATGATGTTACGAAAACTTTGGAAAGCTATCTTTCTGCATCCTCTCAAAACTGTGGGGTTTTTACTTCTCGCGTCTTTTCTCGTAATGTCACTCTTGGATTCTTTTGGTGTGATCGCCATTCAAACATCTTCGTCTAATGAAAGGGAGATAGAAAGACAAGAGCGTCATGCGGTAAGGCAATTATCTGATGAAATTCAACCTCTTCGTATCGTAATAAATAAAGTTGGTGTTGACTCACAAATTCAAAATCCAAATACAACTGATACTGCTGTTCTGGATAGCGAGCTTCGTTATGGGGCTGTTCATTATCCGGGTTCTGGTACTCCAGGTAATGGAAATATGTTTCTCTTTGGACATAGTACCAATTTGTCCGTGGTGCAAAATCAGGCTTACAAGACTTTTAATGGTACTCAAAAGCTAGAAAAAGGGGATGAAGTGTTTATATACTCAGAAAATCAAAAACATGTATACAAAGTGTTAGATGTTCGGCTCGTATCTGCAGAAGAGACACTTGTTGACTTTTCAGTGCAAAAGGATATGTTGACGTTATCTACATGTAACAACTTCGGAGAGAAACAGGAGAGGTTTGTAGTAGAGGCAGACTATGTCAGAAGCGAAGCAATATAGTTGACACCTTGTTATTTTTGTGATAGAACTAGTTACTAAACTATAATATGAAAAAAACAAAAAATTTCTTTATTTTTAACATCATTTTTACTCTTGTCCTTGGAGTAGCTTTATTTACGATTCCACAGAGCGTAGGTGCCACATTTAATCATGGTAATGATAATAATTTTAGACTAAGCTGTGCTTCCAATGGGACAAATTTTGAAACAGGCGAAACTGTTACTTGGAGTGCTGTAGTCACTGGTGGAGTCGGAGACTATACTTACCATTGGTCTGGAACCGATAACCTCTCTGGCTCAAGTGCTTCTATATCTAAAAGCTATTCTTCAAGAGGTACAAAAAATGTTTCAGTAACTGTTACTTCGGGATCGAGGTCTATCTCTCGAAGCTGTACCATATTTGTTGAGGAAGAAGAGGAGCCAATAGACAACCTTGTTGGATCTTGTTCAGTAACTCCTTCTCACCCAGAAATTGGAGATACTGTTACTTGGAACGCTTCAGCCTCGGGCGGAGTTGGAAATTTTTCATACAATTGGTCTGGAACTAATGGTCTCTCTGGCTCAAGTGCTTCCAAATCCAAAAGCTATTCCTCAAGCGGCACTAAAAATGCTTCTGTAGTCATTACTTCCGGATCGCAATCTATTACCCGAAACTGCTCTGTGTTTGTTGAGGAAGAAGAGGAAGATATGGATGATCTTGTTGTGTCTTGTGCTCCGGATGGTCAAACTTTTGAAGTAGGTGAGAGATTTACATGGCGAGCTCAGGCTTCGGGCGGAGATGGTGATTATACTTATGATTGGTCCGGAACGGGCGGGCTTGATGCAGACTCACGGACAGCGTCTGTTCGATATGGTAGTGAAGGAACAAAACGTGCAAGCGTAACTGTTCGATCGGATGATGGACAGAGAGAAACGGCAACTTGTCGGGTCTTTATTGAAGAAGATGATGATGATAATGACGATGATGATCTTGATATTGCCTGTAGAGTCTCTGATACACGAATTGAAGAGGGAGATCGAGTAACATTTGAAGCTGATATCGAAGGTGGAAATTCTCCATATGATATTGAATGGGATGGAGACATCGATGATATCGATAATTTTGATGATAATGATAGACGTCAGACAGTTCGGATTGATGAAAGAGGGCGGTATGAAATAGAGGTTGAAGTAAGGGATGATGATGGCAGGCGGGCTCATGATACATGTCGAACTGTTGTCGTTGACGGAGATGATAATGATACTGATTTCACCATAACATCTACCACAGGAGGTGGTAGAGTTGCTGGTGTATCACTTTCTCAAGTCCCATATACAGGACTTACAGATAGCCCGGTTCTTAATGTCATTCTATACGCACTTGCCGGACTAACGCTTATGATAATTGGATCTATTTCTCTCTTCATTCTGCGAAAGCGTGATGTAGTCTCAGTTCCTGCGGGTGGTCATGTTAAGGGAGACAACACTTTTGTTGTTGATTACACAGATAAAGAGCTTACTTTAAGTCTTGAAGATTCTGCACGTAAGAATAAAGTCATTGTGTCAACGGAAGCAATGGAGACAATTATTCTTCGGTCAAAACAAAATAAAGTAGGTGCTTTAATTTTGTTAAACAAGGTAATTAAGGAGTCCAAGAAAAACATTTCAACAGACGCTTGGTTGGTACTTTCAAAACAAAAAATTTCGGACATTCTCTAATATCTAGAATAAAATAAATAACAAAAAACTCTGTATGATACAGAGTTTTTTGTTATTTAATATGCTAAGTTGTTTGTAGATTGTTTATCATATTCAAAACTGTTCTTTAAAAGGGAGGTTTGTGATGTCTAAGGTGATACCTACGTTGATAGCCCTTTCAGGGATTGCTATCACAACCGTGACGACTGTGGTTGTTACCAAGTCTGGTCCAGAAAAAAGTCAGGAACCAACTGCTCAAGAGGGTTTTACTGAGGTACGAGAATCTAATAGTTCTTTGTTTACTGAGGGGATGGTTCTTGCTAAGAAGACGGCGTTCGCATCTTCTGTTGAAGAAAGAGACCGAATTATTGCAGAAATAGGCAAGTTAGGTCTCTCAGAATCCGAACATGGGCAGATTATGCGAATTGTTGTTTTAGGTAAGTCAAACTTTCTCGTAGGTCAGGAGCACAAGTATAAACCAGAGAAAGCGATGGAGCTTGTCCACCTAGCGAATAATGCTAATTCTGTGGAAGAAAGACAGGGGTACATTCGTCAGATTGATGAGGTGGGACTTACTCCAATGTGGAGAGACCAATGCAAATTACATTTGCAACTTGGAGAGCGGGCTTTTTTGAGAAGGATTAAAGGCCAGAAAGTCGCGTCCGTTCCAGAGGTTAGGCCTGTCCCACCAAAAGACAAGAAAACTGAAGAAGCAGAAGAGAAGCCTCAAGAGAAACGTCCGGCACCAGCAATTGATATAAGTTTGAAGCGGTTTGTCATGATCGTGCATGGCTGGAATTCCGGACCGGGGACATTAGAAAATCCGGATTGGCCACTTAAGATGGGTTTGGCATATGCGAGAGTCATTGATCCGTCGGTTTCCATCTCTAATTTCAAGAAAGTAGCCATTGGTTACTCTCTGGTTTTTAGTGATGTGGAAATTGTTGTAGCTGATTGGAGTTCTATAGCTAATGCTTGGTCAGACTTGTGGCGAGAAGGTTTCGACAAGTCAAAACAGCATGGTGACGATTGGGGTCAAGTCTACTATAGACGTTGGAACAAGCTAACAAATGGTGGGCCTACTAAGGTCCATCTCATTGCCCACAGTGCGGGATGTATCTTCATAGACTCATTTTGTAAGAGAGTGCAGAGAAGTGACAGGCAAATTCAAGTTAATGCAAGCGTA